>Ga0041059_1001883_pt1 | contig 16297 bp, 10 predicted proteins | sample AraColnosormetaG_FD_56232 | JGI IMG/M metagenome (GOLD analysis project Ga0041059, IMG submission 56232) | Arabidopsis roots microbial communities from North Carolina, USA - Col MF nosort | ecosystem: Host-associated > Plants > Roots > Unclassified | place: USA: North Carolina | collected...
AAAAAAAANANAAANATTTTTTTTTTTTTTTGTCGTAAGTCGAGATCTTTTAAAAATGAAACTTGTGTTGTCTGAAACAAATGCTTAGATTTTGAATAGATAATATAATGAGTTTTATGCAGAGTCGTGCACCACGCCACCACAAGCTCGTGTACCTTCAGTTTCTGAAACACGATTCAACTCTAGATTTTGTATAGAGTTCAATTCGTGCTCTTCATGTCCGATTTTTTAAAATTAAAAAGTTTCCTTAATGTTTACGATATTATTATTATCCGAAGACCTTTGTCAGGTCTAGCTCCGTTGACCAATGCATCTTCCAAGTTCCAACATGTATATGTACTCTAATTCCAAAAATCGTAATCTTGTTGGTTGTCATGTTTGTTCACGATTTATGGATTTCATCTTATGTGGGCTGTGGCCCATCTGTTTTGGTCGTTTCTGATGGAAGCAAGCAATGAGACTAAACTGACTTTAGCTAACACAAGGCCCAATTATAGAAGCCCATTGTAAAATAGAAAGAACAAAAACTGGAAAGCAAAAAAAAACAAAACAGTTGAGAGGAGAAAGAGAGACCATCTTTACATCGCCTATGTCCTGTCCTCCACTCTGTTACCAAAATTATATATAATTTTTTTAAAAAAATTAAAATTAAAAAGAAGAAAACCCTAGATTTCTCCGTCTCTCTAATTTCCTTTCTCTCTCAAGCTTCTCAGAAAGTCTGACACTTTCGAGAATCTAATCTCCAAATTTCTTGTCTTTTTGGAGAAGGAATCGAATTATGTACAAGGAACGTAGTGGAGGAGGTGGTGGTGGGTCATCGAGATCAGAGATCCTCGGTGGAGCTATTGATCGGAAACGAATCAACGATGCACTCAATAAGAAACTAGAGAAATCTTCAACTTCCACCACCACATCTAGGGTTTTCTCTTCTAAAGACAAAGATCCCTTTTCCTTCACATCTACTAAAACTCAGCTTCCTGATGGTTTGTTCCTCTCTTTTTCACATCTGTGAGTCTTTTTGTTGGTTAATTGCTTTCTTTCTGATGATTTTTTTTTTTTGGTGTTGCAGTGGAATCGGAAACTGATAGTGAAGGGTCTGATGTGAGTGGATCGGAGGGTGATGATACGTCGTGGATCTCTTGGTTTTGTAATTTGAGAGGGAATGATTTCTTCTGTGAAGTCGATGAAGATTATATTCAAGATGATTTCAATCTTTGTGGTTTAAGTGGTCAAGTCCCTTACTATGATTATGCACTTGATCTCATTTTAGATGTTGATGCTTCCAACAGTAAGTCATCTCTCTTCTTCTTCTTCTTTCTTTTTTTGTTAATAAGGAGCTAGTAAAGTTTGGTCTGAAATCTTGTATCTATGTTTAGGTGAGATGTTTACTGATGAACAGCATGAAATGGTGGAATCAGCTGCTGAGATGCTATATGGTCTTATTCATGTTCGTTACATTTTGACTACTAAAGGAATGGCTGCAATGGTTAGTGAGAGAATCTCTCTACTCTTTTGTTTATGTTTTGGTGCTTTTAGCTTCGTTATTTGATTAACGACGTCTCTTGTTTATTGATCTCTGTAGACTGAGAAGTACAAGAACTGTGATTTCGGGAGATGCCCGAGAGTTTTCTGTTGCGGTCAGTCTTGTCTTCCAGTTGGACAATCCGATATCCCGAGATCGAGTACTGTGAAGATATACTGCCCTAAATGCGAGGATATATCTTACCCGCGATCTAAATTCCAAGGCAGTATCCTTTTTCTCTGTTCATAATCCATAATTTTGGCTTTGCCATTTCAATATTTCAGTGAAAGCTTAGGTCTGATTTTGCTTCAGTTGAGACACTCTGATCTTGAGTGTCATTGTATCTTAGCGTTTTCCTTAAATGACTTGTGCAGATATTGATGGAGCGTACTTTGGAACCACATTCCCTCACTTGTTCTTGATGACTTACGGGAACTTAAAGCCGCAGAAGCCTACTCAAAGCTATGTCCCAAAAATCTTTGGCTTCAAGGTACACAAACCATGATACTAGTGCTCTGCATTCTCAATGGTGATACATTTAGTGGCTCTGTAATTGCATCCGGATGAGCAACTGAAACGATAGCTGCGGTGACTGGAGCATACATCAACCATTGGGTTAGAGGATGAGAGCTGAAGTTGAAAGATGGAATCTTGAAAGAATCTCATGAAGTTCCAAGAAAACTTAGAAGTGCAACAGCCTGGCTCATTGGGGGAAAAGAACGACACACTTGGGTCTTGTTGTTGTCTCCGAAAAGATTTTCCCCAGTTAGTTGGATTTTGTTTTGAACTGTTGGATTATTATTCGTTTTTCTAATTTCATGTAAAACTCATAAATTTCAACTGAAGTATAACTTAGATCAATCAATTTCATCAAAGATCATAATGAGACATGTATGGCCATTAAAATACACTCAAGGGACCAATATCTTAGGATGATTACGACACAAAAGCATATAAACAAGTCAATATATAGATTTTATAAGAGATCATTGCCAGACATAAAAACCAGTAACGTTAGTATTTGTTTATTCACCGACTTTTGTGTAATTAAACTTAGTACACTCAGTTATAGATTGTATTATCGTAAGGATTTCTAGTAAAGCACTTTGAAAACACACATCAAACTCTAAAAATTTTGATCTGTAAAGACTCGTGCGAATACTGTTACCAAGTTATAGGGTTAAAGAAGTGCTGATCAAAATAAAGTATAAGAAACATCACATTAGATCAGGATTCAAGGATTTATAATTAGGTGTTGAATAGGATCAAACATTCAAAACCTCAAGCCTAACTTTAGGTTATATAGCTAGAACTATTGGTAATGAAACTTTGAAAATTAACTCAACAAAAAATAAAAACCTGCTTAAACTGCTCAATGTATAAGTCTTGATTCAAAATCACAAGCATAGAGTTTGCAAAACTTAAATTGTCAAAACAAGGAAACCAAATATAAAAAGCCAGCAGACTTTTAACCCTCGATCTGCTCCCTCAACCTTCTGATCGTGCTTCTAACAGTGACCGCACTGGCGGTGCTGCAATTCACAAACGAAAACAATTTCATCAGAAAACAAATCATTGATTGATAACCAACACAAAGCTAATACAAATATAACTCAGAAATCACTTACTTCATTGTGTAAGCACCACCTGCCTTGACCTTGCCACAATCCTTGCAACCCCAGATACCAACAGCCTTTCGCTTCACTCCGTACTGCAATCATTTTGATCAAACCACAGTTACCACAATAATCCAAAACCAAAAGAGATTTAGAAATGAAAACAGTAACTGAATGTTAATCTCTTTCATACCTTGCCACAGAACTCACAGAAGTACTTGCTGTGCTGGCTGACCTCCATCTTCTTAATCTGCTTCCTGATACTCGCACCATAACGTGTTCCTGAATCACATAACCATACATACGTTAGGAAGAGAACTCACAATACATATAATAACCAACTTAGACCCCAAAATGAAGAACGAATTGCAATATGAAACCAGTGTAGACAGATCCATTACATATTGACAACATGTAATCAAAAATGAACGATACATGTTAATATACTCCATTAAAATGAGCTACAAGACTAAGCAAATTTGCAGATCCTATCCTTATTTTCGATAGCATTAACATCCTAAGCGATTCAATAAGAGATGAGTCAGGAACATTACCGTATTTGCCGACGATTCCAACCTTCTTCGTTCTCTTCGCCTGTGAAACATCGAAAAAGAGTAATAGAGTCAAAAGACAAAATCACAAAACTAGACTTCTATCAGAATCCACAGATCAACTATGAAACTTGAAATCTCAAAACGAAAGCTAGAACGAGACAGAAGGAAGTATACTCGAATAACTTGCTATGGAATTACAGAGATTCAAGAACAATAACAAAAAGAAAGGATTAGGTTTTTCACCATTTTTCAGAGCAGGAAGGAGGAACACCACGCCGTCGTAGATGAGAAACCCTAATGAGCAAGTTCGCTTGTCACATTAAGCGTCTTTATATACGAATCGAATCATGTTAGGGCATTTTTTAATATGGGCCTTTGAACTATCATATATGGGCCATCAAATCAACCATAAAGACATAAAAGCCTTGTTGCTCATATGAAGTGCAGACTTTTTAATATGGCCCTTTAACCTCATGTGGTAATATAACTCCGATTTGATTGAATTTAATCAAAATTTATTAATAACGATATTGGAAGAACATTGAGCTCTCTGTGCTTTAAAACTGATGTACGAAAAGGTTAAACACAGAAATGAGAAATTTTGGAAGTTTTTTGCTATATAATAAAATAGAGAAACTCCCTTTATAACAAATTAGTTTTGTTTGAAGCACTTGAAAAGAGAAAAGACTTTTAAGAGAGAAACAAAAAAAGAGAAGAAGAAAGGAACCCAAAAGATGGTTCCATTTTTTTTTCCTAAGTAAATTTCTCTAATATCTTAGACCGGTTAGGTGCATGAGGTTTGAAATTTTCAATCCTCAGACCTGAGCTCCGGCGAATCTCAACCAACGTTTCTTCTCCAGCTTCTGTTTTTATCATCTCCAAAACACTCCCAAGAACATCGCCGCCTAATCCAAACTCTATCAGACTTCCTGGTTCTTCTCCTCCTTCCTGGATTAACCGACCAATCTCTGTCAATGTCACTACTTTCTCTGTCACACTTTTCCCAAATATTCTACCAAGAAACTCTGCTGCTTTTGGAGCATCATTTACTGCATCCTCCAGGGTTTTCAAAACCGATTCAAACCTGTGAAAAAAAAAGCAGTAAAAGATTTAAGCAACAGACGTTTGATTAGACTAGGGCTTCAAGATTTATGGGCTTTGTTTACTTACCCTTTCACTAGCTGGACTTCGTTTAAGGCGTTGTCAGCAGATTTCACGAGGTTCACAAGGAGCTTTGCTAAGAGATCCCTTTCTTTGTCTTTTCTCTCAAACGAATCAGTTACCCAGAGAGAAATCATTGTTGGGTGGTAAGCTGGTGAATTCATATCTTTCATGCACATACCAATCTCATTCTCATCTCGGGCACTGCACAAGAACACATTGGAACGCACCAGAGTGCTTATCAATAATAAAGAGGGTAAACGAATAGAAACTAACATCATACATAAAACGCACAGTCAGTAAAAAAAACAGAGTTTACCCCTGTATTAGAGATTCTATTAAAGTCAAAGAACAAAGTCTCTCATATGTATTTTTAAGCCGTTTTGTTTGGAGCAAATTCTAATTTACATACTTCAAGAAATATACACTTTATCAGATGATCTGTCGTTGTAAACAAACGCTCTAACTGTAAACGAATGAACTGTAATTTGATCCAATTATACCTACACAGGTTCCCACAGAATAATTTCCTAAATGTGGCAGTATCTGATGACTTTGCGAAGAATGAAACAAATGACCAGCAAGAAAGGAGAGATATAGTACCTGTAATATTCCTTAATTGCGGACAATGACAGATTCTCTAACTGTTCTTCAGACAAAGCATTTTCTCGAGGACTGTTTACTGTAGCTGATGGCCCTTGTAGTACTTGCCTAGCGGACGAAACTTCTGGTGACAGATCAGAAGCACGCGACAGACTTGCAAATTCCCTATGAACATAAGCTGTTCCCCGCTCTTGAGGACTTGACCGTCCGTGAGTAACAGGACTTGCAGGTCTATGTGAGCCAAAACCATTCAAACCACCGGCCGGTCGCCTAGAATCTCCACCACCGGCCTGAGTAGCATCAGACTGATAAGTGTTTGATGCTACTGCAGGCCTTCTAATAGACATTCCCTGACCAAGACCACCTTGCGGACCCAAGGTAATAGGCTCCTCACATACTGACCTTTGCGGCATTGGAACCATCCTAGGCTCATAAGATGGCCTGTCATCAAATCGAATGTCCTGATTACTAAAGCCACGACCTTGAGGTGGTCCATGGTAACTACCCATTTGGGCAGCTGGAGGTGATAGCATTCCTCCTCCTCCCCTAGGACTACTAAACTCCATATGCCCCCTTCTTCCTGACGAATTCATTGAGGGTCCACGTGAAAGCCTATTCGCTTGAGTTTGGCGTTCTTGTGCAGCATCTCTGTGCACTTCCTCAATTTTTTTCGGCCCTTCGACCTTCATTCTCTCCTGCCATTTGTTCTTTCTCAGATCGATGGCATTGATCAACATGAACCTCACCCTAGAAGACAATTCTTGTTTGCATGATAGCATTTTCATTTTCTCAAAATATCCATCCATCTGGAACTTAGCTTTGTTGTGATCGATCATAACTCCTATCGTACTCATTAGTTTACACAGAGCTTCAATATTCTCTTCATGTGGATCTTGATTATACCCGAGCAACTTCTGGATGCATGCGTGCATGATTTTCTCAGTCAACATCCTTTTCTTGTATAACTCACCAATAAGTCTGATGTTACCAAGCATTCTCCTTCGCACCTGAAGTCTTTTCTCTTCCCTTTCCTCCTCGGTTTGTTCTACTTGACCTTCTTCGGCAACTCTACTGGCTTCCTCCTCTTCTTTCTCCCCCCTCTCGAATTCTTCCTGACATTTATTGAGAAGCAATCTTTTGAAGGTAATCTTTTCACCATTCTCATTAAAATCAGGTAACGCCCCAGAGAGATGAAAACAGAAATCTGCATACATCTCACAGAATGTTGGCTCCATCAAGGCTTTGTCAAATATCTGTGAAATGACACCAGAAAGTGTAACAGCGTTGTCAATGTTGACACTTTTAACTTGCTCAAACAGTTTCTCAAAGTTTTGTGGGGTCAACTTGTTCAGGATGCTCTTTAACTGCCTTTGTTTTGCTTGTTCTTCATCTGCAATTGTCCCCACTTGGTATTTTCTCTCGGCTTTGTGCATCACTTGCATAGGAGTGTGCGGAGAAGGAAAAAGTCCTTTTTGTTGGAAATTTGAACCACGTTGCCACCTTTCTAAGTCGGGGGTATTTCTACCCATTCCTCCCATAGGACCCACAGGTTGCATCGGTCTAGATATAATTGGTCCCTGCATACGAGGGTTTCTTAAAACTCCCGAGTTTCCTCCTTGACCAGGTCGGAAACCTACGTTACCCCCATATCCTGCTGGAAGAGAACCCTGATTCTTCGTCCATCTATCATCACCAGCCACGTTGCTGGGACGGCGATCTAAACGAGCACCACTTGCTTGGCGATCCATAACCTTTCCAGGAGTAGGATATGAATCATGTTCATGATGTGATGCACCCATATATGCAACAATCAAGGCATTAGCAATATCAGGCGAAACGTCAAATCCCTCAGGAAGAGCAGTACACAGGTCTGCAAACTTTAGGAGGAAATCCCGGGAGTACTTCTTTTCTGTATTGATGCAGTTGTCGCTGACCTCATCTGAGGAACCTCTCTTTGCATTCACAGAATTATCTGCAGTTTCCAGCTTTGGTGTAGAAACATCGGCTGCATCTTCCCAGTCTTCTGGTTCATTTTTCACTGGTTCAGTATCCACAATGGCTTCAACAGCCTGAGGTATGGCAGGTAACAGGTTCTGGTTCGAAACATCATGAACAACATTTGAGCTCTCTTTCTTTTCCTCAGGCCCTTTGTAAGCCATATAGAGATCAGAAGTTGTCCCTGCAGCATCTGCTTTTTGAAGGATTTCTTTTATCTTCTTCTTTCCTTTTGTAGAAGTATTTCTTCTCGTGTTTGTTTCAACAGCAGATTTATGTGTTTCCGAATGTCCAAGAGGAACAGTAGAAGACAGAACATGAGTAGAATGTGGAAGGTCAGAGCTCGTATCATCTGTAACAGCTAGTTTTTCAGAGACAGGACAGACATCTGTGGCACCATCTACCTCATTCTGTGCCTTCTCAAGCACACCTGACAGTGTTTCGTGTTTTGCATCAGAAATTACAGACCTTTCATCGAGCTTGTCAGAAGCAGTCCGGTTATCACATTTTAGGTCTTTCTCTTGCGGTGAAGAACCAGAAATCTCCGATGAGGCATGGCTTGAACCTTCCGTAGATTTGTCAATACTTGTATCTACTGAGTCAGAAGTTGGAGCATCAGATGTAGTAGACACCTTCAGGAGTTGCTTCCTAAACCCGTTGGTAGCTGGGAGTGATAAATTTTCCTTGGCAGCAACGGTTGCTGTTTCAGGATCAGAGACCAGAGAGTCTGGCATAGTCTGTCCACGATTCTGAGTGAACCAGCCAAAAAAAGAAAATAATTTAATCAAATAAGAAAAAGAATTAATGAATAATACCCAAAAACAAAACACAGTATCATACCTCAGTCAGATTATGAGGGGGTTCCACCTTACATGTCTGATCTTCAACTGAGATCGACTCACTCACCATTTCCGCTCTTCTGATTTCAGTCGTTGTAACTGGAGCAGTCTCCACAGACGACTTTACTGGCGGAACAGTCTCCACAGACGACTTTGCTAGCGGAACAGTCTCCACAGGCGACTTTGCTGGCGGAGCAGACGAATTTGGTACTCCAGAGACAAAGCTAGGTTTCGGCTGCTGGGAAGAGCTCAACGAACATGCCTCCACGTTCTTTTGTGACAGAGAAATGTTAACTTCTCCATGTGACCTGTCTTTTGGTGATCCAAGCTTTTCAGAAACCCCAGCTGGCTTCACTGATACCTTCGCATTTACAGGTAGAGCAGATGACATTACATTTTGGGCATTGCGTGCTTTCACAGAGGAAGTCGAATCAGAGGAAAGATGTGCAGGAGCAGCGGGTCTGATAAGCTGTGGAGCAGTATGAGCAGGTTGGTTGATAAGTTGTACTCTCTGAGACCCATCAATAACTGGGTAATGATATCTCGGTGCCTGAGCGGATGACATTGGACCATTATTTAACGGTACCGAAACCGGGGGATATATCATGGTATTGGAGTTATATGAGGGTTGCACCAAATTGACTGGTCTTGGAGCAAATGATGAGACTGGCTGTGATCTGGGAGGTGGGTTAGAATGTGGTTTTAAAGCCGTTGAATCGCCTTCTGAATACGGGTCACCACGTCGATCAAGCCTCAGCTCTTCGTGTGTGTCAGGATGTGTAATCTTTACAGGGGTGGTCTTGCGTGCCCCACCATATTTTCCACCTTGCTGCTGGGGATACTGAGGGCTCAAACCCACACCCACATGGCCTAACTGAGGATGAATCTGAGCACCCATTGGAGTTGCAAAACCATGTCCCTGAGCCTGATGCATCATACCCTGATGATGCATCGGATGTGGTGGATGTCCCTGATAAAACACCTGCGGCGGGATTTGAGGAGTATTTCCCATAGATAATGCCATTGGCATTGGCATCTGAAACGAGGTTGCAGTCACGGGAGTCTGCATATGCATATTCGGCCCACCAAAATGTACAGGGTGAGGGACCTGAGTATGCTGATATGGTGTCTGCACAGAAGGCATGCGAATATTTGTAATTGGAGACTTCTGCGTTTGACTTGGAGGGGCTATATGTGGGACTTGGATATCAGCTTTTTCACTCGATGGATTGTGCCCCTCTTTCCTCATCAATTGATTATCTGCACCCTTATTTGATGAATCTTTTTTGGGTACAGAAGCTGGCACATTTGACGCCGTTCTTAAAGAAGATTGCTGCATCTGCAAAACAATGTTTGCTCGTGTCATAAACGAAAGGTCAAGTTCAGAACAAAGTGAATAAAAGACATCTTAAGTTTCAGTATATATTCTTTAAACCAATTTGAGTTAAAGATCAAGCAATCAGGCCAGCAAATCGCAATACAAGACAAATGATAGAGCATTTAAAAGTCAGAAGCAAAGTTCGAGACACAGACTATTCATCATCCTATAAGAAAGAATTATTTATGTAGGCAACAATCACAGTAACGGCAGATGCATAATACTAAAAGGTGTTCCACCTGGGCACGTTTCTGGTCATCCATATTCGGAGGTGCTGAGGTAGTTCGAGCAGGAACCTAGAAAACCAACAGGGAAGATTATTCAGGTGTTGATGGAAAAATCAAACAAACAAAGGAAGGAACAACAGCATTACCATCAAATCAGGACCAAGTGACCCAAACTGGAGAGGAAATGCCTGAGAAGCGTCTCCAGAGGCTGCCACTAAACAAAACAAAATAAACATTATAAAACTTATACCTTTATGGAATTACAGAGGAATTTAGTTCAACTTCAAAGCTCAGTATGCATACAAAAAAATAGACGATGCAACAAAAACCTACCTTTAGCTGTGTTGGGCGTCTCATTGATCTTGGAACTCATGACGGTAGACTGAGAAGTTGGAGCCTTTGGAATAGGTCCGGTGTTTCTGTTGAACGATTCAGTTGGATTGGTTGGTCCACCAACACCCGGTTCTCCTGTAACTAACAGTGTAAGATAGATTGAACTAAACCAAACGATCACTCACACACTGACCAAATTAATCTGAAATTATACAAATTTAAAGACTTTGCGGCACTCCGTGAATAACGATCATACCTTGAGAGCGAGAGTGAGCATTGGGACCATTGTTGTGATTATTAGGATGATTCACAGGTGGCAGATTCACCCGAGGCTGCCCTCCTCCTTGAGCATTGCCGGGCTTCTTAAAACTGTCATAAATAACAATAAAGGATCAAACTTTGCATAATTAATCATGTCCAATAATGGCTCAGAGAATCATCCAAAAAAAAAAAAGTCGAATTTGAAATGAAAACCTGCGATTGGAAGACAAGGAAGAATTATCAGGATAAGTGGAAGGGGCAGGCGCAGAACCAGGAGCGCCGGCGCCCTTACCGTAACCGGCGGCGGAAGAAGATCGGTGTTGTTGTTGTTGTTGTTGGTTACCGGTGGATCGACCAGTTCTACGATATTGAGTCTCGCTTCTGTCGGGTCTGGATTGATTGTAGGACATCTAGAACAAACCCTAATCTTCACACTTTTTGGCAAGCTAAATTCTACAACTCTGTAATGGAGTGAAACGACGCAAGGAAAGATAAAATTAGGGTTTTATTGGACGGACATGATTATAGGAACAAGAAAAGACGGGGAGAGAAAGAGATGAATGAAGAGAAACTATGTGTAATCAAAAAATAAATTGGAAATTAAAGAAAGAAAAAAAAAATATAGAGATTTTGTATTAGTGAAAGAGTCTGGTTAAAGTACTTGATTAGTAAATTACGCTATGTCTTAGGGGTAAATTCGACAACTCATTAAGTTTATCTCGTTACTCAATCAAAAAACTTTTTTTCCGGTCAATGTGCAAAGAGAGGTTTCAGGTGGTCACCCCAAAAAACTCAACAAACTTTTTTAAGCCAAATTTTTAATTTTAATTTTAATTAAAATATTATTTTTTACTATCATTTGAAGAGATAAAACATAATGCGTTGACAAAACAATAACAAAAAGCTGAATTTTCCGCACTAAAAACCAAATAAATGTAAATTTAAATTAACTTCATTGATAAAATATTAACACGTGTGAATTTGGCTATAATTTGTGGAGACTTAGTACATGAAATATGGATACAAAAAAAACTTTGTTGTTTATTGAATGTAAAGTGTGAAAATAGTCTTCACTGATTTATAGACATCACATCACGAGTAACAAAAATTTTAAAAATTGTCAAATATATTGGTATAAGGTTTATAAAAAAAAAAGACTTACAATGTGTGATTTCAATTTTAAGTTGATACGTCGAATCATACATTTTGAACTGAACATATACGCATTATATTGTCAAAAGTTAGGTGATTTTTGTATTTAGTTATGAGAGAATTACTAGATTCATTGTGTATATAATAAAGCTTGCTCTTAGTAGTAGAAAGTTAGGTGATCTCTTATGTGATCAATTAGGTGGTTTACTTTTTGGAGGGGAAGTATTAACTGAATTACTTAATTATTGTACCTATTAAAAAGAGAAGTTGAACAACACATTTCCATGTCTCTCGTAAATATTAGGTCATGTTCGTTTGTATGTAGTTGAATCCAGCGACAACGATCCTCGACCAACGACAATATGTATTCTTCGTTTGGTTGTCGTTGGATTCAGCAACTAATTGCAACAACAACTGTCGCTAGTAATTGTTGTATTGTTCGTTTGACTGTCGCTCTAAATCGCTATATTTTTTAAATTTTAAATTATTTTTTATGATAATTTATAATTTAAACTAAAAATGTAAATTATATATATTATACACCATCAAAAGAAAATTAATACATTTATTTACTTTAATTTTTTTCAAATTTAATTTGACTATACTTATTTTGATTTATTTGAATTATTTTCATTTAATTAAATAAGATTTCATTTAATTTTATTATATTTTATTTTATTTTAACTTAATTTTATAAGATTTATTTGAATTTAATTCAGATTTATTTAATTAAGTTTAATTTAAATAATTTATTTTATTTTATTTTAATCATTAGTAATTTATATTTATGATCGTTAAATTATTCGTTTACTTATCGATTGATTCAGCGACTGATCGCTAAAAAGTTTAGCGACTGAAAATTGTGGTTGCTACTCGCCGATGATTGTCACTAATTTAAGTCACCAGCTACAGACAAATGAACTGGACATTTGTTGTCCGAGGGGACGTTCGACAAACGGGTCAATGTTTGGGATTTGGTAAATGGGCCACAAAGGGCGATATTGGGCTCAAGTATTTAAGAAGAACCCCATTTGAATTGTAAAAGAACAGAATATTTTTCATTGTTTTCTTCTCATGAAACCGAATCAAGAAACACAAACAGAGTTTATCCATTTTCTCGTGGTAAAAGACCATAATCAAAAATATAGGTAGAGAAAACAAAAACTTCACAACCAACAATTGGCTTCTCTGTTCTCTGTCTCTCTCTCTTTGTTTATTAACCGCCACATCCAATTTAGAAACTACTAAGCCATGACAAGAGTCTTCGTCCGTACAGTTTTGATGGCGACGGAATATTTCGAATCAGGCGATTTCCGGAGAGATTATGATCTGGAAATCGACGTTTTTCTCCACCTCTTGGATTATGTTTCATCAGACTCAATCTGTTCTTGCCTACACTCTTGGCTACAGAATGCCATGTCCCCTCTGCATATATTGGAGCAAGATATCGATAAGAAAATAAATATCTAAAGCTTTATTCGAAGAAAAAAAAGTTGTACCCAATGGTAAGTTCTTTGTTTATATAGCTGTCTCCAGATTTTCAGAAATCAGATCAGAAAATTGATTCTGATGACCGATTCGTTTAGTTGTTTGGATCGCAAGCAACGAAGAAGTACCTGTACCTGTACGTAAAACCAAGGCCCAATTCTCCAATTCAGTTGTCCCTTAAGGGCCCATAACAGCTACCTTCGCTTCCCCGATCGCACAATCAAACTATGCGTGTGGCACAAGCACGACCGGTTATATTCCCTCGTGCGCCAGCTAAGGTCATAGACTATGATACGTGGCAGCCTTGCAGCAACGGAAAGCCGCCAGAGTCGAGACTCGCGTCTTGCATGCAATTAAATTTTTTGACAGAAGAGTAAAGCCTGTTTTTTCTAATACATATTTATATTTCATTATGTTGGCGGCCCAAATAGAGATGGGCGTCAGTCTTCAGCCCATTTAAGACATAAAGTACAAATTCAGAATTTGCAATTTTGCAAAACCTTGGAATTTGACAAGGCACCTTGACGGGGTTTAAGGTATATTTTACACTCTCAGCTCTTATTTCATCTACCTCATTTGCTGAATTTGTGATGTGATTAGCTAAGCTCAGGAAAATAAGAAAAAAAACCTGAACTTGGAGATTAAGTTTAAGGACTCCTCTAAGTTTATTTTGATACTCTATAGAAAAAAAGAAGTAAATGTGGGTGGGTTTGGAAACTAACGGTTCATACTGCGAGTATCCACATATGTACATTCTGGTCACCACAAAGCCTTTTTCTTTGACCTTTCAATTCTGGTTCTGAAACTGTGCTTCCTATTCCAAGTACCCTCTCCTTTTTCATGTATACATTGGTTATCACCAATAAGCCTTGTTTTTGGCAATCTAAGACATGTGAATATTATATGGAATGGAAGATGAAATTGCCTAATTTTAAGGTTTTTGTGTTTGTTTATTATGTATCTCATCTCGTGAATGTCGATCTTATTTTACATTTTTCAGGAGGATAAGATAAGAGGCAAGAAGTCTTACCTTTACAAAGCATGGTTTCTATCAGGGGTCGTATCTTGTTAGGGACTTTGTGACAGTGCCAAAATGCACAGGAAAATTGTCGGTATTTATTGAAGAAGCATCAAAGTTGAAGAAAATACTACTTTGCAGAGACAATGCTCTGTTTTGGCTATGGCTGTCTTTTGATTAACGTCACTTGTTTTAATCCTCAATAGCTACAAGATTAGTATCTTTAAATCTCACTTTCCTATATTATAAGTACCTTAATATGGAAGTTCTTTTATGTTGATTGATACTTTCTTTTTTAAAAGCGATTGTGAATTGTATACAAGTTCAGAATGATCCCAAGATCTTACAGTGAATCTGTTTTCATTCTTTGAGCTTACCCTTTAATCATCTTGGCTCACAATTTGTTCGATCTGTCTTTACACTTTAAGCGGCTTTAATTTTTTAGGGATCATTTGACTTTGAGCTAGCAATCTAAGAGATATAGACTATTCTGAGAGGAAGAAAATCAGTTATTTTTTTTTTTAGTTGTAGATTAGAAAAAGAAGAACATGCTTAGAGTGCAATACAAGTAAAGTAGGACAAAATCAAGTGTACAAAATTGATTTGGAAAGGAAATAAATGAGTGACGTGGAAAATATTCATGGTTGGATGAATAAAGTAGGTTGTCTGTTTTTATGACTTTGTTGTCCTTCCAAGGGTACAGACACAAGAGCACACCATGTTTCTTTCATTTCCTCGTTACATAAATTTTATTTCTTTCTCTAACCGAAATTTCTTTTGAATTGATATCTGAATTTATAGCATGCTCTCTAAATTCAACAGCACTAAAAAGAAAAAGAAAAAAAGGAGTAATTAAGATTAACCACAAAAAATGGGAAAATGTTTTGGCTTCGATTTGTATATGATTAGCTCAACATCGAGAGATGATTGTTTTAGTTTAGGGATTTAAGTTCTTTTAATCACTAATGATCAGATATAACTATAATTATACTTACAGCTTAAACCAAAATAATAATTATTATACTTGCAGTTACAGGTTGTATCTACATGCATTTTACGTATTTGGTGGCATAGTTTCTGGAGAGCGTGATATCTTCGTATTGTATAATCCATAATGCTTTTTGATATATATGAAATAAAATAAAACAGAAACCGTGAAAACTCCAAAGTCCAAACTAAGACCTAAATGGAGTAAGAGGCATGCTACGAACGTGCAACCGCAACCTTATTTTACGCAAAAATACAGATAATATCCAAAAAAAACAAAAATATCCAATAATGAGTAGTCACGTGTCTCTCTGCATCTATATTGCATTACGTGATGGACTTAATATTACAAGTGTCATTCTGATTTTGCATATCCCTAATTAATATAAGAGCTGTGTTCACATGTCCCCTGCGGAGTCGTATTAATTCTAAGCCAACTAACTTGTGGAATTCTTATAATACTACTATATAGTTTCGTTTCTTTTGACCATATATGAATTATTATAAGGTTCTGGATAATATAGAATGTTTATAAACATTCTATTCAAACAAAAACAAACAAGCTATGTTTATTGCAGCACTGTTATCGTCTTTCCTAACAAATTTACGAAAAATAATAATATTCTTGTGTAAACATTTCTTGGCAGCTGTACGTATTTGTTTGGAGTTTAACCTATAAACGTATTAGTTGCTTTAATTAATCTTTTTACTTGTAAGAACATATATATATATTTCGAATGTCATCGCATTTACGAAAATATAAAAGTAAAAACTTTTATCTAAGAGCCCTTTTTTCATAAATCTTAGCTTAAGAATTTGACTAATATACCACTAATAATGATGTTCTAAGTATATAGAGAATCTTACTCCTCAGTCACTTCTTGACCATTGTACATTATTTCCATTTGATCTCTGATATACGAATCCAATTAATTCTTAGAGATATAATTATTTACTTACATGTTCTTTATCAGGTTGATTATCATTCTAACAGCTTATAGTTATCTTGTTAAAATGTTCGTACTTTTCTCCATTTAAACCGGTTTGCTTTCTTGACGCCTGAATTCGTTCACGCAAGGAGACAAACTTTTCCGGATTCTATTGCATAAATAAAAAAAACATCGGATTTTGTAACACTTGGCAGCAAAAAAAAAAAAAAAAAA
>Ga0041059_1001884_pt1 | contig 16296 bp, 14 predicted proteins | sample AraColnosormetaG_FD_56232 | JGI IMG/M metagenome (GOLD analysis project Ga0041059, IMG submission 56232) | Arabidopsis roots microbial communities from North Carolina, USA - Col MF nosort | ecosystem: Host-associated > Plants > Roots > Unclassified | place: USA: North Carolina | collected...
AGTGTGCATTTTACATGTTTTGAGCATCCATTTGTTATCACTATTGCATCATATCACCACTGTTTTATACCATTTCTCATCATTTGTCATCACTTTGCATGGTTAGGATAGTTTTGCATGCATGTTGCATATATGTGTTGATTTCAGGTAATTTGGAGCTGTTGACTAGCTAATTGGAAGAAGCGGAAAGGAATCATGTCAAACCACTCGACCAGTCAAGATCTCAACAGACCACTCGACCCCCTGGTCGAGTAGAAGACCTCAGCACTCCACGTCACAACTTGACCCACATGGTCGAGTACGACCAGGACTACCACTCGATCACATTACTCGACCCCCTGGTCGAGTATCATCCCGTCCACCACATCACCTTCACTCGATCACACTACTCGACCACCTGGTCGAGTACCTTCATCACCTTCACTCGATCACTCTACCACCAAGCCGAGTACCACCATCCCTATCACTAGACTACATACTCGATTGCCAGCTTCAGAGTCTTCTTCATTCCGCACTCAACCAGACACTCGAGCACAAGGAAGAAAAGAAGACTCTAGCTTATCACTCGACCTCTCACTCGACCACCTGGGTCGAGTGCCGTTCTTAATCTGTCCCAAGACTGCGTCGTTTTGAGTATTAGGGTTTCACAAATATTTTGCTATAAGTAGCATGTACTTTACATTTTTGTTTATCTAAGTTTTATTCCGCAGACATTGTGTTCTTGACGTTTTTGAATCCGGGTTTCTCTTAATCTATTCAGTATTCAGTATTTGTTCTTGATTTCGTTTACTAAGTTGTTCATCCTGTTATCATCTTGGTATTACTCTGTTGTTATCATGCTTTCATTCTATTCAACGTTTATGTTCTCTGCAATGATGTCTGGGTAGTGAATAGGTTTCTGAGGATGGGTTAGAGTAGTTTAGAATTCTCAGTATGCTAGGTGGTTGAGTTTGATTTATAGATCCCTTCTGGATTAGTTGTTCTTAATGCCTATTGTTTTCTGATCAACTGAAATTTGAGCCAAGACATTTCTGCGCCCGAAAGGTGTTCGATGAAATGTCTTAACCACTTATTCCAGAGATTCGTGGCTCTGTACCAAGGTATTGGTTGCATGGAGCGCTTTGGCTTTAACTTGTTGATTCGTAATGCCTGTTAGGTTAGCTCTCGTCAATGGTGATTGAGTCTGGGACTGGTTTAACTTGAGGGTCTCTATTGCGGTGGCACTTAGACTTGGTTATCAAACTTGTTGTCTAGGGATAATTTATTGACCATGTCAATCACCTGTAAATTGAGGAAACGAAACTACTCAATTACCCCATCCTCGGGAATTTCTTTATCTAATTGATTTCTTTGTTTACTTTGCTATTGTTTATTGCATCTTGTTACATGTTACCTAGTTTTTGCATTTCTTGCTTGTTACTGGACTAGATATTCGACCACCCAGTTGTTTGGGAACAGACTGTGCAGTCGAGTATCTCTGTTACATTTTTTGTTTGCTACTCGACCTGTCACTTGACCACATTCAGTGCTCTGCAACGAGCTGTGTTGGTCGAGTGTTTTATTGTTTCTGCTTGATTTTCTGTTTCCTTCATGTTCACTTATGACTGCTAGAACACACCAAAACCTGTTATTGCTTGGCTTGACTCTGTGAACTCTGATTGCATCTTGATTGTTAGCATCACGCCCATTTGGATTGACAACCTAAAATACTACAACGACATGAATGGTGTTTTAGGATAATTGACTTAAAACCTATTATCAATCTTTGATGTATGGGGAATTTATTTTACGGGTCCATTCCCATCTTCATACGGTAACAAGTATATACTGGTCGCCGTAGATTATGTATCAAAGTGGGTCGAAGCTATTGTCAGTCCTACTAACGATGCAAAAGTTATGCTAAAGCTGTTCAAGACCATAATCTTCCAGAGATTTGGAGTTTCCAAGGTAGTAATCAGCGATGGGGGAAAGCATTTCATTAACAATATTTTTGAGAACCTCCTCAAGAAGCATGGAGTAAAGTACACGGTCGCCACCCCTTATCACCCACAGACAAGCGGGCAGGTTAAGATCTTCAACAAGGAGATAAAAATAATTTTGGAAAAGACTTTAGGGATTACAAGGAAAGACTGGTCTGCAAAGCTCGATGACGCACTCTGGGCTTACATGACAGCTTTCAAGACCCCCATTGGTACAACTCCCTTCAATCTTCTCTATGGAAAATCATGTCACCTACCTGTTGAGCTCGAGTTGAAAGCTATGTGGGCGGTTGATCCAGGAACTTTGACATAAAAACAGTTGAGGAGAAACGGTTGATCCAACTAAGTGACCTTGATGAGATACGTTTAGAAGCTTATGAGAGTTCCAAAATCTACAAGGAGAGGACTAAGCTTTTCCATGATAAGAAGATCATCACCAAGGATTTCCAGGTTGGAAATCAGGTGCTGCTATTCAATTCTCGCCTAAAACTCTTTCCAAGAAAGCTCAAGTCTAGATGGTTTGGCCCCTTCTGTGTCACTTAAGTCCGCCCTTATAGAGCAGTCACTCTAGCTGGTAAGAGTGGAGATTTTACAGTGAATGGTCAAAGGCTCAAGAAATACTTAACAGATCAAATCCTTCCAGAGGTGACGTCGGTTCATCTCCAGGAACTTCTTGATGATTAAAGAAGTAAGGGAGTCAAGCTAATGACTTCAAACAAGCTCACTTGGGAGGTGACGTCGGTTCATCTCCAGAGGTGACGTCGGTTCATCTCCAGGAACTTCTCTGTACATATGTTTGTTTTGTTTGTTATTTTTGATGCGTTTTACAAGTGTTTTCAAGAGATAACCGCCAATGTTTAAGTGCAATGGATCCAATCTCAGAGATTCACTCGACTGCATGCTGTAGAGATCGAGTGTCTGTGTGCAATCAAGTATAAACATGGTTTCAGTTGGAGCTCCAAGATGTCACTCGATCACACTGGTCACATGCTGATGAGGATCTGTAGTCGAGTAAGTTTGATGATTCAGATCCTTTATACTGGACCGTGTACTCGACAAACAGAGATTTACAGAGGATTTCATGATTTCCTGAGGTTTTGCCGAGTCAACAGGGAACTGAGATTAAAGACAAAACAACAGAGCGTGGACCACAAGCGTTTTCTCCCTAAAGATAAGATGGCGAGAGAATCACAAATTCAATCTCCACCACACCCTTTGAAATCGCCCTCATCCTAATAAAAAGTAAAGTTTACTCGACCCATCTCTCTTCATCTATCCACCGACACCACAAATCGCCCTCTCTCTCTCTCTCTCTCGTCCAACGAATTACTTGACCGCTGTGAAAAGAATCATCTACTCGACCACCCTTGCGCCGCCGCAGTCGAGTTCCCCATCTCATTAACTGTCAAAGCCTCAAGAACCACTTGATTTCAGCCGAGAACTACTCGATTTCAACCACTTGACTTGAACGCCTCACCACCATTACCAAGTTCACCATCTCTACTACTCGACAGTCGATTCGTGATTCTGTCCCTGCCAATTCTGCCTCACCAACGAAGTACTCGACCGCCTGATTTCACCCACTTTACATGACTTCCTCAGCTTTACTCGACCTCTGTTCTGTTCTACTTGATTCAAATCGTGAAAGAAGAACTCGGGAACGGTTCAGTTTACTCGAGTACTAGGTTGTACTCGACCAACTTGGTCTATTTTGTTGACTGTTGACCTCTGTTCTGTACTCGACTACCTCAGCTTTACTCGACCTCTGTTTTGCTCATTGTTTTCTCTTAGACTAACTTATTAACTTTTGAGCTTTGAGTTCTAAATCTTTTCAGGACTATCATGAGTAATTACAGTGACATTTTGTCAATGGATCCTGAATATCACATGGATGAGGCTGAGTCTTAATCTTCAAGACCAGAAAGAGAACATAGAGAGTATGATAATTTCATGAGAAAAGCTGAGATTGCTCGAGGGAAGAGAGCAATGACAGAGAGGTATGAGCTGATAGATGAGGAGCTGGAGGTCGAGTATATGCATGAGCATTCTCACAGAGCCACAAAACTTCTCCACAAGCCTGATGTATTGCCAGCTGAGGAGTATATCAGGCTCTTCTAGCTGAATGAGTTCTGCAGCACAAGATATCACTGCTTGACTACGCGGGTACAGCTTGAATTACTAGAGGATGTTCAGCACATGTACCAGAGTTGTCACCTGGAGACTCATATGGCTTACCCATATGTAGCTTATGGGGAAGAAACGATTTAGTTCCTCTCCACACTAAAAGTGGAGCTTTACCAAGGTATGACTTCTTATGATTTGGAAAGTGAAGGATTGGGATTCTTGCGATTCTCTGTGTATGGCCAGGATTATATGCTATCAATCACGCGCTTGGAAGGACTGTTTGGTTTCCCCAGTGGAACGGGGACTAAGCCCAAATTTGATAGAGAAGAGTTGAAAGATTTATGGATCACCATTGGCAGCTCTGTACCACTGAATTCTTCTAGATCCAAGAGCAATCAGATACGCAGTCCTATCATCAGGTACTTCTAGCGTTCTGTAGCCAATGTCCTCTACTCCCGAGAGATAACAGGGACTGTCACCAATACTTATATGGAGATGATCGTTATGGCTCTCAAAGGCACTCTCCGACAAACCAAGAAAAAGATGTCTCTCCAAGGTGAAACCAATGACACACCTCTCTATACTTCTTCTTATCCACCTGTTAGGATACAAGAGTTGGGCTGTTAGCAATAACCACAAGAGAGCACGAGGCGCTATTTGCATAGGGTGTGTTGTGACACCGATTCTGATCGCTTGTGGAGTCCCAATCACATCTGATGGACTTGAGCCACGGACAATGGATATCGAGCATCTACATCACTGGGAAATCCTAGAGTTCGCAATGATTGGCGACAGACATCGTTTCAGGCTTGAGCTCTCTACAGATAAGAAATCCAACATCCTTCTCCCTAGACCTGAGGTTACATGCATAATACAGGGAGATAACATTGATTTCAGGCCTGAGCTTGAAAACCTCTATTATGAGAACACTCAACCAACAGATGAGGATGTTCATACAGAAGAAGTTACTAAGGATGAGATGGATGAGGACAGAGAAGTGGAGTATGACACGAGAATGTATCATTTTAGTGAGCATGTACCTCCAGCGGGGGAGACCAAGAGTTTGAGTGAAGCTCATAGAAACAACAGCAAGTTGCAGAAGTGGTGCAAGGAACAAGATAAGTTACTCATTAAGTGCTTCAAGACTATCAAGTTTCTCAAGGAGAAGCTAAGTTGCTCCTCTTCTACTACAGCTATTCCACAGGGACAGCCCCCTCAGGACAAGCCATCGAGGTGATTTAAGTCTCACATGTCCCTGCTAGACATTCATCATTCGAATCCTGGGAGCACAATAGGAGGAAGAGGGCTATGCTCGTTCGCTCTAGTAGTAGATCACGCCTTATCCACTCGAGGAGATCACTCGATCGCGGTGGTGGCCGCAGCAGAAAAAGAGGTCGAGTACACTCAGGGCGGTGGTGGCCGCCACATAGGCAATGAGGTCGAGTACCCACACGCTGGAGCTGAGACAGAACAAGGCGACTCTTCAATGGCCTGGGAGCAGGCAGAGACAGCCATTGCCGACCAACTCGATTCATTCTTAGACTTAGGTAAGCGCCTCACTTCACCATTGTACTATATCATCTCTTGTTTATATTGTGTTGCTGTGACGTGTTTTATCCTGAATACTCTCTTCCAAATTTGGTCACATAGTGGACTGTGTGATTTAAGTTTGGGGGAGGGCTCAGGAGGTGTGTGTTGCATTGTATATACTCTTGAGTGTGCATTCATCTAAGGCATAGAAAAACCAAAAAAAATTGAAAAATATCAGAAAATGATTTCACAAAAACAGAGTGTTCATATAGTTGCATTGCATTTAGGATCGAGTCTAGAGTGTTTCGTTTAGGATTGTTGCATATGCATAGGGCATAACTCAGTGCCCTCGTTATTAGTTGTCTGATGCGCAGTCAATGAAATTAAAGTAAAATTGTACCATGCCTAGATTGCTCTACTCGATCACACTGTCATGATTTGATACCATTCCCTATCAATTTGAACCTAAATCTGATTTTCAATTATCATGTCTACGTCAATTTGAACTCATGGATACCCTAAAATACTTGGATTTTCTTATTCATTTTAACCACTCTTGTTAATCTAAGTAGCTGACTCTCCTTATTAGTGCAGTTAATCCGAACCCAAACCTAAACTTTCTTTCAAGCCCTATATCACTTGTTAGTGTTTGTGAGGTCTTATTCCGATTAAGCTTGGTAGAAAGTATTAGGTTTGTAGCGACATAGATAGTGTCTCATGTAGTTCTAGTTCGCGTTATCCGAATTATATAGAACTAGGTGGGCGCTTATACTCTGGGTTGGGATGTGTCTAAAAGAAAGAAAAGGGTGGATTCATTGGTAAGGAAAGGTAAAAGACTCTAGGGTGAAGTAAGCTAAAGAAGCAGAAAAAATCTAGTAAAGGTTTTGGGATTTGTAAAGAAAAGAAAAGGATTCTTGTTAGCTAATGAAGAAGGGCAAAAGCCCTCAGTTTTAAAATTTTTTAACAGGAACCTTAGTTGTTAAAGAAATTCAAATCCGCTAGATATATCAAAGTGTTGAGAAAGCTTCTCCTAGAGTTAAGAGAAAAGAAAAGAATGATTAGCAAAAGGGCTTAAAAGATTCATGAATGCAAAGGGTAGATTTAAGTTCTTAATTTGGGACTAGGATGGGATTACCATTAGAGCTTCATTGGTTATACTCTGGGTAAATGGGATCTTATCTCTGTATGCATAGCTTGAGACTTACCTTTAGCATTCTACTAAAGCTTAATCATTTTTGAGAGATCCCCTGTTACTGAAGCCTATTCTGTAAGGGACCATCTTTGTCTCTTGACCTATACCTTAGCCTAATGAGTTTATTGATGATGCATTGCTTGATTCACGTTCCAGAACTAATAAATGTTAAAGGCATGGGTAGATTTGAAAACATGTGTAGGTCGAGCATAATAGTCGGATTGATTAATAACAAGGCATGGCTAACGTTTTTTTGAGTAGAATTCAATCATATCGCAGCTTAGAACTACCAACTTGGACATTGATTTCATCTGATTTATCTGGTGTTTGGCTTTGAGTCCCCGCTTTCAAACCTCACCTCCAGCTTGTTCTTAATTGTTTGCTTGAGGGCAACCAAAGACTAAATCTGGGGGAGTTGATAAGTGTGCATTTTTCATGTTTTAAGCATCCATTTGTCATCATTTTAGCATCATATGAAGATTGTTTTATACCATTTCTCATCATTTATCATCACTTTGCATGTTTAGGATAGTTTTGCATGCATGTTGCATATTTGTGTTGTTTAAGGTGATTTGGAGTTGTTGGCGAGCTAATTGGAAGAAGTGGACCTGGTCATATTTTTTATATTAAAAAGTAATACTTTGATTTCGAGCTTCTTCCTCTGCCGTCTTCTTCCCCCGATGAGCTTTATTCTGCTGCATTTGTTGCCGTTTTTTCTCCTCCTTCAAGGTGCGTCAAGCTACGAAGTCCAGGTACGTGCATCGAGTTAGAGAGAGTTTCAAAAGCTTTCAATTAGGAATTACATATTTTGAGATTCAGTCCAATTAGATTTGGATTATTGTGTTTTAGTACATACATTAGAAGTTTAAATATAGTTTCACGGTCGATTTGCTCTATAAATGGGTAAAATATGATTTCACATGCTGATTCGTACTGAATTGAACTCGAATCCAATCTTTGTTCTTGTCGCAAATATAATACTGGTAGAACTAGGTATAGTTGTACCGAAACAAATGGTTTTTATATAGATAGTATGTTTTAATAGCATTAGTATTACTTACACATGTAGTACTTCATTTATGTATTAGTATTAGTGACACATGTAGTATTTCAGAATTAGGACTAGTATTACTGAAAATGTAGTAGAACCGGTAATACTAGTAATATTGACTGAGTATAGGTATTGTTTTGGCAGGATACAATGAGAGAGAACGTGATCATATATTTTAAACTCGAAGGTTGTATGTATAGTTGTATGATGAAGACATTAGGGGAGAAGATAACTCTCTCCATGTTAGAATATAGAATATTGACGAAGCTTGGATTAGATGAAAATAAGGTTAAATTCCATATAAGGTACACTCCATCGTTGTTCAGAGTAGAGGAAGAGATGAACATTCATGATGATGAGGATGTCCTTATTAATATAACATCCGCAAAAAATAACCGGAGAAGTGTTTTGGTTGTGGAGGAGATCTCTAAACCGCTCGAGCAATTGCCAAAGCAATTGTCTAGAGTTGAGAAAAGTTATGTTGGTAAGAACTATGCGGAGTTGAATTCAGCGGAGGATGAAATGAGAGTGGATAATGCTGCCCTCATCGTCTGCTTAGAAGAGGAACAATGAACTACCCAACAACTTGAGGAAATAGTGGAGGAGGATCACTAGACTCAAGAAGATGAAACACGTGATGAAACCGTTGATGAGTCTAGGAATAATTATGATAGGGGGAACAATATGTTGAGCCGCCGCCTGCTGTAGAACCGGTCAGTTTAAAAGAATGAGAAGACGAAATTGGTTTGACCTTATCTCAAGTATTTCCAAACAATGCAACATTGCACGAGGTGGTGGATAGAGCTGCATTTGTTAACAATTTTGGTTAGGTGATTAAGAAGTCGGATAAGGAGAAGTATGCCCTAAAGTGTGCCAAAGAAACATGTTTTTGGCGTTTACGAGCGTCAAATATCCGTAATACAGATATCTTATGGATTAGAAGGTACAATAAGATGCATAGTTGCACTCGGCTAAGTAAAGTTACTAGTAGGATCAGAAAAAGGAAAGACAACCCACAATTAGTTGTAGCTCTTCTTCATGATCATTTTCTGGGACATGGAAACTCTAGTTCCAAGGGTTATCGTGGAGCTGGTTCAAACAAAATTAGGTGTGAAAGTATCATACTCGACAACACTAAGGGGGAACTATAATGCAATTTGTGATTTAAAAGGTAGCCCAGAAGAAAGTTACAAGGATATCAATAGTTATTTGTACATGTTGAAGAAGGTAAATGATGGTATAATAACTTATCTAAAATTGGATGAGAATGATAAATTTTAGTACATATTCATAGCTATGGGAGCTAGCATTGAAGGCTATAGAGTAATGAGGAAAGTTATTATTGTGGATGCAAAACATTTGAAGAACGGATATGGTGGTGTGATAGTATTTGCCTCGGCTCAAGACCCTAATCTTTACCATTACATCATAGCGTTTGAAGTACTCAGCGGTGAGAATGATGCTAGTTGGGATTGGTTTTTTGAGAAGCTAAAAACGGTTGTACCCGATACTTCTGAATTGGTTTTCATGAGCGACATAAATGCAAGCCTCATAAAGGGCATACAGAACGTGTATACCGTAGCTCATCACGGGTAATGTATTTGGCATTTGTCCCAAAATGTGAAAGGGCATGCTACTAACACTAACAAAGACGTACTCGCATGGAAGTTCATGGAGTTAAGTCAGATTTACACCGTGGCTAAGTTCAATTGGGAGTATAGATTGTTTAAGTTGAGATATCCTTCGGCGACCAAGTATTTCAGGGATACAACCGTGAAAGAAAAATAGGCAATGTGTTGTTTCCCCAGAGAAAGATACAACTTAGATACAAGCAATTGTGTGGAATTTTTGAACAATTCCGGATGGTCGGGTGTGGCGGTTTCTGTTATGATGTGCTATAGACTTGATTGCTTTACTTGATTACGATATGTTTATTGTGGCCTAGTGAGACGGGACGACCGCTCTCACTATGCAATGCTTGCTTATGCCTCCTTTGTGATGCAGGAAAAGAGGGTAATGTGCGTGGCTAACCAGTTCGCGGGACTAGGGCAAGGAAAAGAGGATGATGGATTTTCTGTTATGTTTTATTTTGGGTAACTTATGTTGTTGGTTAGACTGGTAATAAATTGTGGTGAATATCAACTTGTCTAAGAACCTCATTTGCTTAATAAAACGAATCGATTTAAGTTATTTCCGCTTGTGCATGAATTTGACTTGTTTAATAATCAGATTATCGCTTAAACTATGTCTATCGAATTGGTAAAAATGTTTAACACGGTTAGTCCGTTTGGCTGGCGGTTAATCGGCCTTAGGCAAATCGGGTTAGGGCATTTCAATTTCCCTCAAGAAATTTCATGTTTTGGCCATAACTTCTCTCTACATTTCCGTGTAATTCAACCATAATTTCACCCTATCTCTTCATACAAATAGTTTTAAAACCTATTCCGAGCTTTTAATCAGTTTAGAATTTAAATTCTCTCGGTTATAAACTTGATTCTCTTCCACTTTGATCTACGTTGGCTTGTGTTTATAACTATCCTACAGAAACTCATCGCCAGACACATGGATTCTGAAGAAGCAAAGAGAAGGTGATTTTACGCGAGCTATAGCAAGAGGATTTGCAATCATCAACGAAAGGATTCCAGTCCGCAATGCTAATGCCATGAATGAACGTTGTGCTTGACTATAACGCTGAGAAGAAAGGCCGAGCACAGCCTCACCGTTTTATATGAGTCGTCGTTCGGCTAGGGAGAGAGAGGAGATCGCCAGAGCAAAGAGGATCTTTGAAGCTGCACAAGAAAGGGAAGAACATCCAGTCTTAGAGGTGGAAGCATCTGAAGAAGATGTTGAGGTTATTGAAAATAACTCGCCAGCCCCAACATGAAGAAAGAATAGGCCAAGGAGGAGGATAGAACCCACCTTAGAGGAGCACTATCAGTACTTGATGGAACTTAAGTTTGAAGGCACCAGATACCTCCACAGGCCAACAATGCAAGCACTTGGAATCTGCAGAGATGTGGAGTATCTGATGGAGAAGGCCAACCTCGAAACCTTCTAGACTTACAAGTTTGAAGGGTACAAGAAGGAGAGTTCCAACTCCTTACAACCATCAAGGTCCATTTCTCTTCTGGTGAAAGTGAAAGAGAAAAAGGAAGGTTATGATGCATAACCTTTATCGTGGAGAGGAACCACTTTTCCTTAACCATCAGAAAACTTGAGGTTGTGTTTGGATTTCCTACGAAACTCGGAATCCTCCAAAACTTTGACAAGGACGATGTAGTGACCCTCGTTAAGGGGTAAGCGGTTTAGCGGAAAACATCGAGGAACGTGTGAGGAAGAACTAGAAGAGAAAGGAACTAGTTAAAGGGAAGAAAGCCAAAGAGATGGGCAAGGCAAAAATGAGTGTGGTCAAATCTAGTTTGAAATGGGGTCATCCGGGGCAAACCCAAAACGAGAGAAAGTTGTCCCAAATACATGGCCGATTGACCATATGTGCCCAAAAGGTGATAACCCATCAAAGGGCAAAAGAAATAACTATTTGGGCAAGAATGAGCAAGAATAGGAAAGAAAGGGCAAGAATGGTCAACACGGGTGTGCCGCGGGCAAAGATTGTCCCGCCAGGTGTTGACCGCGCCATGGACTCTCGGGCCAGATTACTTGGAGGCCAAGCAAAGTTTCTTAGAGCCGAATTTAGGTGGAGTGGAGCCGAATCCACCACCCTTACATCTGAAGTTTCCCCTTCCACGTGTCCACATCCCGTTAAGGTCGTATATATGTCATCACGGGAGGATGACACATGTACCTGATGACGCGCCCTTGCCAGCCCTATATAAACCCATTCAACCTCGAAAATGTTCGAAGAGGAAAAAAGAGGGAAACCATGAGGATGCTGATATAGCTCAAATTGCCTTAAGCTTACTTTATTAAATAAGAGATCGTCGTTAGCACTTAAGGGTCGAATTCCACTGAGCTCTCGATGTTCACACAATAGACTTATGATGATTTCAATTAAGCTAGACAAATTTTACGAATGTAAAAGATAGTAAAAATGAGTTGTAGATTCAGGAGATTAAAGTGTCGGGTCTAAGGAATTATCTCGGGATATAGATAAATTGCATATCTAGCTAATATTAGGATTGTTATCGCACCGTTCTCAAACTCAAACTATGATTTTAGAATAACCGGTGGCGTTTCGCAAAAATCTGTATGCCTAGAGCTAAGATTATCAGAGAAGCCGAGAAATCCTATTCTAAAGCATGCATTATTATCACGTTTGATTAGTTCACCTAGTATCTAAACCAGAGCCCTTCTATGAGCCTACCTGTTCTTTCTTAAATACTTAGGCTCATCTATGATAGTTCTGATAACAAGTACCTATGGCGGGTATACCTATTATCTAATATTAAGTTCTAGGTGATCATCTAAAACTAGAAGAAAGAACAATCAAGAAGAAGAACTCTAAGAATAATCGTAAGGGGTTTTCGATCTACTAATCCATCTAAATCCCGATTGAGACTCCCTAAACCCAACAAAGTGATTACTCACACATGATTAAAGTAACACACATCAAAGTATGAATAAAAAATCAATACTAGCAAGAAGGGAGTAAGGAATATCTTTTCGAACGGGAGTCTCCACATGGTTTTGCACCTAAAGTACAAAAGAGATAAGGAGATTAGCCTCTCCAAGCTTAGGTCTAAACATTGACCTTTAAAACTAGGGAATATTAGGCAATGAAGCACTTTTTGAGTTTCAATTAGGCAATGGAGCACTTAGAAGGGAGTAGGCACTTTTTTAAGTTTTTTTACCATAACCCCCCAGATTTCAGTTAACCATAGTTACTTTCCTCTTATTTACAAATAAAATATTATTTTTCTTCCTTCTCTTCTCTTTCTTCCTTCTTCCTCTCTCCCAAATGATGTGACATCTCTCTCAAATCTCAATTACACTTCTCTTCTCCTTCTTCCTCTCTCCCAACACTGACTCCATTTATGGCCCACGAAATTGGAATCTCATACTTCCTCTACTTTTGATTCTCTTTTCTGGGTTTGTCGTTTTATGGGTTGATTTTGTATAGTCAAAACTGAGAAAACAAGAAGACTTCTTTTGGTTTTCTTATTTTGAAGAAGATAAGTCTAGGGTTTCTAAATTTTCTGGGTTTTCTGGGGTTTTGTGTGTTCTTTGATTGGATTTGATTATTGGGTAATTTCCTTGGTGGAAGAGGTGGAAGAGGGATAATGATGATGGTGGTAATAATGGTGATGGTTTTGATGAATCAAAGAAGACATGGTGGTTGAATACACTACAAGAAAACAGGAGATAAACGACTTACAAGTCAGTCGTTTCGTAGTCGTAAATGATGATAATGTGACTAATCCGCGACTAAAGACAGTAGTCAATATTCCATAGTCGCTAAGTCATGTAGTCGTTAATTAGTCGTCGACCAACGACAATATTACGAGTACAGCCTAAACAGTATAAATTCGTGATTATGTAGTCGTATTAATTGGGCACCTATTTGGCGACCATTTTACGATTAATAGTACTATACAGAGCGTGTGAAACATGGAGTCGTTAAGTAGTCGTTAATGTTTTACGTCAAAATTACGACTACTATGCGATTAAATATTCTGAACCCTGGGTATGTTTCTAGTTGTCGTAAAATAGTCGTAAAACGTGTTACGATAATTCGATGACTGTTGGACGATTAATTGTACTGTACCAGGGATACGATTCTTTTAGTCATATAATAGTCGTATAAATGTATACGACTATTATATGTCTCTTTCACGATTAGGTTATGACTAATTTGGTTAGTCTATGACTAATTTGGTTAGTCTGATAATAGTCGGTAATTTTTGTGACTATTTTACGACTACTGTACGACTAAGTTGCTACTTATTTACTACTATTTTGCGACTACTAGTTTGGTCCGAATAAGAATTTGGTCATCTATTGTTGGGTTTCTTGTTTGTTGTTTAAAGTCATTGATTGTTCTCGTTTGTTATCTAAAATGCTATAAAATATGAAAAGACATATACACATATATTGAAAATCAAGTTCAAATACATAAAATTATCTTGTTTCTAAACAAACAACTTATTCAAAGAAAGTTAAGTTCAACTAGTGTTTGGAAACCTAAAACTATGGATCATTAGATGGTGGAGTACTTGGGATACGCTCTGTGGCTGTGGAAGAGTGAGTGGCCATGAAGTCCAAGAACTGCGGATCAGTTTGGCGGAGATACTTCTCGACTAAGGACAAGTGCTCGAGCTTTTCCTTTTGATCAGCTGTAACTCGGGCTGAATCGGCTTCTCGGGCAGCAATCTCAACATCTCGCTTCTCATTATATGCAGCCTGCTCTTCAATTTGCTGCTGAGCTTCCTGCAGCCGTTCTTCTAAGGCTTTAAAGGATGAGTCTTCGGGGAGTTGTTGGCGGTTGGCACTGCCTAGAGTGTCTTTAAGACATCCAAGTCCATAAGGATTGCCTCTTGAATCCCTTTCTGTGGAATGCAAGAAATAGAGAGGAAGATAATTAGTGACAGAACGCAACATTGGACTCTAAGACTCTGAATTAGACTGCAACATCTTACCTCGAGAAAGATGGCTGTATACTCATCTAGTGTGAGATCCCGAGGACGTGAAGAGCCATCAGACACAGCAGAAGCAGCCGCCTCTCGTTCAGACAACTTCTCTCTCACATTATGCTCATAAGTTAGAGCAATCTTCTCCGCCTTCCGATCAACATAAGTGCCATCCGAATTAGTGTGTGTTTGGATGAACACCTCACTAAGAGGGACCTCTTCCTGCAAACACAGATCACAATCTTCATAAGTCAACAGACTATAGAACTTCATAACATCACACACAGTAAAACGAACATCACTAATAGACATGAGATTTTGCAGAAACACTTACCAATTCATCTTGGATTTCTTGGAAAAACTTTGGCCTGGAGTAGTGGATGTGAGGACCGAGACTGTTACGGTCAGATAGACGAGCTTTGGAATAGGTCTAACTCATTTTCTGTGCTTCTTCTATGTCCCATTAAGCATACATTGTTCCCCACAGAGTTTCTCCAATCCATGGAGGCTACTCTCGACTTCTCCTTGCGGTGCTAACCATGTCCTTTAAGCGCCTCTTAACAATCTCATTGAAGTAGTATTGGACTGTCCATGTTATTAAGGGATCACAGTGGTGAGTTTTCTACAAAAAAAGTGAGAAGTTAGTGAACACTTGAAAGATTAAATAGTAAAGTCTAAAGAAAGTTGGCGATATACAAGAAGCTTACCGCAAACTCTAAAAAAAATCTTTCTCTTTTATCCAATGGCGAACAAGACCAATTATAGTAGGGAGCACTGAACTTTTGAGTAAAAATCTGTGTGATCTTTCTAACCAATTTAGATCCTCTGTCGCGAGTAAACCTCCAAACACATGCAACAATGAAAGAATTAAACATGTTAAAAATCCAAAACACTACAACTAGAGCAGACTATATAACTGAACAAGAGTTTATCTACACAGACAAAGAACACGAGTAACAAGAGAACATGATTCACAACAGAACCTATTAGTTCATGTCACCAAATGCTAAGTTAAACAATCAACAAATGTTCCACAATAGTTCATGATTCACAACAGAACACCATATAGAACATAACAAGAGCACACACAGTATAGATATTAACAAGATTCTACACAAGTACAAGAAATGCAGATCCTAAATGTCTAAACCGAAAACATGCTAAGTTGAACAATCAACAAATGTTCCAGAATAGTTCATGATTCACAACAGAACACAATATAGAACATAACAAGAGCACAGACAGTATAGAACTTAACAAGATTCTACACGAGTATAGAACAAAGGCAGATCCTAAATGTCTAAGCTGAAAATTTGCTAAGTGCAACAGTCAATTATGAGAGCATGATTCTACACAATTATAGAACTGAACAAGGTCATTCTGAAAACATGCAAAGACATCTAAGTCTACTATGTTCCGACAACCCATAACAAACATTCAATTCCAAAAACCATCATTCACAACTATGTTCCACAACAAGCCATTCTTTATAACAGAACACGAGTTATACATTACACAGGCTAAGAACACGAGAAGAAATTAGAGGAAGAGAACATACCACTCGTTTTTTGGTGTGGGAATCGGAGACAAGACACAACACCATTGTTCCCTGTTTGGCACTGAGAGTATCACTTGCAGAGCCACCGCCGAGTCTTCTTGTAGCTCCAGCAACGTCCCAAGAACTTCCTCTTAGAAGTTGTTCCCTTGAGACAAAGGGTGGCTGTTAGCTGGAGTGTCTGGATTTGGCGACTGAGGAGAACCTTGCTGAGCAGGCTCTGTTGGCAGTGGATTGTAGTGGACCTCTTCAGATAGAGGCGGTGGATAGTTGTATACGTG
>Ga0041059_1001885_pt1 | contig 16263 bp, 4 predicted proteins | sample AraColnosormetaG_FD_56232 | JGI IMG/M metagenome (GOLD analysis project Ga0041059, IMG submission 56232) | Arabidopsis roots microbial communities from North Carolina, USA - Col MF nosort | ecosystem: Host-associated > Plants > Roots > Unclassified | place: USA: North Carolina | collected 2013-09-02
TTTTTTTTTTTTTTTTGAATACCAGGAGGTTTTGGGACGAAGCCCGTAATTCCCTTAGGTCCGAAATTTGTTCCAAGCGTCACTCGAACCGACGACCTCTAAACTTTAAAGTTAATCACAATGGAGATTGTAACATTTTGATTATCTTGGAGCAAATGAATTCTTAGAAGAATATTTGATATACACCACCAAAAAAATACATGAACTAGTCAACAAATAGCTGGGTGAACCGCCAGTTCCCGGTTCCATCAGAGTTTTAAAAAGTCCGGTTTTATGACTAGTTTAGACCCAAATGTGCCTGCTGGTTCCCTATTAAACCGGTCGGGTCCGGGTTTAAAATCACTGAGTCTACCCACCCTATATATCCGTACACTCGGCCCAGATCATGATCCATATTTAAATCAAACTTTTACATATTTGATCTCAATATGATTATTTAACTGTTGGGCTTTTAATGGGGGTTTTGGCCCAATAAGTAAGTAAGCGGCGTCTCTTGAACTTTATTGTAGCCTTTTGGGGTTTTTGAGAAAAGTTTTTAGGGTTTTCAGTCGCTGAGAACAATTTTCTTCTCCTTCTTCTTCTTCAAGCAGAGACGCTCTCAGCTCACCAGACATGGATCCTAGCATGGCAAACAACCCGGAATTGCTTCAATTCCTCGCCGTAAGTCTCCGATTTGTTTTTGATGAATGCTAATTAGTTCTTTCAATTTTAAAGCTTTTTAAGTCGATTCACATGGAAACTTGAGCATTTGGACAGCGAAATTATAAGTAGAAGCAGTGTTTTAAGTCCTGTCTGGATTCACAGAAACCATTTATTTGAATCTTCGTTGACGGGTCAAATTAACATTTCGATGCTTTAAACTTGAAAGATCTGATTTTTTTTTTCATGTGTGATTTAGTTGGTATGATTAGAATCAAGTTGAATTGAGATTTAGTGTACTAATATGTGTTTACAAGAATTGGGTTTATTAGGGTTTATGCAAAGTAATGATTTTTTTTTGTCTTGGGTTTATGTTTGGTGAATTGTAAGAGAATGTGGGTGTGTGTTTGTGTGGCAGCAAGAGAAAGAAAGAGCAATGGTGAACGAAATGGTGTCGAAGATGACAAGTGTGTGCTGGGACAAATGCATCACAAGCGCACCGGGAAGTAAGTTCAGCTCAAGCGAGAGTTCTTGCCTCACTCATTGTGCTCAACGCTACATGGATATGAGTATGATCATCATGAAACGCTTTAATTCGCAGTAAAATTGATTGGAGGATATCATACTTGTTGGAATTTTAATTTATCCTTTTTTTGTTTCTCTTGGCAAGTGTTGAAATCCCTTTTATTACTCTAGTGATCTTGCAAGAGTATTCTCGGATAAGTGTTTTAGGTGTTTCTTTATGGTTATGTGATTGAGATTGTTATTGATGGCTAGTAATATATTAAGAGACAAGTGTTGAATAATGTGGTTTTAATAAGGAGGGTTGTACAAGGGTTGGGTTGAAACAATGAAACTTGCTAAGTCACATAGAGATTGTGGTGAAATGGCACTTTACTTTGAAAAGTCACAAACCAAAAAACCTCGAGACACTGAGAGATCGTGAGAAAAAAAGAGTAAAGGCCTTCTTAAGGCTAGGAATTGTTTGGATTTATCACTGTTTTACTTTTAGCAATTAATTCAATCCAGTAAATTTCAATACATTCCAATTTGCCTCTACTTCTCGCTATAATGAATTGATTAGAGTACTGCCCAAAATGATTAATTTGGATGGAAGATGGGCCAGATCTAATTGTGGCAAGATGGGCTGAATCTATGAGAAAATAAAATAGGATGCAAAAATAAAGGTCCTACCGGGAGTCGAACCCAGGTCGCTGGATTCAAAGTCCAGAGTGCTAACCACTACACCATAGAACCTTTCTTGTACAGATCCACGTAATATACGTACTTATTAGTAATACTATCTGCAAATCTTTCCTCCGCCTCACGAAAATGCCAAAAAGAGCACTCTTATAGAAATGCAATGGGTTTGACTGATATGTCAAATAAATAACCGATTAGCTGAATTATGAAATAGGGGAATCAATAGAATGATAACTTTTGTAAACGGCAAAGAGATACTAGATGAAGGAAGTTTCTCTAGTTTAGTTATAAATAATATATAGAGGAAAAAAAACACTTGTTAATTTTACGTTTTATTATTCAATACAAACATTTCGTGAATGGTTTGAACTCAGTGAAATCATTTTCCCAAAACGTGAAAAAGTCGTATACTACTAGTTTATTATATTAACTAGCTATAACTATGTCTATATGATCTATATATACATTTTTGCAGCCATTTTGTGAAATAAATCCTGGAGTTAAAACTTATTTACAATGGTTACCACTGACTTTTAGTTATTGATTTTCTTTTGGCAATAAATTGATTAACAAACAAAAAATATTCCAAATATATTCCAATCCCATATATCACGCAGATTTCTCCAAAACTTGAACTAGATTTCGAAAACTATTTAAAACAAAAAAAGATTTGACAAACCAAAATACAATTGCAATCCCTTAAAATGAGCAAAACGCACCTAAATACATTTTTTATCAGTTCACTAAATCTTATTTCTCCAATATTTGAATTAGATTTTGATAACTATTTAAAACAAAAATTTGTTTGACAAACTAAAATATAATTGCAATCCCGTAAAATATTTTTTTAAATTAGCGGTGTACCGCAAATTTTTCTAACGGGACGGGTTTGGCAGAACGGGTTTAGAAGGATGTTACTTAATAACAATTGTAAACTATAAAATATAAATATTTTATAGATAAATATAATTTACAGACTTTTATATATACTAATTTTTAAAAAATAATTGTCTCTTCGGTGTACTGCGGGTTATAATCTAGTTTATTTATAAAGCAATAACTTTTTATTACATGTTTCATGTTAAAATTCTTTGACATGTTTTAATTAGTTTCTATGTTTTAGATGTTTATGTTCATCATATAACTTGTTAAAACATTATATAAAGCGAAGTCCAAAACAGCTAACATTAAGTGTTGATCTCACGATACGTTCAAGATGTTGTCAACTAGAGATATACTACTAGTGGGCCAAAAAGCTCTCTCTAATAGTTGAAATTTGAAAATTTAAACGTATAGAGGCCAGACTTTCTCCTCCTAGTACATGGAAAAAATAATAATAATTGATGTGAAACTTTGGAATATTCTTGAAATGTACGTGTGAGCCTTTGAAGTGAAGTGAGTCAAAAACTCGAGCTCAACCATCAAAACAATCTGAGAAATTGAAAAGACAAAAGACTTAAAGCTTAGAGATTCACCAGAAGGGTGAAGCACTTTCAATGGATAATGAGTTAAAGGGAATTTGTTATGATACACTAAACAAAACCAACATTATATTCTTCATTAGTTCCTTTCTTTCATCATTTGTGTCCTTGTGGTTTCTTTCTTTTTACCAATGCTTTCAACTTTTGTACACAAAAGTTTACCAAATTAGTATAATTAATCATTTCTCATAAGACGTAAAACTTAGAAAAGCGAGCGGCATGATTAAGACATAAATGAGTTTGTAGATTTATACGGTCTAATTGTAATAACTTCTTATATATGTGTGAATAGTGATAGAGTGTTAAACGTATAAGCGAGCGGCATAATTAAGACATACACATACTGTTTTTGTACATAGGCATGACTAATGGAAAATTGAATAGTCATGGACTCATCTGGGTAATGAAAAATCATTCAACTTTATTTTGTTCTCGCAGATTCTGCTAAAAGGCATTTGCTTGGTTGGATGTATGGGAAAGAATTTTGACCGTCGAATAAGGGTGGAGGCAAAACATTCTTTTTTGACTTTACAAGTACCACAAGACTATAGAAAAAGTCAATTAGATCAATAATTAATTAGCTTTCAAATCGCGATTAAATATTAGCCCGTTAATTAATTCCGATTATTCAATTTATTTTATTAAGGGCCAACCAAAAGATGGACTAGTACTCAAGGAAGATGCAAATGGTTTACCCTACAACAAAAAAAGAAGAAGAAAAAATGCAAATGGGTTTCGGAGATCTCACTTTTGTTTTATTTTTATTTTAAAATTTCAAGTCATTTTCACCCGTTGAACAAAAAAAAAGTGAAGTAATTTTCACCCACTTTACATTTCAACCGGACGATTCTGTTTCTCTTTTGATTGGTTAGATGTTATTGTTTATTTTCTTTGAAATTAGTAATCTAATGAACTTATTTGATTATTTATAAAAAATGATAAAGATTGGAGCACTTAGTATATATATATATATATATATATATATTTATTGCGATCGGTAGCCTTCAAGAATTTGATTATATGATTTAATCAATGATGAACTTACTAAAGCTAAATGCTATAGACTAGAGGACATCTCGGCCCCAAAAAGTACTCGACTATATATAATTGAAAGATTAATTTGAATGCTTTAGAACAAAGAACAAAAAAAAATACCAGAACATGTAGTCTTCTAGAATGCATGATGTAAAAGTAAAAAATTAAAAATCAAATATACGCAAATATGTGTAAATTTATCAATACGTGACGGGAAACTAAGAAAGTAAAAACTAAATAAATTAACAAAGCAAAAGTTAAGTAAAATACATGAAGAGGGGAGGAAAAAAGAAGAAGAAGAAGCCGTACTATAGATTCTTGAAATATGGTAAGGCACCAAAAACAATATTTTGAAAAAACTTTTCATTAAAAACAATATTAACATTGAATAATTTTCTGGTGAAAAATCTCCTGTGTATTTCACTTCTCGTGTGAGACATATCGGTTAAAACATATAAAATAATAATTAATCTTGAATGAAATTTACATGAATTAATAATTAAAAAAGAAAGATTACATGCACCAGTCAACAAGCCAGCATTCCAAACTTTTGGGAGTTACAAAACGACCGTTAATTATTCTTAAAAGAATTTAAGCTGATTTTTTTGTAAAAAGTTGGATACTTCAACGTGACATAATTATGGTTACTATTGGACTGTTGCAATTTCTTTTACATTAAAATCTTTTTTTTTTAGAAACATTTCTGCTAGTAATTGATATCTACGGTGTTAATTAGCGGCATATTCTCTTTATTACTCATGGTTTCAAAAATAAGATTCCTTAATAAATATGCTGCTATATCATTACATCGAAAATTCCTAGCTCTCACCATCTTTAACTTATTATATTTTTTTTTTGTTGGGATCGATCTACCCTAACGTTAAAACATCTATTCCAACAAAACTGCGTGCAGTTTTTATTCATGGGATGGCAAAATTTGATATTAACGGACACAAATGCTCAAGGAGCAATGAAAAGACTAATTGGTAATTAAAAATAAAATAAAAACTAATAAGTAAATTAGAGTGATACAAAACAGCAAAAATGAGAGAAAAGAGTAGAACAATATGCGTAGAATTGAGCGACGGTACATGGTGACAAGTGGCATGGGAACATACGGCACAACACAATCGGCCTGCGTCGATATGAGTAGATAGAGTCATGTGATGTTTTAATCTGCACTTACCAAGACACCGTCTTGGAATGGTAAACGACAGTAAAAGCAAACGATGAGTCATCAACATCAATTTTACTTACACTCATTCTATTTCACATTCACACACCCACGAAACTTCTGACACTGGTTGACGTTTTTCAAATCATTTAGCGACGGTGATCACGAGACAAGATTGGAACTCTTGTGATCAGTTTCAGTTACTTCTTATGTTGTCATTCAGAACTTAAGTCAATTTTATTGCCTAACTACTTGGAACAACAATTATAAGATCTTAAAAATTTGGTTTAAGAAAACGTATTCATAATAGTTATTCATACCTTTTTGTTTTGCAATAGAAGTTCAATATAATAGTGGTAATAGTAGAGAAATGATGGTTGACTTCACCTCCGGTGACCGGCTTCGCGGGATCGCCTGATGGGAAAGAGAGAGTGGTCGTTCCAAAGGATGTTTTAATGTCTTAACCAACAAAATAAAGACTTTGATTATTTTACTTCACTGTATGCTATGATGATCGGGATGAAATGTTTCAAACTTTGTAAACGTGTTGTACTTTCAACTGATGTGATAACCTCTTTACTACACTGCATGATTTCAAATTCATAAGAAAAAGACGATACGACAACAACCTTTAGGCTTATTGACAAAGTCCATATGCAGATATTAGTAAAAGACTGGAAATATTGAACCAAATTTGAAATCATAGATTTATCCAAAAAAGAACTATGCCAAAAATATTCAAGTCTTTCTTCTTTTTATTTATTTATTTAACAAGTATCAACAATAATTTTATCACTCTACATACTCCTCTATCTTAACCAATTGATCAAAGTATAGATGGGTTTGCACTGCATATATTGTTTGCTTTTGAAATAGTTATCATTTAAGGTTTTTGCACAAGAATTAAAATTTTTGTTTATTTATTTATTTTACCCTTATTTAATAAATTTTTTATTTTTATAATTAGTTAAGACATTAAAACAATAAATATATATTTAAATTTTTATCAAACATATACATTGAAAATCTAAAACAACAACTATTACGAAACAAAAATTTAGTGGTAGAACGACAACTAAAGTAAAACATAGGGGATACTACATTTGTGATTTTTTTAAAATCGTTATATATTCATGATTTTCATTTGTTTAACATTACTTCTTCTACCATCATTTAGCGTTTGCATTGCGTTAGATGTCATGCTTTCGCGTTTCACATTTATCTTATATGTATAGACGATTCAACAATTTGTTTTATGGATGTGTTAAAACCCGGTCATGATTATATGTCTTTTTTGTGTGTGTATGTCTGCGCTTATGTTTTGACTCTAACTATATACATTTTTTTGTTTCAATAGATCATATATTAGTTAACAAACATAATTGGTAGGCACAAATGTAATGTCCCAACCACCTCTACCAGTGAACATTTATATCTTTTTCGGGCTTGTGGCTTTCATCCTTGTGAGGCAGTCGGTATTGACGCTACAAATCACCACGTGATATTTCCTCTTGTTTTATCCTCACTTACACAGTTCTGATAATCATTTTTTAGAAGTTTACTAATCCTGAAATTGCTCTAGATCAAACACATTTAACCGTAGAATTCTCTCAAAACAGTTGACCGGAAAAATAAGCGCAATTTTGTGATATGGTTGTCAAATCAACTTTTTTAAATCTCTTTGTATGCACCACCATATTTCTGAAATAGAAATATTACAACAAATTTCAAAAATAAAACATCAATTATATTTATTGGAGCCTTATCTCCAAGAGGTCTCTCCATGAAGTTTTTTTTCTTGACATTCTAATGAGTACAGCGGATTAAGAATGCTTAGGATTACCAGATATCCATATTTCACCAAATATTCTTTCATTTTTTTTTGTAAATTCCCAACAAATCTCATTATGTTTATATCCTTTGCTAGGATATGGACTAAACATGTCCCTTTTTTTTAGGCCAAAGACTAAACATGTTCTTATTCCATTCTTTTTGCTTTATCAATTAATCTTCAAAAAATATTTACAAAGTAAAAATAAAAGCTAAATATAATCATGGTTTAAATTTTGAGAATTAATATTATTTTAATTGATTTTCAATTACAAACGTATCACACGAATTCTAATCTAGTTGCATGAAAAGTCTAAAATGTTTTACTCCCATGCATGTACAATATTTAGAGACTCCATGTAGAATATATATATCCAATTCAAATTATGATTTGAGTTTGATAAAAACAAACAACAATACATGAAAGTTGAAATATTTAAAATATATTTAAACAAACCATTTTTTAATACACCCCTTTTTGGTTTAGAAAATTACCACTAAAATTGTAAAGTTAAGAAAACAAAAAGCACAACAATTTGTGCTTTAAGTAGTGTTCATTTTAAAAATTTTGCTTATCTTTTTGATACCCTTTCTAAAACACAAGTTTATGGTACCTTTTAATAAATAACATAAAAACCTGATAATTTTATTTAAGAATGACTTGTAAAACTAAATAAAACAAAACTGTATGCGAATCACACGTATTTTATTAGATATCCGAAATTTCTGCAAGTGATTTTTTTCTTCTAAATTGAAAAGAAAATAGTGACCAATTACTTTAGCCAGCTCAAATAGATATATATTCCCAATAAAATTAGTTTATATGAAAATATAACTGTACGTTTTAAAAATATATATATAACTTCTTCTTTTTTTTAGAACAATTAACTTTACATTTTCTTTGTCACAAACTAGTCGATAAAGTTATGGAAGGTGGAAGCATAGATTAATAAGAGATTAATAAATATATAAATAAAAGGTTAGGGAGATAATTTGCTTTGATACATTATCGACTAGTTTGTGATAAATTTAGATAACACGAAAAGTAGCCAAGTGGAACATCCAGAAGTATGACGTTGAATCCTACCTATACCCACACGACAGTCACGTTATTAAGATAAAACGCAATACAACTCTATTCTTATTTTCTTTCGTGATTTTTATATCGTAAAACCAAATATACAAAAAGTGAAAAATACCATTTACCATTTATATTTTTCTTTATAATCGTTTCTTCTTAAATTTTTTAATTTTTAGTGGTTATGATCACTTTATAGTGTGATGAATTTCTTTCTGTCTCAATGAAATATTTGAAAAACATTACCCACTCATTAATGCAATTAATCATAATTAGATTGTTTATTTGACAAAGAAAAAAACTAGGAAGCTTATAAGAAATCAGATAAAGAGATAAACACAAATGTGACTTTAAGAGTAATAATAAATTAGTTACGGACCTAACTTTGGCTGCCAAATCATAGAGTATAATGGTGCTCATAAACAACATAAAATATGGTACACGTGGTGCAGACTCAATGAAAAATGTTCATGTTGACTGGTATAATGAACAAAAGGAGCGATCACGGTTAGGATTTTTGATGCTTGTACCTGCTGTTGGACCGCCTAATGCAACTTCGATGTGACTTCTTCTCTTTAGATATGTTTTGATACTATGAACTTCTTTGTTGTGTCTCAACATAAATCATATTCCCTATTAATTAAGAAATTTGATATGGCTAATGATTCTTTGGATACACATATAATATACATTTTGTTGCAAGTCATATAAACAATTACAACACTGGAGTGCTTAAATTCGTTTATGTGGGATAAACTTTTTATTTTAGTCTCAAATTTAAAATTACTTAATATCAGTTTCGGCAATATATTTTGATTGGCTTAAAAGGTATTTAGGGAATCATTTGGCTCGACTCTCTCCCGATTAACTATTTGAGAATCATTACTTTAAAAGGTGACTAATACTAATTAAAGGCGTATAATGATCTATATTTATTTTTGTCAAAAGTATAATGATCTATATTACTTAAATGGTACTAGAAAGCTAACAGCGATCAGGAGCTTCTTGGTTACCTCTAAATAATAAGTGACCACTCGTTCAATGGCTTTCTAAAGAAACCTCTATCGACCGTTCTTTAAATTTTCTTTTCGGTTTTACAGAAAATCTTTGTTAAAGCTCATTAGTATGAATACGATATTAATATATAAATCTAGGTTTGGCATAAAAAGTTTGATACTAACGTAACAGACGCCAAGAGTGCATACCACATAAAAGTTTCATATATTTTCCATTTAAAAGAATACATCAATTAGAAATATCTGAGACCAATAATGTGACACGTCCTTCTCGATGTCGTCTTAAACGTATTAACATTGCATACTTTCACATGTGAACCCTCTATATATATCTTCCATCTTTGGCATTGTAAATTCATAGCTAAAACTCACAAACTAGAGCTTCAAGAGTTAGAAGAGGCTTCAAGAGCTCTATCTCTCTCTTAATTTCTCTTGGCCTTTGATACTTTTTCCCGCTCATAAGTTTTTTCGATAGTCCGACCAAACAAAGGGAGAGAAAACTAATCAAGAAACATCAAGAAATGGCTCTAACTAACAATTTATGGGCATTTGTGTTTGGAATCTTGGGTACGTGCACATACATAAGCATTTATAAAAGAAACCATCATATATACTAGTAAACTCTACCAACACTTTGAATTACGTTTTAAGACTCATAATGTTTACTACGCTGTAAATTTGCAGGTAACATCATATCATTCGTCGTGTTCTTGGCCCCAGTGTAAGCATCAACACGCCCTTACAAAGTCTCTCCTTTTTATTTGTCGATTAATTGTTTAGAGATAATTAAACGTTTCTTTGATATTATCTAGGCCCACTTTTGTAAGGATATGCAAGAAGAAATCAACCGAAGGTTTTCAGTCTCTACCCTATGTTTCAGCACTTTTTAGCGCGATGCTTTGGATTTACTACGCTATGCAAAAAGATGGCACAGCCTTTCTTCTCATCACCATAAACGCTTTTGGATGCGTCATCGAAACCATCTACATCGTCCTCTTTGTCTCCTATGCTAACAAGAAAACTAGAGTATGTTGAAACACCCTTTTTTATACATATATATAATTTTATCGTAACTTTCACGTTGATCATAATTACACATGCACACATAAACATATGTAAATGCTTTTGTATCCGGTTTGCTGATAACTACATCCTTGAAACGATGTTACAGATATCCACTTTGAAAGTTCTTGGTCTCTTGAACTTTTTGGGATTTGCCGCCATTGTTCTTGTCTGCGAGCTCTTAACCAAAGGTTCAACACGTGAGAAAGTTCTCGGAGGGATTTGCGTTGGATTTTCCGTCAGTGTTTTCGCAGCTCCTTTGAGTATCATGGTACGTTTTATTTATATTTCTAGACGTGCATATATATAGGAACATTTATATATACGAACGAGCAATATTTTACGTTACATGACCTACGAAGAACATAATAAATAAATATTCCTATAATTAATGTATGTTGTGTCTTGTCTCTCCTTTCCTATTTAGTTTTTTGCACGTTGGGAAATATTAAAATAGTTAAAAACTACTAATTTTGGTGCAGAGAGTGGTGGTACGAACAAGAAGTGTGGAGTTTATGCCTTTCTCTTTATCGTTGTTTCTTACAATTAGCGCCGTCACGTGGCTCTTCTACGGTCTCGCTATTAAAGACTTCTACGTTGCCGTGAGTTTATTTATACAATTCTCAAATAATTCTCTTATTTTATTCTGTTTCGATTATTTCAAAATATATTATAAAGGACAGCACAACATTATATGATTAGATTAATTATTATGGGTGGTTCTTTAATAAAGTAAAAACAGTAGTTACCTTTGTCTTTTTTTTCCTCATTCAAACTATATGATTTTGAACCGTACACATTTTTCGCTTTATTATTAGCATTATATAAATAATTGGACCCCCACTAAATGTGCTAAGGAATTGAGAGTACAATAGCAAATACTAGAAACAAAAAAACTAATTTGTTATGTTGTGATGTCGGTAATTTCCCTTTTATAATTTTTCTTTGCCAACTTCTTTTGTCGACAATAAATGGAATATTAATGTCCTTTACACGTTTTTTGAACTATTGCAGCTTCCAAATGTATTAGGCGCGTTCTTAGGAGCTGTTCAAATGATTCTCTACATAATTTTCAAATACTACAAAACTCCTGTGGCTCAGAAGACAGATAAATCCAAAGACGTGTCCGATCATTCCATCGACATAGCAAAGCTAACGACCGTCATACCCGGTGCAGTTTTGGATTCCGCGGTTCATCAACCGCCTGCTCTTCACAATGTTCCCGAGACTAAAATTCAATTGACCGAGGTCAAGAGCCAGAACATGACCGATCCGAAAGACCAGATCAACAAGGATGTCCAGAAACAAAGTCAAGTTTAAGTAGTGAATCTTATTTAGAGCCTCATTAATAATGCATTGTTTGAGTTGTGCACTCTAGCTAACTTTCCTTTTACTGTAGCTTTTTGGATTTTGTGGTCTTTGTCTCTTTAATTAGTTTTCTTGTACCACTTTTTATTTCTCATCATTTTCATTCCAGGGTATCTGGAAATTGTGCTATATATGATCAATAAATAAGTTGTTTTAAGAAAAACATATAACCTTTAAAAAATCAAATAAGAACTTACCTCAGCTCTACAATTAATCATTATTATTTGAATCCTCTCTTGATTTGATTTGCCATCCCACGCAAAAGTGGGAATGAATTGTACTAGAGAGTAGAAACTGTTCTGCTGAAAATTCCCTTTGCTATAATGGGATACTACTCTGGTTTACTTGAAACGCAAACATTAAAGAGGTATAATTATTTTTGAGGTTAAAAGTTCGCAACTGTAAAGAACAAACAAAATATATAAAAAGGATCTGAAATCAAAATCAAATTTTCTGAATCGTACTCGTTCCACCTAAGATTTTGTCCTCAATTTTGCTACACAAATTTACAAAAGTCATTTGAAACTAACAGATTTTTTTGGTAATATAAACCAGAGTTATATAGCGTACAAAATGTTTCACGATAAAGATACAATAGAAAACATACTTCCGTCAAATTATTAAAGATTTTCTTCAATCAAAGAAATTTTTGCAAACATCAAGTAAGTTCACCACTTTTTCAACAGTCAATGGAAGTTTACAATGATTATTTTTATTGTTCTTTTTTCTTGCAAAACTTGGATATTGTATTGTGTAAATAGGAATATATTTGAGTTAGCATGTAGAAGAATTGAAGAAAAGACACATACGAGAGGCTCCAAAATTTGAGGCTCACATGGGAACCTCATATGCATGGGAATAGCAAATGGTCTACCACACACAAAAGTCTTTTGTACCCATTTATACTTTCACAACGGTCTTCTTGTCCAGATTCCACGTCCATTATTTACTTTTAATTCTTCTAACTTACAGATGTTTTTCACTTATACGAAATGAATCAACATCATAATTTTCTGTATCTATGCACTGCCGGTTAGAACAAAATTTATATATTTTCATACCAAATACGAATTCAAGTACGGTTTTTTATTTGCAAAAGAATAAATATGGAATGTGAATTCCCTATATGTATCATATTAATGGCTGATACTCAACAATGAAATAATTATAAACCAACCGTCTAAAAACTTAGACAAAGGTAAACTCAATCGATGAATCAACCAGCTAAACTTTTGGGTGTAAATTTATGGTCCTGAATTCGAGTGCTGGAAATACAGTGGGAACTAAAGTTTTCACTTTATTTGTTTTGGTCCCCGACCTGAAGAGATTACGACATTCGGTGAAATATCTTGAACCTTTAAAATTTATTGGTTTATCATAAAAATACACTGAAATATAAACCAATGCCATGTACGTTTCATGCAAAAAAATATGATAATAGAAAAGCATGTTACGTCAGTGTGTATACATCTACATCCTATACTGCATCTTAGGAAATGGATACCACATATGAGTTTTTGCTTCTTGCTAATGAGAACCTTATATTAATATATCATTTACAACAATATCAATTAATCTACCATTTACAACAATGTTAGTTCTTATCCTATTGATATAATCAGCTGATGAAAAGTACATAACCTCCTTTTTCCTTTCTTCATAAATGGTCATGTTTGAGCCTAACTATTAATCTTAAAGAATTTGCAGACCAAGTAGTGTAAAAGCATTAACCATCTAAATCCCAAATGGTGATAACTGATATCCAAATGAAGAGTGCAGAACGTGTGGTTAAAGAAAACCAACGAAAAAGTTATTAGTATTCAACAAACACTTGGTAAGGAACAATCACCGCAAAATAAGTACAAGAAAATGATTAGAGAACTTCAAATAAAAAAATTAGAACAATTAGAATGACCAAAATGGTTATTAATCAAATACACCATGTAGATAATAATTCTAGTTGAATGGTGTAATACAACGCGGTCACTAAAAAGAGGACAAGCCATATGTCTCAATCCATGGCCATAGACTCGAGAGACCAGATGATGAAGTTCGAAAGGAGACGATTGATGTTGACTGGTTGAAGATGAGTGAAGACATTGGACAAAACCGACAAATAGCGTCAGATTGGTTGTCTTAATCGCCACATGATTACATTGCAGATACACGGAGAAATACATGCAAACCCCAAAATGAAGCCCTTGAGTTTTCAAAGCCCATTTGAATAGAAAACCGACATCAAACAATTAAATAATATCCGGCAGTTGAACCAAATCATGCGACCTATTATTACCTATGTCACTATGTGGTGTCAGAAATATAAGTGGCATCGAAATGAGAGAGACTGCTTCGGAACCACACAAAAGATATTTTAGGTTCCACTATGTGCTGCGTTTATTTTCTTACACAAGCAAAATTACATCGGACACCAAGAGACTTAGATATTAAGATGAGTATTTGCAGCCAATGACAAATGTTGGGCGAACAATTAGGAAAATAGCTAAAAAAATATTTGTTTGTCAAATTCTTTAACATAAAGATGATTTTACTTTTTATTTAAATATTACGGGATTGGTGATTTTTTCTGATATACTATTAGTTTTGTATACGGGGATCTAATATAAAATGGAAGTTAATGTTTAGGTTAGATGGTTAGCTTTTGTTAGGAAGACATGTGATAAACTAGAAATAGAAATCCACATATAAAAACTAACATGTTACATCAATAAATCAGATGTTATTGAAAAAAATCAAATTTTATATTTTGTTTCTATAATATTTAATTGAAGGATAAAATCTAAATTTAGAACTATTAATTTTTTCTTATTTCTATTTACTTAAAATTCTGTTTACCTACTACCATTTACTTTCTCTCATATATCTTGTCATTGGACTCTATTAAGAAAACACTCATTAGGTTAGCTTTTTTACGTAAATTTAAGAGCTCAAGTATCAATTGATTGAAGCTCCTACATACGATTTAATTAATGCTCAAAAATAATCACGTAGCGCAACCAAATGTTCCGAAAACTTTACAATAATCAAATTATAGGTCTTTGTAAAACGACATTTTTATCTAATCAATATTCAAAAGTAAAATTTCTGCAAATCCGATCGATCCCTTAATGAAACAAGAAACTTCATTAAAAGTTTTAAACTGAAATGAGTATTCATGGAAAAAAGAGAGTCAATTAAATTTCCTAATATGTACATCGTGCGTAGATGTCAATGATGATCGAATATTCAAGAAGTTTTATTTTTATTTTAAATACCTCTTTTTAAGAATACAAAGATCTTATGTGAGGGCGGTACCATTACTCTCACGAGCAAAAAAAACGAATAAGGGAATCTATGTGTAGACGTAAAACAGAACATTCTCTTACAATGGGGAAAAAAAACACAGATCGGGTCTTAGACACTGGATCTGTTCTCATTTGCAATTTGATTGTAAAGATTCTCAGTATCTTTCACTGCCATCAATGTCATACACATCATAAAGGTCACTCTAATTAAGTGGTAATCGCCAAAACCATTTTACGTCCAACAATTAATATTAAGGTGTTCATAGTATTAGTATGAACAGTTAGATTCCTTTTGTAAATATTATTCGCGAATTCTCTTTATATGATATCGAAAAACCAAAACAAAAAAATCTGTATATGAAATCAATTGTCGTTCCAAATTAAAATCTAGTAACCCTTTATTAGTGGTCTAACACTTTGTTGTCCAAAAAGAAAAAGAAAAAAACAGTTTCTTCTTAAATTGAAATTCAAATTGGATATTTCTTTAAGAGTTACATTGTAATCTTGATTAATGTACATGTTGTTTGCATTAGTGTATACTTTCAAATTGCTATCTATACGGAAAGAAAATGCAACTATCTACGATTAAGTATATATTTTCAAAAATAATATTTTGTATAATTGATATTATATGTAAAGAATATTCCAAATATTCATTGAAAATACATATAAAAAACAAGTAATTTGGTGAAAAATGAATATACCCTAAAAGGACACTTGTCATTAAGCAAAAGAAAATATAAGATTAAAAGCCAAAAGGTAGACGACTACCACGCTAAAATGTTGGTTTCTTTTTTGATAACGACGGTCCCTCCAACAGAAGTACATGAGACTCTGTAATTGGGGTTATTGTCAAAAGAGGATGTTTTTTGATAAAAACTTTGATTTTGAGGTTTTTGTGTATGATCTTTGAAAAGGAGTAGTTTTGATAGGGCGATTTGATCATTTTACCCCTGAATAATCTCATCATCTTTTCTCATCATCTTCTTGCACGCTCCTCTTCTTTTAAATCCAATTTTTTTTCCAAATCTCATATTCTTAAAATCTATTCTAACTAAAAACATTCATTGATTCA
>Ga0041059_1001886_pt1 | contig 16261 bp, 12 predicted proteins | sample AraColnosormetaG_FD_56232 | JGI IMG/M metagenome (GOLD analysis project Ga0041059, IMG submission 56232) | Arabidopsis roots microbial communities from North Carolina, USA - Col MF nosort | ecosystem: Host-associated > Plants > Roots > Unclassified | place: USA: North Carolina | collected...
AAAACAAAAAAAAAANGGTTAGGGAAAAANAAAAAAAAAAAAGCGAAGAAACCTCTCTTTTTTAAAGGGTTTGTCCTTTCTTTGTTTTATTTTCATGTTTATTAGTTTTGTTTTTCTTGAAGAAAAATATATATATGCAATTTTGGGTACAAGAAAACTATGGCCAAAACGTCTATGTGAATTTGGTAAATCTTTTTTCTTTTTTTTAATGTGAATGAAAATATGTATGTATTATGAACATCATCAGCCTGACTGTTCTCTTATTTTGGAATGATGGGATTGTAATGAAAATGTACAAATTAATATTATAATGATAATAAATAATTCACCTATTATTTAGAAATTCTCATTGTTGAATTATAAATGTGGTTAAAAATTTATGATTCGAAATAAATTTGGTGTAAGTAATGGTATCAATTCTTCTTATTGGGGTAGGTTTGATGTCATGACTCATAGGAATAATATAATGGGATATCAAAAGACATCTTTTTCTGCGCATGTTCTTTGATATCATTTGTGCAGTACAACTCTTTTTTGTTTTTCCATTTAAAGAGCAGTACAATTTTCTTTTTCCATAAACTCTTTTCAAAGATTTACAAGGTTTGTCAACTTTGTATTAAGAATTTAACATTCATCTCCTACTCCTGGTTTCTATAACTCACAAGTCACAAAGATAGGATTTTGTTATTCACAACTTTGTATTAAGAATGTTTGACCAACACAAACTTTCTGGTTAATGGGCTTTAATATTATTACTTGGGCTTCTTTTCATACATATATTCTCTACTCTTCAAAAAAAAACACTAATCCTCTAGCCTCTAATGCCAACAGAACTTCCCATATCTTCAGAATTTGATTCCTCAATGATATTCGTAAGACTTTCGACGACAAAGGCCATGGTAGGTCTTTCTTTATCGATCTTGTTCACACAATGATCAGCCAATTTAGCCACTCTCCTGACCATAGCAATTGGATACTTATTGCATAGCTTGGAGTCAACGATCATTTTGAATCTTTTGCTATTAATAGGATATTTTTTGACCCATTCTAGAAGCTTTTGTTCAGCTAAAGGTTTCATTCGTTCCAATGTGCGACGACCAGTGATAATTTCGTACAAAACAACTCCAAAGCTATATACATCGCAATGTGTCTTGAGGTGACCGGTTATTACATACTCGGGAGCGGCATAGCCGTCTGTTCCAACTCTCTTTTAATAGAATCAAGAAACAAGAAAAAAAACTGTTACTTGCGGATGAAGAAACTAATTAAACTTCAAAATTTCTAAGGAAGGAAGGAAAAAAATGTTACTTACTGCGGTTGTAACGTGAGTATTGTCTCCTTCGGGACCTTCTCTAGCGAGACCAAAATCGGATAATTTCGGATGGAATTCTTCATTTAATAGCACATTTGATGATTTGAAGTCTCTGTATATTACCTACCCCCAAAAAGTGACACATGATGTCTCTAGTTAGTGCTAATTCAGTTTTGGTTCATTCCAGCTTGTTTGATACGGTATAGAAAAAAGATCCGTGATCTGCTTATATATAAAGTTTCTTTAGGCCTAGTTACGGATAAAACCATCAAAAGGTTTTTAAGATTCAAAATCACCTGGATTTCGTGCAAATAAGCCAATCCTTGAGCTGCACCAAGCATGATCTCGAGCCTTTGTTTCCACGACAACGTTAAGGTTCTTAGAGTGAAGAGATGATCCTCCAAGCTGCGATTAGACATCAACTCGTAAACCAAAAGTCTCTCTCTGTCCTCTGAGCAATACCCTAAGAGCCTCACAACGTTAGGGTGATTCACCACTCCCAAAAAGTGAACCTCTGCTAGCCATTGCTTGTGACCCTTTTCATTACAAAACAGAGGATCACATAATAATATTCAAGATCAAACATTTTTCTACATTATTCAACAAACAAACAAATCTCTGAAATTTGTAGTTCCTTGGTTACAGTTCTAATCTATTTGCAATTCAATCACAAAAAAAATCATAAACTTTCGCATACCTGTAGACTTTGTCTATTGAGTTTCTTAACGGCTACGGTAAGTGGAGAAGAATGAGAATCTCCTACGGTGGGATTGTTAATGGTGGCTTTATAGACACTACCAAAGCCACCTTCTCCGATCTTTAGCTTCCTGCTAAACTCACAAGTGGCGTCACTCAGTTCCTTGAAAGAAAAAACCCTCAGGTTTTGATTTTGATTTTGTTCTCTGTCTGTGTACAAGTCTTTGATACTCGTTGGAGATGGCAGAGATCTTGGTGTTGGGAGATTGAACGACAAAGTTGTCTTTCTCGTCGTTAATTCTGGAGCTGACTTTTGCAAGAACTCTCTTCCTCTTATGTTTTTTTTCTCTTTCTCCATATTTCCTCTGGATTTTGGTTTCTTGGACATGAACAAGAACAGACAATTCATGTTCTCTCCTCTCTTTTTTTTTTTCTTTTCTTTGCTCTTTAGTTAGTGATCTGGGTGTATCTATTCTAATTTGTTTTTTTACTTATACACAAAACTGGCAGAAGAATTTCTAAGGTGAAATTACGAAAAGTCAGGTGCTATGAATGAAAAAGTGAGACTTTTTCTTTTGTTTGCAGAAAAAGGGAAGGTTTGTATTCTTGGTAAGAGAGTAGATTGTATGAAGAAACCCTAAAATGGGTTGAGTCACAATCAGTGGATGATTAGATGGGTATGAACACAAAAGAGAGAGGTAAGTAAAAGACAGAAAATTTTCTATCTATGGATATCACAAGTAGATTTGGTTTTAAAGAGTTTTGATCAAGAAGAAGAAAATGAAAGAGAAATGGAAACAGACGTCGAAAAGTAAATAGACAACAACAGTAAACAGAGGACTAGAGTTATTCATAATTGACTTAACTGAGACAAAGACCAAACCAAACCCATAGTTTACTTCTTTGTATTTATTCATTGCTTTTTTTTTTGAAATAAACATTCCATATGTGAGTCATTTTGCGTATAAAAAACTTTCTTTGTTTTTGTATGTAGAACAAATGATGTTAGGGAATGGGAATTGCAATCATGTAATTCCAATTCAAATATTGGAAACGTAGATATGGCTCATGAAACTAATGGGGTTTATTAGAAGCGTGTGATTTAGTCAAGTCAATACTCTAGTCTTATGTATTTATTGGATCGGGTCATAGACTCAATTACTCGTAGTTATTGCATTGTTGTCGCAAGTCAATGTGTTAAACCACGACGATATCATCTTGAAATTTGGACCTCGTAACTTCGAATTTGGTATGTACATATTATAACGTTTCGAATTTTTTTCATTATATTGTTTAGAAAACCTAATGTTTCTCTTCTCTTTTTCACTCCTTTGTTTATTTATTTAAAATGGAATAAAGAGTGGGAGAAATTCCATGAAAGTTTGACTAAAAAGAGATGCTTTATTTTTTGTTTTTTGGTCATTTGAGAAAATGATGAAGCAAAAGGCAAAACCGCGTCGTCCACTTCCGTTCCTTAGTTTTCTTCTTTTCTTTTCACCTTCCGACAAAATGCCTCAATCTTGAAATTGATCCCATAACAAATCAAAAGAGCATTATATGATTTTTTAGGGTAAACTTAAATCTTTTCTTCTCATTTTGATATGTTTATTTTAGGTTAATTAGTTCCCGAGAGAGAAGAGAAGAGAAGTATCAAGACAAATGTACCTTTAAGTAACTAAACATGTAGTAAAAAACAAAGTACCAAAACCATATTTTTGCATGGCCTAATAAAATGTACCTTTCATATATACGAATAATTATGTTATTTCATCAAAAAACGCACTCTAACATCACATTAACGAAATGATTATGCTAGTTTCTGTAAACTCCATCAAATCATATGAAAGTTATTTGCCTAATTACAAAGAGATGATTCATTTATATACATGAATACTCTTTACTTGAACCAATAGACTCATAAAACCATTTGAGATCAATAGTTATGACTAGATTTGGACAGGAGGAAGTGAAAGACTTTTGAATACTACTAATGTTCATCTTCCGGACCTTTTACACTTTTCCAATTTAGTTAATTAAATTCCTCTCAACTAATTCAATTTTTGAAAGGTTGATAATAATATGATATGGCAATTGCATCACCACATACCTCAACATGTGTGTCATCATCAATATTTAGATTAACAAAGAGCTTTTGAAGTGAAAAAAATGACTCCAACAGAGAAATGGATGTGTTTATTTTTCTGCTTTTACATTTAAACAAACATCTAATGTGTTCATCTTCTTATGCAAAAGCATTCATATATATTTAAGAAAACAAAACATGCTATGCGCAATCGCTCTCTAGCAAACAAGATGAAAACTAAACTGATGTGTTGTTACTTCCATGATATATATATAGATATGTCTCAAGCTCTTTGCTCATATGCGTTTTCATCTACTCGGACTCCTGGACCATACACTAGTCGGCATCGATCACTGAATGCCCCCACAAGTCTTGATGCTACCTCCTTGAAGAACATTGACGCCACCTTCAAAGAAAATACACAATCTCAAACTACTTTCAAGCTTTTACATTAACCAAGATTCATCTTTTGAGTAACAACGAAACCATCATCTTGGTGTTCTTATTACCAAGTTTGAATCTTTAGAGGAAGAAATAAGTCAAAAAAATTCTTGTAGATTTCTCCTATGAATAACAATGTCTAAGGAATTAAGAAATCATAACTTCAGCGTAGATTTCTGCGGTTACTAATTAACAATCTCCAAGTTTCAACTCTTTAGAGGAAGAAAGGAATCATATCTTCTCTTGTGGATTTCTTTGAATCCTAACAATTCCATAGCACCATTTACTAAACAGTTTGACTCTTAGGTGCAGAGGTTTTGCAAAGTAGTTTTTTTACCTGGCGATAGAGAGGTGAATTGAATTTGAAATCTACATGGAAGTGAAGGTCGCAGGTTCCAGGAATGGGCCCTGGCTTAAATTGCCAGAGGTTTATCAAATGGTCAAACAGGCCAGTGTCCCTCGCTGTAGTCTGAAAAATACAGATTCGAATCATGTCACAAATTCATCACTCACTCAAATTCAACAAAAAAGAAAGATGAAAACAAAAGCAAAAACAAGTCTTTACCTTAATCCATTTCGGCCTCTCGGATTCGACATGGGAAATGTAACTCTCAACAAGAAACTTGAAACCAATCTCCAATTCAGCATCAAATGACCCATCAGGGTATTCTTTAAGAACCTCAGAGCGCTGACACCAAGGAACAAATCCATGGTACAAGTCTACAGCTGCAACTACGTTAAACATTTGCTCCGGAGTATACCTGTAATAAAATGAAACACACATGAGTAACTCAATCTTCATTGCTTGAGGATATGAACTTCAAGTCCTTAGTATCAGAAATGAGCAATGTATAGCCGACGTAATATTCTCAATGCAGCAAACAAACAATCAAGGAATCCCTGAAACTGCACAGGGAACACACAACATCTGTCTAACAAATCATATTTCTGCAGAATTAGTTCATAGAAGATCACTAGATCGGTTGGAAACAAGACAAACACAAAGGCAAATCATATTCCTGAACAATTAAAGATCATTGAACCATTCTTTCAATGTTGATTTGATCTACAAAACAAGAACTTAAGGACCAGTAAACAACATAATAGATCATTGAACCTATTCTCAAAGTTGTGCCATTTCAGATGATTTTGGAAGAGGCGAGAAAAGCTATTGTAAGCACAAAACAGAGGATAGATCAAAGTTTTTAAGTAATTACCCTAAGACACGTCTCTCTTCATAGATCTTTGATAACTCACCACCACCTTCTTCCCCATCTCCGCACCCCAGAAAATGCCGTCTCTGAAGTAGGCTCACAGAGCCAGGCAATCTCCGGAAAGAGACTCTAGCGTCATCATTGGACATCAACCAATTAGAAGAACATCTCTCGACGCCGGAAAGAGAACCAAATCTCCTAATTTGATCTGATACAAAACTCCCTCGAGGGATCCCAGAACGACTAACGAGTTTCCTGCTAATCGCGTTTCGACATGAAAGTAAGGAAGATACAGCTCTGAGACCAGACATAAACGGTGGCATTATTCCCAAAAGCGCCCCAATTTGGTAGAGATCCAAACGGAGAAATTCTCTCTGCGATTTTAGTTTTAGGGATGCTAATCAAAAGAATAGAGCGTATTGAGGGACAACGACGAAAGGTCGAAACTTTCAATTCGATAACGAATTCGATTAGAAGCTGAAGAAGAAGAAGAAAACAATCACAAGGCCCTCTTCCAGAGAGAGAGAGAGAGAGAGACTCTTACGTAATCTATATGCAAGCAGGAGCACACACCTATACACCTAAATTAAAAAGGAGAAACCTTTTCTTGTTCACTGGTCAAAGAAAGCTACATGTTGATTTATAAAGGGCCGAAACTTTTAATATAATCGAATTTGGTTGGCCTTGTGGATTGTTGGGCCCAATGGGCTTTATGGAACAATTGTATCCGGATGGAACTGACATCAAAATCATAAGAGAGATAAACAAGAATAAGCTCACAACATTGGTACAAGCAATTTGGGGAAATTGTGATAACTATTTGGTAGTGGGAAGAAGAAAGCAAAAAGGAACAATAAGGTAAAGTATTACAATAATATGGGATTTCAGTTCACCAGTCCATGCTGCTAATGTTTTATCTAAACCTAAACACAATACCAAAAACAAAGAAAAAGAGAGAGAGAGAGAGAGAGATGGAACTAGTTTCACCTTCTGTGATACAAATGGTCTTTTTCTTTTTGTTTTGTTTACACACATTTCTTGTTTCTCAAAACCCAAGGGTGCATTTCTTCTTCCTTGTTTCCTTCACGGCTTGTGTAGCTTGAACCCAAACACTCTTTGAGTGTAGCTTTGTGATGCCTTTTGTGGCTTCAGATGCCCGTACGTCATCAAGAACAGATGTGGAAACGTTGTCCCAAAGTAAGCTCCATCTATGTCTGTTTTTTTGTGTGTTAAAGAATGACAAAAACCAAAGATAGCAGCAACGAAAACAGCATGATAAAATTATCTAATGACAATCAAAGTAAAGCTAAGTGTGTGTAACCGCACAGAACTGCATTTACCACTGAGATTAGAAAAAGGATACTTCCTTGGTATTTTGATCGTGGGTAATAGACATCTTCACATTTTGGGCAGTATATCTTTACGGTGCTTGCTCTAGGGATATCGGATTGACCAACTGGTAAACAAGGTTGGCCACAACAATAAACTCTTGGGCATCTTCCAAAGTCATAGTTTTTGTATTTGTCTAACTGCAAAACCATTGTAAAGAAAACAACAATCAGTGTATGTTCTATAGGATATGTTAAGTATCTAACTTGAGTCTAAAAAAGTTCTTTACCATAGAAGCCAGCCCTTTGCTAGTCAATATGAAACGAGCATGAATCATTCCATATAGCATCTCTGCTGCTGACTCGATCAATTCATTCTGTTCCTCTGTAAACATCTCACCTGTTAACCCGTCAATCCAAATCAAACATTGAAGACACAAAACGAAAAGAAAGACGAACCAAGTTTTCGGCTATTATATTATGAAAAACACACAATTACATACTAATAATTCATGGGTAAGACTTACCATGCGAAGACTCCACATCCAAAATCAAATCAAGGGCATAGTCGTAGTAAGGAACTTGATGGCTGAGTCCACACAAGTTAAAGTCATCCTGGATGTAATCATCATCAACTTCACAGAAGAACTCGTTCCCACGAAGGTTGCAGAACCAAGATATCCACGAGGTGTCCTCTCCATCAGAACCACTGACCTCTGATTCTTCGCTGTCTGTGTCTGATATATCCACAGCTATTATCACCACAAGAAATGCCCACAAAACATTTCATCAGCATCATTCTTATAACTTGTTCTTAAGCAAACAACAATGATTTGCTCGATATAAGCAAAATGAATACACAGCAACCAAAACTAGACTGCGTCTAAGATCAAGCTTCTAGCTTTTGTTAACAACAAAATGAATAACATTTCTTCAAGAACAATAGGTCAAATTAAGAAATTTCTAATCAATTTTAAGAAAGTTGAATCCCAAATCAGGAGACCAACACAGGACAAGAACTCGAAATAAACAATCTGCGAATACGATAAACATAGAGAAATAGCGATAGAGGGGAAAATCGAATCTAACCGTCGGAAATGTTAGTCTTAGAGATAGAACCAGAACGTGAAGATTCCTTATCATGCAATTGCTGCTTCCCCATCAAAACGGAGGTCGATGTTACCTTGCCTTTTCCATTGACAGGCTGAGACATCGAATGCGAAGGCCTGTTATCGTGAATCTCGTTTATTCGTTTCCGATCGACCACCTCCGACTTCGATCCAACCATACCTCTCTCCCTATACATGATCTAAAATCTCTCCGAAATTCCGAATCTCCCCGTCACCGGAGATCCACGCCGGTGAAAGCCAAAAACGAAAAGGCCGTACCTGGAGAGAGAGATGAGCTCTAGGGTTTTTAATTGGAGCTTCTCGTCTCGCGAATATCTATCTGACAACTAATCTCATGGTGTGGTACATGGACAGTTTTTTTTTTTTGTTCTTGCTCGAAGTTTTTTTTGTAGATAAGAAAAGAATAAAAGAACAGGGAAGGGCAAAACGGGAAAGGAATGAAACAAATTGGGTTCTCCGGTGATTCGTCAGCCAGAGGGAGAGAGAGAGAGAGAGAAAAAGAGAGCACGTGACGCTCACGTGATAAGATTAGAAGGCTTGGACCCAGTTTAAAACAGACCCGGCCCATGTTAGACTCGCTTTCTGCTTGGACCCAGTTTAAAATCTTTGAATCACAATTTTTTTTCCTTTTTCAATGTTTGGGTTTTTGGTTAATAAAATGTTACAAAAGAAATCCAAAATCTAAACCTTCATTTCAAATTTGATTTTGAACCCTAAGTATTACAGTTTATGACTCCACTAAAGAAGCATAAAGTTACTGAGGTGGTGGTGGTGGTGATGCAGGATTTTGTAGAAGGTGAACATGATTAGTGATGGCATCAGGACAAGATTGAGCTTGAAGAAGCTCTAGTCTCATGAAAGGGTGCACGAACTGAAGTATGTAATCTTCGTCTGCAAAACACATTGTTGGGAAATGTAAATTTAAAAGATCTTCTTCCATTGTTCTATGTAGACGTAACAAAAAATGAACTTACTTTCTTTAACAGTGCCGTATAGCCAGCAAAGAACTTCATCGGCAAATGCCAAGCACACTCCTCCCTAGTTCCCAAATTCATTAGTGTTTCTTATCATTCATGTCTGTAATGAGAACTGATAACACTTACCTGCCAATAGTTTTTCAATCTGGCTCTATGCGCAATATCTCTCGTTGTTAGTCTCTCTGTGCGTACTAGTCTTCCTCCATCATCTCTACATCAAGATGAAAAGGGATATGGTAATGTTATCTTGAACTGATTTGCTTAAATGGCGAAAGGTTTAGACTTTTTGAGTTTATCCTTAGAATGGTTGGCAAATTCATACCTAAATCCAACGACAATGTATGGAACTCCTGCTACGAATGATTGTATCTGCAGCATGTTAAAACCATTTAAGTCTAAACAAGAATGGAGAAACAAAGAAGATATATGTAACCCGTGTTAGATCATACTTACCCAGAATTTAAGCAATTTCTCTCTTTCAAATCTGTCAACGGTACGATCATCCAACTGGAGAGTAAACAGTAGGGACATTACTGGCCAATATGTATGTGTGTGAAATGAAAGAGAGAAGCTGAAATAACAAACGAGCTTATTAGGAAAACTATAGCAAGAGTCATACCTCACGAGTTGTTTTCAACTCTACGTAAAACCTTTTTCCCTTATCAGATACATCACAGCAGTCCATTTCAGCACCCATCATAACTCGGTGAGCTCCTAGTTTAGTCCTGACAACAGAACAAAATTCAACATTTGCATCCACATGATGTATTTCTTCTCCATAAGCTCTTCCTGGATCTTCCGTAGCAAGGCTTTCAAAACAATAACCCCAGTAACATCTGATGGAAACATAACATCAAGTTTATTAGTAGCAAAATATGCAGAGCAGTGTTATAAACTCTTTATGACCCATTTTTTTCAAAACATTAGCATTGTCTTCTACACAGACATTCTTTAGCACCATTTATAATAAAACTAGTAGAATCACTCCAATCCGCAAATACAATTAAAGCGAAGATTACCTGCGGCGATCTAAGTCACTCTGCGGCCTTTCAGGCAGTTTATGCACATCTAGATATATGGTTCCATTTCTCTTATGGACGCCCATTTCCCACGGTTCATGCCGATTGTAAGCAGCGCCCAATATCTGAAAGAATGAAACAATGTGCACAGAGTGATTCATTTGATATCATAGAGATCAAATAACTGTTGGGGATCTCACTTACCTTGTTTAGATTATTACGAAAAGTCTGTCCAAAAAAGCAAAAATAAAAGACACCATTAAGATAACCTCTTTCAAAGTAATAAATTGACAGTGAAATGGACATATATACATCCGCACTTCATACCACAAAATGAATGTTGTCCAGCGAAATGTTTTTTGCTCTAATACTGCCAAGAAGGTCACCAAAGCCCTCAGAGCCCAGATCTGCCTCAAAAGAACGACTAATCAGCTGAATATATCACAATTCTTCATTTTACACATGCTAATAGTTCACTAGTGCCACTAATGCATTACCTTTTTTCTCAATAAAAGTATCATAACCTTGATTTAAATCCGCTCCAATCTCTTCACCAATATGACGTTTGAAAAGCCTCTGGGAAACAAGAACAAAGTGGATACATATAAGCTGTGATAGTTGGTATGTTTAAAGGTCTGCATATACCCCATCAATTAAATAGTTCAATGGGATGACAAAAGAAGAAAAGAGAGAATCTAAAGGAACTATAACACCAAACGCCTCACCAATCCTTGGTCATCGTAGATTACTTCTCCACCTTCTACTCGACTGTAGCAAGTAAGCTCACATGGCTGTTAATATCAAGCAATTCGAAACGCGTTACCATAACCATAAAAATGTAGTAGTTAAAACAGCATTCCTTGATATATATTACCTCCTGAAAGTTGGTTTGTTTTCTAGCCAACGTTTCTTTGCTTTTCGAAAGCTTAAGCTCAGAAACAAAACGTTCATCACGCTGATAATTCTGGTATCTCCCGCCAAAACCACCACGATTACCACCACGTCCAGGGTAAGGTCCAGGCCGAGGAAGAAGCCCAGGTCCTCCTCTCCCATTTGACCAACGACCACGTCCCATTCCCCCTCTCCCACCATGGTTATCATTGCTCCATCCCGCAGGCAAAACTGTCATTATTTCATAACAGAAAATACTTAGCAGCCAGAGAAACCCAAAAGCCAATTCAGTCTCAAGCAAATTCGAACTAACCTGGAATTGAGTAAGTGCTAATTGCAGGTGTCTTAGTATACTCTTCATTATCAGACCCAAAAAGATCTTTCTCATCTTCTTCTTCTTCTTCCTCCTCTTCATAAGGATAAACTCCACTTTCTCCATTATCATTGCTTCTATAGCTCTCTACTTTATCATCTCCATGCTCCTCTTTCCCGCCGCTACTTCCACTTCCGCTATCGCTTGCGCTGCCAGAATCCGCACCACCTCCATCTCCCTCTCCATCTCCTCCCGCTGCAGAAGACGAAGACGAAGAAGACGAGGAGGAGGAAGAAGACGAAGAAGCATTACCGGAAGAAGACGATTTCGAACGCGAAGATCGTGAGTCGTTGTCGGAGTCTTCGCCGAACAAATCATCCATAGGATTTTTCTTCGGCGGTGAATCCATGACCAAATTAGGTATCTCTATTTCTCCTTCCGTTGCAGAGAGTTTCCGATCGAATTCTACGCCACCAAACCCAAATAGCTCAGATCCGAGTGTTAAAAGTCCGACCCGACCGAGTTTGAGTTCAGTCGGTTTAAAAGTCAGGCCAGTTTAGCTTTATATAAATTAAAGGCCCATTTTAGGAGCAACTTTTTAAGTAATCCCTGAATTTTCAATAATATTCCAAAAACTCCCAAACTTTTGTTTTTAACTTCCGCACAAGTTGTTACCGTGAGGAGTTGAAGAGAGAAGAAAGAGAGAATTATTAAGAGAGACTATAACCGTATGTATAAGGTATAAATGTAATACAGGGGATACGTAAATAAAGTCATACACTCATACTATACCAACTAGTTTCCTGAAGGTTTTGACATGCTCAAGCCTCTGAGCTTGAGCCTCTGTTACAGCATCTGATGCTTTCAAGGTTCTGTATAGATTCTTATGAAGCTTAAGATACTCATTCTTATACATGGTTAGATCATTATACATATCATTCTCCTTCATATAACTGATAAGCTCCATTACTCTCTCAAAATACCCGCCTCTGAGAAAGTTCACCACAAGCTTCTCTAACAGATCTTGTGTTGTCTTTAAGTTTTTGCTTGCAATGTTCCTCTTGATATCTCCCCACACGATTGTGATCTCCCGGTACATGCCAAGAGATGAGTACATGTCGATCAAGATCCAAAAGCTTTGGACAGTTGGTGGGATTTTCATCTTGGGGATTTTCCGGTAGGTTATTAAGGCATCTCCTTGCATTTTAGCTTTGCAGAAGTAGTAGAGGGACGAGTTTAGCTCATAGAGCATACTTGGAGCTTTCATTTGTTTTCCTGCATTGATTTCCTGAACCAAGAGATCCCTGAGCTCTGTGTTTTCACTGTCTTTCTCTTCAGTTTCTGGTGAAACCACAATTTCATTTGATGGATCTGTAATTAGGCCGGCTTTCGTCATTTGTTTCAGAAGAACTTCTGCATTCCTCAACATCTTGCTCTTGTAATAACCTGACAAGACCATCCTATATGTGGCCAATTCCATGGGATAGCCAGCAGAATTCATGTCGTCAAGAATATCATGAGCAGCTTCTAACCAACCAATAGCAACACAAGCATCAATGACATCAGCACATAACCTGGATCCACCCAGCGAAAACAAAAGCTTTGATAGCTCAGGGAGATTATCATGTCTCTTGTACCCATATACTAACTTGGCAAGAGTCTTGTTTGTGATACCAAGCTTGGAATTGGAATAATTAACAAATGTTGCTTCAGTATCCACTCCGAGAGATGAATCTCTCTGCAAAAGCTTGGGTGAAATATGGATCTTTAACCCAGATCTGATATGGTGTGACCCAACAGGCAAAACCCGAGGCTTTTCAGAATCAAATCCAAGATTCTCAACTGAAACCAAGACCTTACTCTTGCACATATCTAAGGCAAGCCGACCCGCAGAACCGATATCATCAAATTTGAACTCCAGGCTTAACAAATTATCAAAAAAATGCTGATAGTGACCAAGAAGTTGAGGGGGTACCTGACCAATATGCTCCTTGAACTTCCTCAACTCATCCCGCATACCATTCATTTCATAAATACAAGACATGATCACAATCGAGTACGCATCCGCAACGACATCAACTTTTGCCATTAGCTCGATAAGTTCTTGGCCTTTGAGAGAGAAACCAAATCTCACACAAGAACCAAGTACAAGATTAAACAAGACCGTATCAGGCTTCACAACATTCCCGGGGCTGCTATTTCTTTTCCCCACATTGAACTCCACAAAACGATCACAAACCTGAACCAAATAATTCGAAGCTAAGCAAGTCCCAATCTCTGTTTTCACCATATGCATCACAACAAGCCTCAATACATCTGAGGTTAGAACATATCCCTTCTCCAGCATTATTCGAAGGATACTACAAGCAGATTCAACCATCTGAGCTCTCGCTAGAGACAACGACAACTTTGTTAACACATCGCCACTTAACATACCTGGATTTTGCTTCAAAGCCAAACGAGTAAGATCACTAGCCTTACAAAGCCAACCAGCATCAGACGAGTAAGACAACACAGTAACAAATCTGTTCATGATTACACTCTCTGGAAATCCATAGAGGCGTTTGAAATCTTTAAACACGTCCCAAGCATCATCTACACGGTGATCTTTAAGAGCTGTTTCTAGCTTCTTCTTGAGAATTACTTGAGAAGAAACTTCCCAGTTTAATCTAGCAGGTTTAACACTAGTACAGAACAGAGACGGCTTTGAGGTGCGACTACACAAGACCCATGAAATTAGGGTTTCTACGTTACCGCTATCGAATCGACGAAATGATTCTAGAACTAAGTTCCGTTTCCTAAACATTAGTCTAGAATTTCGATTCCAAATCTAGAATTTAACAAAGAAAGCACAACAATGACGAGAACATGATAACAACATACGAATTCTCCAATCGAGAAAGAACCCTAAATTGCTGGAAACTTCGAAATCGAGAGAGAAGAGAGGAACACTGTAACAAGAGAAGAGTGGCAAGACTGTAAATTTCATCGGGTCGGGTCCTAGGACATTCGTACTTTCGCTTTTGCGGTTAAGGACCCAACAAAATCTCAAATTCACGTTTTTGCAGTATAAGATTCCATTGGAACAATTAGAACCCCGAGTAAACGTAACAAATCTTTACTTTTTTACTTGAAAAAAAACAATTACAACAAACGTATGATGTAATATGTACAAACTCATTAACATTTCCTAACTATATGAAGTGAAGGATTGGTGATTACGCGCTTCTTCTTTTTTTTTTTTTGTAAGCTAAAAACCCAAAATTTTAAACTGTTGTGAGAAGAAAAAAGTAACCCAAACAATTTCAAGAGAATATGCTCTACTACTGTTTACAAACAGATGTTGATTACACCGATTAGCTCAGACTTGTTCTTCCAACTCGTGGCAATCTACTCGGTCTTAAACCAGTTTGTTTCTTCATGTGGCAATCTCATCGACCTCCGAATGGAAGACAAAACTCGGAAACGTTGTCGTAATATCCCTGCATTGTTTATGTACAAGTTAATATGACATTTCATTTGGCATTTTTCAGTTTTCTTTGGTTTCCATAAAAGGCAATTTGTAATATACCTGAGATATGGAAGAGTCATGATCTTAAGCAATGATGGATTTTTGTTTACGAAATCACTCCACTCTAATTTATCAATTTTTCCATCTTGATTCACGTCTGCATCTTCAAATGTCTGTTCATATATGAGAAGGACGAAGGAAACCACATTAAGAACATCATCTCTAAATGTATACCATCTAGAAAAATAAAGCCTTAGACAACAACAAACCTTATCGAGTATTATCTCTATGGTTTCATCAGCCAGTTTCATTTCAGATTCGCAGAGAAGCGCGATCAACATTTGCTTGACCTGCAAATATATCACATTCATTAACGATTTCTTGCAAAGTTATTAAGTAAAAGATGAATACTCAAGAACATGGCAAAGATCTATCATGACTAGTATTCAAAGCTTGCAAGTTAGTATTACCTCTTGTCGTTCAATGTAACCCGTGCAGTCCATGTCGTAAAGCCTAAACGTAACTGAGAAAAAATGGCAGACCAGAATCAATAAATCTCTTCACAAAAGCTTCAATAAACACCTATATATGAAACTATCTTATGTCAACTTACAATCTATTTTGTCTTCTAGAGAAGCATTGGGGTGGAAAACATTGAGTGATCTTACAAAGTCCCCGAAATCGATGACTCCTTTTCGTTTAACATCAAACATATCAAATATCTGCGGAAAAGCAATATTGTTTAGGATAATGGACATATTATCTTGGTTTAGATCACTCTTCCAGAAGATGAATCTTGTAAAAGCCTGAAGAATTAAGATTTTACCCTATTAGCAAATATATTCTCCCTCTTCCGGCTTTTGAACAAAGCAAGTTGAAACTCCTCCTGCATACATGTGAAGCCAGGATTAAAAAACAACATAAACAAGGTGGGCCATGAAGGCTTCAAAATTCAAAATCAAAGCAATCAATAAAATAAGTTAAGTTCAAGTCAAACATTAAGGGCTACGATACATTGAATCGATGCAATATGGAACAGACATATCGTCATGGAAGAATAATTATTGCTCAAATAAAGTCAACTAAGTTGAAAAATACTGTAGATGAATAGCGTAAAGAACAAAAAGATACAACGATGGGGTCATGAAAAGATCCAAATTGGGTCAAAAGAAACAAACTTTGTACCTTGTTAATCAGACCATCATCAACAACCGAACTGCTTATGCTCTTGAATAGCTCAAATAATGCTTCAACCTCACTCACACTAACTGGAAAAGAGAAAAAAACAAGCAACACTACGAGATCAAAACAAAGAATTACCAGGAACAAACAAACAAACAAACAAA
>Ga0041059_1001887_pt1 | contig 16255 bp, 7 predicted proteins | sample AraColnosormetaG_FD_56232 | JGI IMG/M metagenome (GOLD analysis project Ga0041059, IMG submission 56232) | Arabidopsis roots microbial communities from North Carolina, USA - Col MF nosort | ecosystem: Host-associated > Plants > Roots > Unclassified | place: USA: North Carolina | collected 2013-09-02
TTTTTTTTTTTTTTCTCTTTCCCTCATCTCAAACGACGACGTTTCAATATTTTTGTTTTGATTTTCCCTACAATTTCGCACATTCCTATTTTTATTCTAACTTCCCATACGCCATACAACGAAATTCTCGCAACTGAATATTGAATCTTGTATATTTATAACCTTTCGTTCCTGAAAGAGGCTCATATCTTTTTTTTTGTCAAGTTCCATCCAAAGTTATGAGCGAACCATGTCGTCTCAATCTTCTCTGCAGCTGCAGTCATCGTAACGTTTCAGAGACCATATTGTATTGATACTTTCTACACAAATCTCTAAAACATTCATGATTCTCTGGAAGCTTATTGTTATCTACTCTGTCTCATACCGTACGATTATTGTTATTGTTCTGTTTTAGATAAATTAACGGGCGAACTCTAACTTTGGTAATCAAATTTTTTACCGATCTCAATTTGCTAGGTTACCTCTACAAATCTCTAGTAATGTTCATAGTTATTGATATTAAACCTAAATTGTTGATATTGTTGATCTAGGTTAGAAATGGTTGTTATTAGCTCTATCAATAACTGGAATTCTTGACCATAAATGAGAATTTTCCTATGTTCTAATATTATCTGCATTACTTTCTTAAGTTTTTGAACTTATTCTTTTGTTAGGCTGCTTAAGTTTGTGAGAAATCTCATTTCTTGTGTACTGAAATCATTGTTTTCTAATTGTTAATATATATTAAATATTAAAATTTGTAGGAGATATTCAGCTAAGTATTAGGTATGATGTGAGTTTTAACTTTTAACTAAGATTTTAAAGTTGTTGTGATATGTTAAATGTCATAAACAACTCTGAAAGATAGAAGTTGTCCTTAATGATTCTATTGTTAGAAGCAACAAATTATAGTTCTCGAGAACATAACGATACGTGTGAAATTAAATCGATATTGTTGTGAATCAAAACATTTACATTTGATTATATTAAATTCAGAAAAATTTCCAAATTTCCAGATATTTGGTAGGAGGGAAGAGGATTCAAGGAAAAGTCTCAGGAAACAGAAAAAAAAGAGAATTTGGGTATTTGTCATGTATCGAGTAAATTCTAGGAGATCTGTGAACTCTTCTCTCTTTAAATTACCTTCATATCTCTTTAAATATAATCTTGAAGCTTCAATCTCTTTTGCAAACACTTTTTCAAACTCTTTCAATCTCTCCTGCAAACACTTTTTCAAAGTCTTCATTCTTTCAAGAAATTTCTCTTTCTTTCAAAGATGAATTCATTTGCTACAAAATCTCTAGTTTGTGGCCGTTTTGGTTTGGGGCAAGGGAGTAGTAATCCTCCCAAAATGTTGTTTCTTTCAAAGGAAGGTTGGGATTGGGAATTTTAAAAAAAAAACTCTTTGACAACCAAGTGTCAGAAAAGGCTTGCTCTAGAAAGTTTTACTGAGGAGGAACACACATCGGAAGATAATCTCTACTCTCTATTTTCCAATGATTTGGAATTGTTTATGGTGGCAATAGATACTATCAAAAACAAAATTTTCTTACCACATCCGGGAGCTCGGTATCTCAAATACAAGCATTGGAGAGACCTCCTACATAATGCTCTTCTTGAGATATTCTCAGATCGTTGGCCATTTTCCCTCAATGGGTGGGAAGATGATGAAGTTGCTTATTTCACATTTAAGAATGTTACAGTAGACAATGAGGAATGTTGTAAATTTCCCATATTTTATATATTTTCGTTTATAAATTTAATAATTTTCAAAATAAAATTTTAAATTTTAATCTGTTTATATTATATATTTGTATATAGAAAATTTTATCAAGGAATTTTCTGTACATTTCTCTTAATTCCATATGCTTAACTTTTTCCTTTAAAAAACAAAATCTTAATATAGAAAACTTTTAAAATCTAAAAAATGTTATCTACGTATGTTTTTTTTAATATATATTTTAGTTAAAATTATATTTGATTAAGGATAATTATTATATACATTATCTTAAAAATTATAATGTTTTTTTTAAAAGTTTTAAATTACTATGAAAAAACAAATTTCATTTCAAATACACATTTGAAAAATTATAACATAGATATAAAAAGTAAATGTTAGAGATAGAGAGCTTAACAATTTAGCTTAACAAAAGAAGTTAGTAAATCTAAGAGAGAAAGAACTTAATAGTTTAGCCTTAGTTTTCCACCAATATTGAAATCAGGTTTGAGAGCTTTTCTTTTACTTCTCATTACTCAAGTTCTCACTTATTTACATCCAGTCTCTTTCTCATTGCATCGAACTTCTTTCAGAGAGTCAAATGCAGTTGTCTGACTTTCCCTAAGTTTTATATCTAAATTCGAGTTTTTTCAGTCTTTTTTGAAATATGCAGAAGATCATCACTAATATTATTACATGGATGTTCTTGTTTATCCTGCTATGATGACTCAAGATATAAAAAAAAATAAAAAATCAATATTTAAGAATCAAATCTTGTAGAAAAACTCATGAATCAATTTTTCGCATATTTAGTTGGCCGCCAACATCTACATCTTCATATTTCTCTTCACATTCATCATTTTCTTACTCTTGTCTTTCTTCTTGTTATCTACATTATAAGTTTTTCATGACCGTTGTCATCGTTACTTTCAACGTTAGCTAAGCTTCTTCGTTTTATTCTTCTTCTTCCTCTTCCTCGCTTTCTTTCTTATTTTTCCTCTTCCTCACTTTCTTCCTTCTATGTAAAACAATTGTTTAAAATAGGGCAAAACAATTTAAGTGACCAACCTTACCCAAACATAGCTCCATAGCCTATTAATTAACTACCTTAAACAACATTATTTTGAACTCAAAATTCGATGTCCTACTACCATAACTTAGTTCTACATCTCGAGATTACTCCTCACCATTCAATCACAAGATAGTAATATCAAAAATCTCGCCATCAAATTCCAGCTACATACGAACCAAACTTTTCCTTTAAGACATCATGTCAGATGTATTATCAATTTTCTTGTCCCTATCCTATAATCCAAGTTTGTCTTATGGTGTCACAATCAGACATCTTTTCCCTCACGACAATGGCTCGCTCTCTATATGTCACTACATATGAACCAAACATTGCCTTAAAAATGTCATGTCACAACTGTTTTTTTATTTTTCTTTTTCCTATCTGAACATATTCAAGTTTATCTTATAGTGTCACAATCAGACATCTTTTCCCTCACGACAATAGCTCTCTCTCTTTATCTATCTCGCTTGTCGCAGTCTATCCATGTTTCACTGCATCAAAAGCTTATAGATTCGACTTTGTTTCCCTTTTACAAAATTTTAATTAGCCAGATGTCTAACTGCGATTAGTCATTTAAAATTCCACATGAACAACCTTGAAAGCTTATACCCTTGATTTTTTAAAACGATGTTAACAACCTTGATAAAGTGGTAAATATTGAGTATCTCATCTTCAAATGTAAATCTATATTTTTAATTTAGATATGTACCAAAATCTAAATGTCTTAAAGAATATTCATATGATTATCTTTGACAACAAAACCAAATCATAATAGCTCACAACCCCAAATGTATTAAACATGATGATTGAAAATCAACTCAATTTAATTTCCATATATGCGATCACTATCTTATGTCCATATGCTATTTTCAAAATGTTTACATTTCTTTTCTTTACATATGAATTGTTCTTTTTTCCTTTTAATCTTTCTTAGTAAAGAAATTATTAGAATTTCTAAATGTTACTTAATCTGAATTGAAATTGTTAATTATCCCATGTATTTTTTTTCTTGTTTTGCAATACTTTTAATATATAAAATTTTCATAATTTTAAAAATGTTAATGAGTGAGATGGAAAATCGAGATCGGGTGTTTAAAATCTACGTGGAAAGTTTCAGGAGCTTATAGCTTCGAATTTTAGTTTGAGTTGTTGATTCAAAGATTATACATGAGATTAAAGGTTTCAATGCCCTCGTAATTCAATGAGCTCTTTATTTGATCTGTCAAGTATCTTTGTTGCATTATCACTTTTAGAAGACTATTTATACATAAATCACTACTTCAACATTTAGAAACTTTTAGATTTCCTTTTTGCTTCTAAATAGATGTTTTTATTTTTATTTTAACTAACAGTTTATTCGACCATCATTAAACTATTTTCTTGGTGTTGTTAGTTGAATATTATTTATTTGTTATTTAGTCGTATTTTTCCTTATCTAACCAAGTCAATTTAACTCTAAATCAAAGAAAAACGCCCACCCCTAATTGTGATTAAAAGAGAATATTGACAAATTTAGTGAGACTAATGATGATATTATTTCATATATATTCTAAAAAATCTTACATTTTTCTTTTTCCAAATGTTCTTTGTAATGTTATATATTTTTTCTATTTTATGAATATCTTAATTTCTAATGATATTATTTTATATGTACTACTATCAAAATTTTACATTTCCTACTAACAAAATTTTACATTTTTTGTTTTCCATATATTTTCTTTGAAAAAGCTTTCCATTTATTTTTTTCTATATATTGCTTTTTTCCTTTTCATTAATATAGAAATTATTAGAATTAAAAAAATTAACCTAACGTAATAGCTAAAAGATGTTAATTCGTGAGATGTCTAATCGTTTTACATTCTTTACATTCTTAACAAAAAATTGCATTCTTTGTTTTTTTCATATTTTATTTATTAAAAATTTTACATTACTCTTTTTTATATATTTTTTCTTTTCATCAATATTTTAATATAGAAATTTATTAGAATTTAAAAATGTAAACTAAATGTTAATCAGTGAGATGGCTAGAAGAAATTTCTTTTATTATGTCACACATGTTTTCAGCTCTCTGTTTTAGAGTTTCTATTTGTGCAAACTTCTTCTTTTTTTTATCTATAAATGTCACATTTCATCAGATTAATCAAGTTCTATTAACCAGAATACAAAATTGCAAAATGAAAATAATATTCCCCAAAATTGTAACATTGAGAACAAACCATCGTTGAGGATTAATATGTGGTATAATATACACATTTAAATTTTAATCGATAGAAATATACATTTAAATTGTAACACTTAAATATATAAGTTTATAATATATACACTTTAATTGTAACATAGATAAGGCCCGCCTAAACAGGCAGGTGTAATATATACATTTAAATTTTAATCGATAGTATTTTAATTTTGAGTAGTAAAATAGTAATCTATAAAAATTTTGATATCTACATATACATTTTTGCAGTCATTTTGTGAGATAAATCCTGTAGTTAAGACTTATTTACAATGATTGCCACTAGATTTTAATATCATTTAATTACTACAAAATTATCATTTTTGATATTGATTTTCTCCATGACTATAATAATTCGATTATAATCATCAAACCGCAGAGATATTTGATAGCATTTAATTAATACAAAATTACAAAATATTTAGACAATAATTCATAAACATATCATAAATAAAATCAACATTAATAAAATAAATTGCTTTTTTTACGGAACGGGTTGGCGGGACAGGTTTGGCAGGACGTTACCACCCGCAAACGCAGCGTTTACGATTGGTAGCGGTTGTTAGCGATTGGAACCAATCATAGAAATCGCTAGATATCGCTTTGGACCGCTCGAAATCGCCAGTTTTCAAAAGCTCCTTCCCGCAAGCGTTTGCGGTTGCGGGCGGTAGCGGTTAGGTTAAAAATAAAAAATCTTTTTTAATTAATTAAAATAACTGTGGCTTACACCCAAACCCTAATCACTATAATTAAAATAATCTAATCTTTTATATATCTTATTTTTATTAGAAAACCCTAATCAATATATTGTAACTCTATTCTCTCAATTATGGCATCCGATGAAAATAAAAATCAAGAATCAAACATAAGTATCATCTATCCTTTTATTCACTCATTAGCTAGTGTAATTTTTTAACTATTTCATGGCATCGTTGTTTTTATTTTATTTTGTATTCTTTTGAGTTTTTTGATTGAATACATGTTTCGATTTGTTTTCTCGATTAGAAAATCATTTGGTCGGACGAGATGATATATTCTATTTTTATTTGGTCAAAAAATCAATTTTCTAATATATTATATTTTTATTTATTTTAATAGTAATATATTATATTTATTTTGGTTATTTTTTATTTAATTACTATCGCACCCGCTGGTTTACCAGTCATAAAACTTCCGCAAACGCACCCATTATCAAACGCTCAATCAGTCGTTCAAAACGCTTGATAAAGCTTGAAACCGCAATCGCCCATTTCTGCAAACTCCCGCAACCGCAACCGCACCCGCTGCGTTTAAACCAGTCAGGCCCTTAATAACAATTGTAAACTATAAAATATTTATTTTATAGATAGATACAATTTCCAAACTTTTATGTACACTAGCTTTAAAAAATAAATTGTTCTCGCGGTGTACCGCAGGTTAAAATCTAGTTTAATTTGATATTTTTAGTTTTAAAAAAAATTCAGTCTTATGCATTCTACTTTATCATACATTTTAATTCTACACATTCACTTATTGATAATATTTGAATTCTAAATAGTTATTAATTTAGTATTTATGAAAAAGAAAAATTCTATCTTGCACATTCAATTTTGCAATACACTTTAACAATCCATTTCATCACAATAAACTCATTTTAATTCTACACATTTCATCTTAAGTGATAACAATTTCATATCAAAATAATATTTATATCAGATCAAATATAAATATTACTTAGTATTCAAAATAATTAACAATTAACATTAATAAAAAAATATAGAAATCCACAAAATAATTTGGAAAACAAACATTGTTTAAATTATTATTTTTGTATATCATAATCTCGTAAGTTTATTTTACCTCATACAAAATAATTTGAAATGAGTAAAAAATAAACTAACTCTCATTAAGTAATTGAAAACTCAAATATTATAAGCTATTTATTTCAAAAATGTTATGTTTTCACTTACGACTACATGCGTTAAATTTTTTAGAATAAAATATAAGTATAAGCTTGCTGTACCACATGAAAGGATGCAAGTTTCTCCATCACATGATGTGTTAAAATTCTTAGAATAAAACATAAGTATTCATAACATTATTATTATAACCTCATTAAGTTTTTCATTTTTGTTTTTATGGTTTGATTTAACGAATAAAAACACTATAGTACAAAGATAAATACAATATTATCCAATTAAATTAATGTTAAATAAATTATATTGTTATTTTAAACTTCTGGGCTTTTTGATTAGTATAATTATCTATACTAAATAATTTTTAAAAATAAATTACATGCTAATTTAATTGACCAAAACAAATGTAAAAAGAATTTTGTTAATTTTCCTTTTTGTTAATAATTTTTGTTCTTTTAGATATAGACATATAAGTTAGTATATGTAGACTTGTTTCGCTTTTTTGTTTTTTTATAGCCAATTAAATTAAGGGGCTCTTAAATTAATGTTAAATAAATTATATTGTTATTTTAAACTTTAAGGGCCTTTTTAATTAGTATTATTATCCATCGTAAATGATTTTTTTTTTTAAAATTACATGCTAAATTGAAATGACCAATAACACATTGATAACTAAATTTGTTAATTTTTCTTTTTCATTTAGGAAAAAAAATTATTATTTTATTTTATATATGGACATATAAATTAGTATATTTAGATTTGTTTCATTTTTTGTTTTTCTATTTTTCTAAGAAAAACAAAAGTTAAATCTCTTCTGACACATGTCAATATCTGATCAATAAATTTGACACGTGGCACAATCCTATGAGTTATTAATTTTGAAAACCATATTTTATATAATAAGATTCAGAAATATTTTCCAAAATCCATATATTTTCTTATTTCATATGTTACTTTTTTCCTTTATACAAAAATCTTAATATAAAAAATAACTAGAATCTATAATAATGTTAATTAGCGAGATAGCTTTGGTCGTTTAAAATCTCATGTGTACAGTCTCAAAAGCTTATAACAAAATATTAGAATCTAAAAATGTTAATTAGCATTTTGGGAGATTTATTGCGGATCAAGCAAGTCGCTAGAATCGGCTCAGAGACGGAAACCGAATAGTCAACTCGAACCCATTGATAGTGTCACAAAAAAAAGGTCTTGTATTCGCCGTGCTAGTGGATCAGTTTTGCTGGTTCCGGCCACCACCCATGTCCAACCTCAACCTCCTTAACAGCGTTGGCAATTTTTTCTCAGTTTAGTAAATATAGATTGTCGTACTGTCAAGGTCTTAAGCGCATTTCGAGAAATTTTATTCATAAAATTAAGTTTTTTCATTGAATGAACAAAAAATGAGACTAGCGTAAGTGAGAAATATGCCAAGTGTTGTTACTATACTCTCAAAGGTTGATCGATTACCATCATGAATATTGATATCATGGACAACTCGGACCTGACAAAACACATGATCAAGATAATTTTTCAAAAAACATTGTAGTCAAGGACACACCAACAATATTTACATTGATTTTCTGTTTTCTTTCTCTGTTCAGTGCGGTATTTGGCATGTATCTTAATGCGACCTACTTTGTAGATTATATAATCAAAATCTTATTCCATTCATTTCATGTGATACACGACTACACGTCCTGGATTCCACCAAGACAAGGCTCACGGGTCCAATGCTTAGAAGCGAGCGATGGAAGCTTTTAGATGAGAAGTATTTGATTCTACAAACAACCTAGAACTCGCAAGAACAGATTTGATTCAAGATACAAAGTATTGAAGCAAGAAACAAACTGAATTTCAATTGATCAAAGCGTGAATACAAAGTAGAGAATCAAAGAGCTTAAATTGAAAAGTACAACAATGGTCTAAAACTTAGAAAAGGAAACCGAATAATGCGAAATAAAGAGAGGAGCGTGATGATTCTAGCCGTTAGGCTATAATGGAGGATCTTCGGTGATGGCGTCGAGAGCTAAGTTAAAGTCGCAGCTTCTAAACGTCGTGTAGTCTTTTCATGAGGGTGAATATAATCAGCAGAAAGTCTTCAAGTACATCAGGGGGCTCTTCGGTTTGGTTTGACTCAATTTGACCGTACGGTGCAAATTGGTGGTTCTTGAGTCTTCTTCCAAATCAGCTCGTTACAGGGGCGATTTGCATCGATCAAAATCCTCTTCATGGTCGATTTTTGAGTGAATTCTTTGGCGGAACTCAAGTTATTAAGCTTCATCTCCACTGAACAATAGTCGTATCGGACATGATGGATTTCATAATGCTATCGGCATACTTATTAAGCTTATTCCGCGGCTGGTAACGACATGTTCGAGAACTATGCACTATCAAACACATGAATGTTATGATCTTTAGTGATGGTTGTTTTGTACAGCAGAAACAGAAAACAAAATCCGCGTCTCAAGGAGAACTTATCCCAATCTACTTCGCTGAAATCCGAAGATTTTCCTTTCTCGAAAACGCGTTAAAAATATAGTTAAATCTCTCATAATGCAATTTTAAGGCCAGAATGTCCTAGCGAAACAGGATCAAAACTTTGGCTAAAGAGTAAATAACAAGTTTCTTTAGAAAAAATAAACTACAAGATCATTCACATACATTAAGCTTTTAGAATGATGTATAGCAACAAGAGAAACAAACAGTTATAGAACAAAACATGAGGAACAAAAAAAACACCAATCATGATTCACCTTTGAAAACTTTATTTTACATGTACCTTTTTGTTAGAACCATGATCATGTTTCAGTAGATTTTGGCTCATTCTCAGTCGGATGTGACACAGCTTCATGATGTAGTATCTGCTCCTCTATCGGCTGCATCTCAGCTTTCTTCTTCTTCTCTTTCTGGATCACTTGCCGTGGCATTACCTCTAGTAAAAAGCTCCCTCCGTTCCACACAGCCGCAGAAATCTTTAGGATCTGAAAGATCACATGAAGTCTATAAGATAGGAAGATCGGTACGGTCAATGCCATGGTTGCCACCGTGAAGATGGCCTGGAATAGGATGTACATCCATATACGATTCTGATCCCCTAGCAGACCGCTCAGCTGCCACAACTTATTGTTTGCCTTTTCAGCTTTCTTCGACAGCTCTCTGCACATACCAAAGGATTCCATCAATACAAGTGTTCACTCTATGGTAAGAACACATTACATTATGCTGTGACCTTAGCGATCAATATGAGGAGAACATTAACATACGGCGTAGACAAGAGATACCTGTAAGAAGTCATAACTTCAGGATCTCTAAGGAGTCTCTGCCTACGCAGGACATTGACGATTAGAAAATAGAGCACTTGCCAAAGAGTATAAACGACTAAGGGGACGAGAAACAGCCATGTGAATAGGTAAGCTTTGTCTTCAACATAAGGCCATGAAACCCTACGATCAGTGCCTACAGGGTGCATAGCTGCAAAAGTCGCTGGATTCCACCACCTAATCGTGAAAAACACGAGCCCTGAAACCAAAATTCATTACAATAATAAAGAAACAATGGAGAGAGAGAGCATAAAGCTTAACTATATCTATCATATGCATTACAACAAGGAACCATGTGTTTGAATTAAAAACGGTTGAGAGGGGAACAACAAGCTAAGAATTCATACAACTACTTTAATCAAAGCCGTCAACTTTAGCAATATGAATCAATAACATATCTTCTTCTGTCAACAAGAAGATTATAGAACTCACCAGGTAAGAGATGTATAAGAACACTAACAATCTTATCCGGCGAACTAAAAACCAGACTGCAACGCCAGACAATAATCGCCCACGCCAATGGTCCCTGCAGCACAAGACACAACCAATAAAATAAATCAGCACACACAATGACACAAAAGACTCATATACATACATGTAGTTAAAAAGCATACCTCAGCAAAGGAAAAGCAAACCATGAAAAGCTTTTCATTCTTAGGATACAGAAGAAGATCAACCAAGAAGATTGTATTGGCATAGTAGCAAAAGTCCTATCACATACACAAAAATTGTTTCAATAACAATCAAAACGACTGTTTCTTAATTCCAAATCCTCAAAAGAGACATTACCAGAAGATAATAATGCCATTTCTTAAACCGGTAATATATCCATCGAAGAGGAACAAAGATCACATAGAAGAAACAGTAAACTAAAGGAATGTCTTGAGGTCCTGAAAACGAAAACATCATCAACATCAACAACATTGAATTAAGAACAAAACACAAAAAAAACAAAAAAAAAACACAATTTCTTTGAACTCACTTGCACCAAGTAGGAAACAAAAACCTCCAAATCCAAGCACACCAACGAGATGTGTCACCTTTAAAACATTACAGAACCAAACATTTTCAAACCAAAGTAACTTAAAATCAAAACATGATTGAAGAATCAAGAGAGAAACCTAACCTTATTGATGAATCTCTCATGTTCTTCGGCTTGTTTAGCGATCTTAACGGCTTGTTTCGATAAGATCTCACGCGTTTGTACCGCTTGTTTAGACAACAACTCTCTCGTCTGAACAACTTTCTGTCAAAATCAAAAACAATTGGTCCACAAAGTCAAAATCAACAAAATTGGAACAAAAGAGAAACATCAAAAATGGTGAAAATCGAATCTGATGTTGTACCTTTGATCGATCTTTGAAACGTTGTTTAACAGCATCAAACGAGTCTAGTCCATTGGAGTTTGAATCTTCGTTATTCGCCATTATTGCGGTCAGATTTCTCTGTAGATGCTTTTGTCGTTTTTAAAGGAGAATCCGAAAACACTGAATTTTTCTGTTTTCAGGATATTTTACTTTATGCGGAATTAAAAATTTGGTGAAGGAAAATGACCCAAAAATCATTATTAAACTCTTTATATTCGTTACTATTTTTGTTCAGTTTTATAAAGTGGTGATTAATTACATGTAATCCAATAATTACATTCATAATTAAGTAATAAGGACTTTATGTTTTATCTTGGGAAATCAGATGGAATATTAGTCCTCAAAGTAAATTAATTCCATTAATTGCCTTTGGTGATTATATAATTTAAAGACTTTAATAAGAGAGACTGAGAAGGAGCCACGTGTCGAAAGTTGAAACTTCTAGGACCCTCTTTTGCGCGGGTCGAGAAATTTCCTAGCGTACACGTATTTTTCTACATTATTATAGTTAGAGGAACATTTTGTTTAATTGCATCTTGTATTAAAGAAAAAAAGTAAAAAAAGAATGCTGTGGTATAACTTCTTTACTAGGTGCCGACAAAAAAAAAAAACTTCTTAACTAGGTTTTATGAGTTCAAAACTAGAGTTTCTTGACAAGGTTTCACATGTTCCAGAAGCTTTAGTTTTGTTTTTGGATGAAGTTTGAAAGATTCAAAAGCAGTGTTGTAAAAAGCGGTCTAGACGGTCGTTTATATGCCGCTAAGCGTTCAGTTGACGCCTAAATAATCATCTCGACTGCCTAAAATAACATAAATTTCGTTTTAGTATATTTTTTTTATTTTTAACTAATATTGCTTAAATTTTATAAGTTTTACTTCTACACATGGTTATAAACATTCATATATTGTTGATATAAATTAAAGAAACATTTTTATCTAATTTTTGATTAGGATCCGATTAATATTTTCTAATATATAGTTTTATATGATTTTTATCTATAATATCATATTTAAAATGTTTTATGTCATAAACGGATAAACCACCTAAAATCACTTAAACCCCGACTAAGCGTTCTAAACGCTAGGCGTTGGGTCATCGCCCGTTTATCGCCTAACACTTTTTTGAACATTGTTCAAAAGTAAACAAATATACTAAAGCCATAGAATAAGGGGGTCTGTCTGAAGTTGAAACAAGATTTAAAAACAAAAGTACAAAAACTGGTGTTTTGTTCTGACAATCTTATGTTGTTCCTGAACAAGAAATCGACTAATCCCTCAACGACCCAAGTCTAAGTCACGAGTGCAAATATCACACAGTACTGATAAAAGAAATTAAAATGAAACAAAAAACTTGTACAAAATGAGATTGTTTTGTTTATTGTACATCAGTTTTGCTCGTCTTGGTTCAACCATGACTTCACTATGCGTACACAGTAAAAGAGGTGCAAAACTAACAAAACTTAAGCCTAAATGTGATAAAAAACAAATCTAACCAGATTTGATGTAAATAAAGCTTACAAAAGCTAGCTAACTGTGTTAAATCACAAACGAGAAAACAAAACAAATTCGTATAAACATAAATATCCAATTTTTACAATGAACTACAAAAAAAACAAGGTTCGTTTCTCAATTTTATGAAAGAGTTCTCAAGCACGTTCCATGCATCCACACCGAAAACAAACATCAATAAAAAGCATATAGTTCTGAGCCACAACATAACGATGCACTGAAAGCGAGAGCTCCAACGTAATCAGTAGTACTTCAGAATCTGTATTCCAGAGATTTATCAGTAGATGACTCTTGTGAAGCAGCCTCTATCTCTCCCAATATAAGAGAATTTGACTAGCTTCTTGTTCTTTCCTGCATCTATTTAAAAGATGATCGATTTTAGAACAATGTATAAAAGTTGAGACTGTCCACATGACTTTGAAAAGTGAACATTATTATACCGTTTATTTTTTACCTGCTACTGGTTATTCTCTTTGTTCGTCGTCACAGTTGAAAAATTGAACATCGGGAATGTGTTGGACTTTGTAGTAATCTTCTCCAACCAATTTCTCCTTCCACTCCCTCTTCATTCCTTCAATCTTCAGTTCCTTTAAGGATGTTACATACTTGAGTCCGTCAGGAAGTTCCTCCAACTTTTCGCAACTATGTATAATTAAATCACGAAGACATGGCATCGACCCTTCTTCTACTATCCACTCTTCCAACTCCGATTGTTCAGATATTTGTAGAGCACGTAATTGAGGAAACCCGCCTTTTGAGCACACCATTCTCCTCCCTATGAAAGCCTTGCGTCTTAATTCAACCGACTTCAGATGAAGCAACTTTTCTAGAATTGGCATTGGATCCTCCTCCATGTGGCAAAACAATAAATATATGTGTGCAATGTGGGGAGGTAATTGATGTTGATCAGGAATCTTTGACAAATGTACTCCCAAACTTAACTTCTTTAGATGAATAAAATCCAGAACGAATTCTCCCACATAATCAACCATATAGGTTTTGCGCGAATAAATGAAACTAAGTGTCTCCAGCTTTCGAAATTGACGGAGAGATGAAGATAGATTTTCAAAAGTACACCTTTCACTAAAAGATACACCGAAAAACCTGAGCTTGGTCATACGGAGGAGGTCTGTCACACTACTGTGTTGCGTTGAGAAACACCACAAGTACTCCAGGTTCACTAGATCACCCAATTCCAACTTGGTTTTATCATGCATATCCAGAGGTAGGGAAAGGTACCTCAACTCTAGCATCTCTTTCAAAACATTTGGCACGTGAACCGGCACCCCGATAGCAACATGTAAGTTCAAATAGAGCATAAGCTTTAAATTCCGAATAGTAGAAGGTAGATGAGATACCACAGCTTGGTGTAAGCTCAAGAATCTCAAATGGATGAGCCCTCCAATGCTAGAAGGTAACTTCCCTCCTTCAAATTTTACCGAAGACAGATCCAACACCCTGAGCAATGGTAAGCTTTGGAAGCGTGAAGCTGATTGTATCCAAAGATCTTCCTTGAGTCCCAAAACTAAAAGAGATCTGACCTTTTTTTTGTGTCCTAGTATATGAAAGGCTTTACCACTATGTACGGTGAGTCTTCGAGATCTACTAGGAGATTGAGCAATGATGGTAGAGGTGGAAGTAGGGACTTTGATAATTTGGAGGAAGTTCTCTACTTTGGCTTTAGATATACATACTTCCCTCATCATGTCATGCATTTGACAAAGTTTAAGTCTCCAACTCAAATTGCTCTTTTCAGCAATAACCAAATTTCTCCTCACTAGTTCTTCTAGGTAGTCTTCTCCACTATCAAGGATGGTTAATCCATCGTAAATTCCCTCTGCGGCCCAGTAACTGTACAATGTCCGTGTCTTTATCTTGTAATCTTCAGGGAAATGGGCTAGGTAAAGGAAACAATGCTTTAAATCCGTTGGCAAATCTTCATAACTCAAAGACAATATTCGGTAAACCGAATTGAGACTGTTGTCATCTAAGCACGATTTTCCTACGATTTGAGCTCCGATATTCTCACTAACTCTTTTCCACTCACTAGCTGTATGTTTATTAGCTAACAAGCCTCCCAAAACTTTAACAGCTAATGGTAGTCCTCCACAATATGTGACCATTTCCTTTCCGATGGCTTCCATTTCTTCATATTCTGCATAGTATCACAAGGTAATACATTTCAACATGTTGGCTGAAAAATAAAATTTCCTAGATTCTTGATCTTAATTTTAAATTTGAAAGTGTACCAGTTTCATTTCTTCTAGGGACTATCCTCTCAAAGAGCTTCCAACTTTCTTTGGGATTTAGGATTCTTGCTCTAAAAGATAAACATGTTGGATCAGCATGTAACCCAACTCCTTCATTTCGAGAAGTAAGTAGCATCTTCCAACCTGCAAAATATTTGTGTCTATGTTACGGATAAAAAAGCATTTATAAAGTGCGTCATGTATGTACCATAAGAGCTCACCTCTTTTCCGTGGAAACACTTCTTTTATTCGATCCCAGTCTTCTTCTTTCCATACATCATCGAGGACAACCAAATATCTACCGGTTTCCAACAACTGAAAGAGTTTACCCTGGATTGTATATTCGTCCATCTGTAAGATCTCACCATCGTGTGGCCGAAGTTCTTGCAAGATTCTCTGCCAAACATGCTTCTGAGTAAATTGTTGCGAAACACAGACCCATGCGAATCCATCAAAATGACGCCGGACTAAATCATGATGAAAGATTTGTCTGGCCAAAGTGGTTTTACCAATACCGCCCATCCCAGATATAGAAACCACTTGAATGTTATCAATTTCCACCATAGGACCAACCAATTCTTCAACACTTTGCTCCACCCCGACAAGATCGCTTTCAGAGCTGTTAGGAAACGTTTGCCGGATCTCCCTCTGTATGTCCTGAAGAGACAGCGAACGACCACCATCAATGATTTGTTGTTGTATCCCTAAACTCTGCATTTCCCCAATCACCTTAGAGATCCTTTTAGTGATACCCTCGATATCTGAAGCAACCTTGTGGCGATCCGTCAAGAAGCAAGCAAGTCGTCTCACATGATTCTTGACCCCTTTTCCTTCTCCTCTAAGTTTGTTCAGAACATAGGATTCAATTATATCCTCAGCATCAAAAACAAGGTCTTTGACATCTTCCAAGAAGTT
>Ga0041059_1001888_pt1 | contig 16251 bp, 18 predicted proteins | sample AraColnosormetaG_FD_56232 | JGI IMG/M metagenome (GOLD analysis project Ga0041059, IMG submission 56232) | Arabidopsis roots microbial communities from North Carolina, USA - Col MF nosort | ecosystem: Host-associated > Plants > Roots > Unclassified | place: USA: North Carolina | collected...
AAAATTGCANNAAAAAAAAAAAAAAAAAACTAAACCAAATCTCATCATTGGCATTAAGAGACAAATGTGAATATTTTCAAATTTTGACTTGAAACATCCTAGACCAGAGGTGTAACTGAAAAATTTAGAATATGATCAGTTGAAAATAGAAGATTAATTAGTTGTACGTAATAGGGTAATCGTGGACTAGAAATAATGAGACGATATCTATATCTGCATCTTAAAAAGGTGACCGAAATTAAATTATGTTTATTTTAAAAAAGGTTGGGGACTATCAACTATGACTGTGAGAGATGGGACGATTGCCAAAAAAGGGAAGAGAGCTAATAAGAAATTAGGGTTTAGTCAGGTTTCCATGCTCGTATAACTTCATTACTCCGACTCTTTAAAGCGTTGCCTTTACCCTCTCCTCTAGCTATCTAGCAATTTAATACTACCCATTATTCATGCATCCACTACTTTACGTACACTTAATATATAATAATTTTTCTATTTGTCATGTATATCTCAAAATATGCCCTCTTTTTCTTGTCGTGTACTAAATTTTTCTTGTGCCTAATTATCATGGCTTAGTCGACTTAATATTGAATGATAACTAATCAATTAGCTTACCGGTTATGAGGAGACGAGCGTTTATATTTTTTATGTTTGTGACTGAATCATTAAGAACTTTTACATATCATGGTTTCGGTGTTCAAAACTCAGATTGACAAAGTAATTGACCATTATATATATTATGGTGTTTTAGTGGTACAACATAATCTAAATAAGTGGAGGTGCAACATCTGTAAACTTCCCTGAGCGATCTTTTTTTCTTTCCCTAATTAGAAAAACAAGAAATTCTATAATTTGAAATGAAACGAAAAAAAGTCAAAAGGAAAGTTCACCAAACCCACTTGAGTTTAATAGAAACACACAAAGCTAAGAAGTATCACAGTTCACATCACACGTAGAGTCTCTACTCATTCGCAGCTTCTACTCTTCCTCTTCCGGAAACCCTATCGCTCTCTTTCTGATTTGACTTGTCTTTATTATTTATTAGTTGTTGTTCCTAATTAATCACTTTCTCTTATGTGTTTTCAATTTAGACAACGTAGGCTTTAATAGTTGATATTTCTCGTACCAGTTTTGAAAGTTCTCTTATTCTAGACATTAAACTTTATTGATCTTACGCCTCCATTTAACGTTTTGCTTTATGGTTTTTGATTAGACTAAGTTATCTGTTTATTTTTATTTTTCTTCTATTCTAAATTTTCATTTTCTCATGTTTGTTTTGTGTAGGTATAGTTTCTTCTATATATTTTAAATATTAGTAAGAAATTTTCCTAACCTCGATCGGTTGTCATAAATTTGATTATGCCCAAAATACTCAAATGTTGTTAATACCGATATGACAGGTAAAATGAAATCTAAAAATATCACAAATGAGTACTTTTTATGTGTACTTTGTGAGTTAAGTCCCAATACGAAAATGAATCATAATGTACAGTATCGGGCTTTTTATGACAAGAGATCCTACTAAACTCTTGTGGGCTGAATACAAAGGCTAGCAAATAAGACTTAAAAGAAACTTTACAACTGCGAATAGACAAAGGGATTTTAAAACTGCCAATAAACTTTATAAAATGAACTAAATTCTTCTGAATTTCATACGGAAAAACAAAATAAACTTATTTTTAACACATCTCAAGTCTTAAAACCATACAACAAATCATATCAACTAATCAACATTTTTGAACCTTTTCGTCATCATTGCATCGCATAGCCTTGCCGCGTCTACATTATCTCTAACATTATGAACTCTAATGATATTAGCACCTTTTAGTATCCCAGCAGTAACACAAGCAACAGTTGCAGCATCTCTTTCACTTGCCTCAGGACGACCACAAATATCTCCCAAAAATCTCTTCCTTGAAGGTCCTATAAGTATAGGTGCATGAGACAATCCTATACTCTTCTTAGCCATCTCTTCCCTGATTTTTGGTAGCTCCATGACAATATCTAAATTATGATCTATTCCCTTAGAAAATCCAATTCCTGGATCAATCATAATCCTCCAAGCTGGAATCCCAGAGAGTTCTGCTTCTCTTACTCTCTCATAAAGCTCTGTGGCAACATCTTTGCATATTTCATTATACTCCAAATTCTCTTTGTTTTGCATTGTACATGGATCTCCTCTCATGTGCATGATCATATAAGGAACATCAGAATCCGCAACAACCTTATGCATGTTCTCGTCTAAACTTCCTCCGGATACATCATTCAAAATGTCAGCTCCATTTCTTATTGCTTCTAAAGCAACCTCAGAGTTAAAAGTGTCCACTGATATGAGCTTTCCCTTCATCTCTGCCATACCGCGAACAACTTTTAAAACCGGAATCAGTCTATCTATCTCTTCTTGACTAGATATTCTTGAGGCCATCGGCCGTGTTGACTGTGCACCGATATCAATAATATCTACACCTTCAGATATCATAGACCGGACCCGAGAAACCGCGGTATCTACCGATTGAAACTTACCTCCATCACTAAAGCTATCAGGAGTAAGATTAAGTATACCCATCACATAAGTTTTCTTAGAAAAATCCCATAAATGATCTCCTATTGGTATAACCCTTTGTATAATACCGTCTTTTCCAAGCAATGACTCACCACCTAACCGCTCCCACGCTTGGAAAATTCCACCTGAATGCATTGAGAGTGAATGCCAATATGCAACTATTTTATCATTATCAATATCTTCCGTTCCAAGCAAATCTACCAAAGGTGCTAAAACAAATGGTCTTTCCCAGATTCTCTCATGGGGAATGATAAGTTTATCAGAAATTATCTTGTGCTTTCCATAGAACAATATGTCCAAGTCAAGTGGTCTTGGTCCATACCTTAAACCATTTTCTTCACGACCCATCTCTTTCTCAATTTTCTTGAGAACGTTCAAGAGTTCATGAGGTTTGAGCTTTGTGACACCTCTTATTGCAGCGTTGAGAAATCTTGGTTGGTCGGTCACATGAACAGGTTCTGTTTCGTACAAACAACTGTGTCTGGTTACACTGATCCCATAGTCTTTCATCAATCGTAAAGCTTCTTTGAAATTATTCATTCTGTTTCCAACATTGCTTCCCAAAGCTATCACGACTTCTTCGAAAGTTGTTGTTTCCAAAGATGTGAAATCTGAGTCATATACAAAACATGTTTCGAAGGTGAAATATGATTCAATACTTAACAGAAATTAGTGTATCAAAACGTAAACGCTGTTTTTTTCAACGAAAATGAAACGGATGAAAAAGATACGAACCCATTTTAGAATAGGTTCCTCCAAAATATCAGTATTGTCTGCTTCGATCTGACCTTAAAGTATACAAAACTATGAGTTTAGTCTTAGATAACAACGAAACAATTATTAGAAACACAAAAAATGGGTTCTAATATTTTAAGAACCAAGGAAGTAAACAATACTTATGTATGAGAGAGGCAAGGTGGTAGCCAATTTTCACCTACTTTTTTTCTGAACTTGTTGTGTTATCCAAGTACCTTCTGTCTTTCACGCTCGTCAAAAGTCAGCTTCTCTTTTGAATTAGATATGAAGATCTAGAAAAGAAAAGAAAAAAGAGAAGAAAACTTTGTTTTTAGAGAGATTTTGAAATTGGTAATGAATCTCTCATAATTTTGAAATTGGTAGTGAATCTCTCATAATTCTTTTCATTATCTATTCTATCTTTTACCATTTAAACATATATTTGGATAGATGATGGAAAATTGTGTGTTAGTCTCCAGCTATTTCATTCCATTTTTAAAAAATATCAAAATTTTCATAGATTTGTTCTGACTACATCAATTTTCTTTCATTCCACTCAAGGCACTCATGGTTACATTACCAATAGAAATTAATTAACCATACAAAATTCTAATTATTATAACTCCAGACGATATTATTTTCACTATATAGCAAAAAATAGCCGTTTTACCATAACATATATACAGTCTATATTTTTTGACGAAAAATAAATAAATATACAGTATATATATATATATATATCCTCGTGTTAGAATTGTATTAAGTTTTTCATCACACCATCTTTAGGCATTATTTCTATGCCAATCAAATCATTTACTCGTAAATCATCATAGTAATTATGATTTCAGTTAATCGTAAGTTTTTTGTAGCTTTGTGATGATGAGCCAATTAACTTCACAACAAAATATTTTCCTTGAAGTAGTTTTTTAATAGCAAACGATTTCACGAAAAACTTTACATAACAAATATTTCTACCTACATTAAAAGAATGTCATATAGACAATACTAAATTCACTAGCTTTAAAGAAGAAAAATGAGCCGTAAATAAATTATAGTAGACAGAATAGGGACATCTTGACGTTTTAGTATTTTGATCATAGAATGCTTGCCGTTTCGTTAAAGCGCTAAACCTCCTCCTCATCCTCTCCCAGCTAGCTCCTCTTGCGGTTTCAGAGCTTAAACCCCAATCTCCCTCAAAACTCATAAACATATTGCTCTCCTTTGTTCATTTCTGGGTTTACGCTTCTTTCGACTTTATGGGTTTCGGAGCTTAGTTTTACTACAATTTCGTTTGGAAAAGAGCTCTTATTTGATGTTCATGGCGTCTCTCTCCTTCACCCAATTCTTATCATTCCCCAGGTCCCTTTGCTTCTCTCTCTCTCTTGTTTTCTAACCTTAGGAAATTTTAGTATATGGGTTTCTATGGATTTGGCGTAGAACCAGTTTACTGCCCAAAAATGTGCGAACTTTAAGTTTAGCTCATCTTATCTTTCTACAGAAGAATGGAGTAACAATGATTTGAATTGAGGGCTATATTTGTCTTTCTGTTTGAAAATTTCACATTTTGATGTAATGGTTTTCTCATAGCTGTGCTTTGATTTTGGCAGATGCAATGCAGATGTTCCTTGTCTGCTCCAGTCGCATGGTTTTGTGAAGTTTAGAGGTGAAAGATGGAATGGGAAACAAAGCTTTTCTATGGCTGCTGGTAGGAGAAAGTTATCAGAGTCAGCACCTCTTGAAGAAGAAGGTAATGATGGAAACGGTGCGGTTGTGGGAAAGAAACCATCTAAAAGTGTTAAGAGAACAACGAAGAAGAAGGTTGTGGTTAAGGATGAACCATTAGAAGAAATTTCTGAATTTTTGGTTGATAATGATGATGTTTTAGACAAGGAAAGCATTGTCTCAGCTTTGAAACCAAAAAAGACAAGAACTAGAAAGAAAGGTAATGACTTTTACCATTTCTGAGCTGATGGTTCTCACTTGATGATTCACGAGTACTTAATTTGAATTCGACATATATACAGCTGCAGCAGCTTCTTCTGATGTGGAGGAAGTAAAAACCGAGAAGAAAGTGAGACGAAAGAGGACTGTTAAGAAAGATAAAGATGTGGAGGATGATTTAGCTACTATTATGGATGCTGAGGTTAGTGATGTCGAGGAAGCATTGGCTGTTGAAAGCACTGATACAGAGAGTGAAGAAGAAGAGATTGATCTGAGTAAACATGAAGGTGAAGATATTAGTCACACTTATGGATGGCCTCCTCTCGTGTGTTGCTTTGGATCTGCACAACATGCTTTTGTGCCTTCGGGAAGGCCAGCAAACAGGCTATTAGATTATGAACTACACGAACGGATGAGAGATGCAAAGTGGGCTCCAGAGAAGTATATCCGGGCTCCTGGAGGATGTGCAGGAGGTGTTGCTATTGCTCTTGCAAGCTTGGGTGGTAAGGTTGCTTTTATGGGCAAACTTGGGGCTGATGACTATGGTCAAGCCATGTTGTATTATCTGAATGTGTGCAAAGTCCAAACTAGATCAGTTAAGATTGATGGTAAAAGGGTTACGGCGTGTTCTACTATGAAGATCAGCAAGAGAGGTCGCTTGAAATCGACTTGTATTAAGCCATGTGCAGAGGATTCACTTTCAAAATCTGAAATCAACGTTGATGTGCTCAAAGAGGTAATATATTGTCCTGGAGATTTGGAACATTGAGTTTTTGGCTCTTTTTCTTGTTCACCAATCTCTTAACTTTGGTGCAGGCGAAAATGTTCTACTTCAGCACGCATTCTCTACTCGATAAGAAGATGATGTCAACTACGATACAAGCCATCAAGATATCAAAGCAACTAGGCAATGTCATTTTTTATGACTTGAATCTCCCTTTACCACTATGGCACTCCAGCGAAGAAACCAAGTCTTTCATACAGGAAGTGTGGAATCTTGCAGACGTCATTGAAATCACAAAACAGGAACTTGAATTCTTATGCGGAATCGAGCCTACTGAAGAGTTCGATACAGAAAACAATGACATCAGTAAGTTTGTCCATTACCCGCCAGAAACTGTGGAACAGCTTTGGCATGAAAATCTCAAGGTCTTGTTTGTGACCAATGGCACTTCTAAGATCCATTACTATACCAAAGAGCACAATGGTGCTGTTTCCGGAATGGAGGATGTTCCCATTACTCCTTTTACAAGGGATATGTCAGCATCTGGAGATGGCATCGTTGCAGGTACATTTTCACTTGTGTCATTTGTTTTTCATAGCAATTTGGAAGTTATGCTTGCGATTAACTGAACCACACTACTCTCTATTTCAGGTCTAATAAGAATGCTTACGGTTCAGCCAGATCTTATGAACAATAAAGGGTACCTGGAACGCACAGCGAGATATGCAATTGAGTGTGGTATTATTGATCAATGGTTGCTGGCACAAACCCGAGGATATCCTCCAAAGGATGACATGGAAGAAGAAGAAGATGATGAAGAAGAAGATGAAGTGGAATCAGATCCAAACGGTATAAGATCGATAACAGAGAAGGAATACAGAACCTCAAAGCCTTATGATGAACCAGATGGTCCATACGTTATGAAACCAGTAGAGGAAAGGGAGTACAAGAAGTTAGAGCTTGTTGGCTCAATGTTTGAAGATGGTAGTTTATGATTTTCATAAGATTTGATAATGTTTCTGTTAGTCAGCTTTTTTTTCCTGTTCACATCTTACAACATCTTAGTAGTGTGAATTTTTGTCATATGTTTTGATATCTCACTCACCATCTCAACTAATACAAAATCACTTGAAATTATCCGGAAACAGCAATGTGAAACTGCAGTGACGATGAACTTACTTTAATAGCAACTCTACTTCTACGTCTACTTAACTAATCCAAGTAGAGATTTATCTTCTTGTGATCTGCGAAAGGCAGTGTGATTCTCAAGTCCTTTTGTTTCCGGCTTAACGGTCTGCCTTTGCTTTCGGGATCTCTGTTCTCCCTTACATCTGCTAATTTCCAGACACAGTTATCTGATTCTGCATCTATAGACTCCAAGAGGAACACTCCACTCTTTACTGCTTTCCTCGAGTTTGTTTCTTCTACATAGCTTACTGTCATTGGCATATCCTTGAATCGGGGCAAGTCCTCTGGGACTCTCAGTAGCCTCTCCGCTCCTGGAGATGACACCTACACAGAAAAAAAAAAAACGGAAACAAAATTTTGTAACAAAACTGAACCAAGTGAGAGTTGATTCACTGGGGAAAGACTCTTTTTGACCTCAAGGGCTAGATCCTCTGGGATTACTTTTTCAGCCCCAGCATCATCTAGTCTTTTCTTAAATTCTCGACTAAATTCCTCAAGCTCATCCATGGTAGGACATCCATATCTTTTTTGTACAATAAAAAAGAAGAAGCTTTCGTTAATTCTCAAAACATACTGCTCTTTTGCAATGGTTTGATGATATAGAAGGGTGAAGAATCTTACTCAGTGGAGAGTTTGTCTAGTCTGACGTATATATATCCACGCGGTGAAGTTTTGAAAGCAAACAATTCCAAGTCTTTCTCAGACTGCTTCAAAACTTGTGCAGCTATAGAGAGAACTCTTTCACCCCATGCTACACCTTTAAGAACAATTCCACCACCATCTCCTCCATCACCAAGCTGTAAAACAGAAGAAAGATTAGCTTATAAGAATCTAAGAAACAGAGTGGCGATTTTGACGTGAAAATGTAGTAGAAAGAGATATACCTGTGATTCAACATCCTCATCTTCGTCTTCTTCCCAATCTTCTATGACCTCAACATCATCAGTTGCTTTATCTGCCAATTTGATTGGAAGCAATGTTTTATGAGACCAATTAGTATCTTATGACCTTTATGAAATACCAGATTCTAAGGACAAGAAAAAGCATTAAAATCATAAGGTCAAGGAAGCGAGAGAGCAAGCAACATTGAGAAGATACATTTTTTAGGCAGGAGACATTTTAACAAACACCTTAAAGACAAGAAAAAGGCAAACACACAGAAAGACCGTAAACAAATCCTAAAACCCAGAAAACAGAGAGGCAGTCAAAGAAAACAAGGTTTATTTATTTTATCTTACATTCAAAAGTGTCTTCTTCGTCGCCATTACTACCGGCGGTTTTTGGCGGTCGAGCTGAAGGAGAAGGAGAAGAAGACGAAGAAGAAAACGTAGAGATCGAAGAAGAGAAAGGAAAATAGCGAGGAAGAGTAAGACGTGTCGTCGTCTTTGGAAGTAGTAAGGAAGAAGAAAAAGTTCTAACGGAGATACAAGTCGCCGGTTTGGTAAAACGGCGAGAAGCTCGGAACAAAGCAGCTACAAAGAGATTTTGGTATCTCGCCATGCTTTTTCGAATTTCCCACAGAGACACGACTTGTAATAGTATTTATTATTAAACCTAAGGGGATACTATTTATACGAGTGTTACAAAATCCGTTTGTTCCATTCAATCTTCTAGCAATTGTGCTAAGAGGAGACAAAATTGATTGGTTTTTAATAAAAACTTCTAGGAAAATAAACATGTACTTGCTGAGACGACCTATACTAATACAAGAGTAGCAACAGATATGAACACAAGACTATTTAGAGGCGGAGAATAGTGCGAAGAGTATCGCACAGATTCTGAATGGTTTGCTGCTCCTGCGTTGCTTGCAATTCCTGCAGCGGCATTTCCTCGTAACACCTGAGATTTATGCAATGGGTGTTTAAGGTTTTTAGCCAGACGTTAACAAAAATCACTAAACTGGGTTTACTATTTTCTTAAACGTACGCTCTGTGGTAGGCTAAAACTTGTGCAAGGTTCATCAGAGAAGAGCTTGTTGTCAGTCTTTGGTATACGCTTGGAGGAAGAGGCATCTGCATCCATTTCATACTCCCACAGATTAATAAAACATTATGATTCACATTATATAGAGTTCAGAGAGAGAGAGAGAGAGAGAAAGAGTTTCGACCTCGTTTTGTCCACGTCGGCCCTTTTTGGATTGGGGATCAGAAGAAGTGAAGAGCTCCTGAAGTGCTTCGACGGCTACAGTTCCATTCCCATCTTGTTGCATGCCTCCGATCATGTTCTCTGACAAGAGTGCGATTGGGGATATATCTGTTGCTCTCAAGAACGGTATCGGTACTGTGTTTCCAGCTGCGTAGATTGACCATAACTGCAGGAAAGGTGACACATTTTAACCCTACAACGGCATTGACTAGACTCTAGCACATACACAGCACAAAACTAACTAACCTTATCTTGCAAAGCAAAAGCTTTCCTGCCAACAGTTTCATTTTTCAAGGTACTACCACTTGCATCACTGCCACCTTCCATCTGTGTTCCAGCTATGTTATGTAGCTTGGTTCTATGCTCATGAGATGAACTTGCCTGCATGCTCTGTGAAATCGAAGCTTCAACTGGAAGATCAATAGCCGGAGGCTTCTTTTTGTCATGTATCCTAGCAACCATTATCAGGTTAAATTATGCTCAAGAAGCAAATTCATCATCAGATCATGATTGTTATATTTCCAAGTAACTTTCTTTTCAATAAATTGGATGATCTGAAGGAAAATCTAAGTGTCTATTTATGTAAGTAGATATACCCCAGTAAAGTAAAACGAAAGGGTTACACAGATAAAATACCATGAGTCAGGTAATTCTTCTCCTGGGAATTCGCGAGGAACACCTTCAAACTGAGAAGATGAAGATTCTTTTTCTCTGACAAGCTGAGACCTGGAGTCACTCTCCTCTGTCTCATCCTCACCATGAACGATCATAGTTCCGAAGTCACCACCTGATCACATGAGCCAGTGCAAACATAAAGTTACATGCTTCTGAAACCATGAAGGGAGCAAATTATATCCAAGCTGTATGCTAAAAAGGCTGCTGAATAAAAATCATCAAAACATCATCCCCTAGTGTTAACTATACATCTCCAAGAAAATGCACTCAACAATTCTTATGATGGTTCGAAAATGCAGATTGCCAACTTGTAAAGCACTACGAAACAGGCCGTGGTTCACAGCCCATGTTTATAGAAGCATACTGATTAGTCAACAACAATACACCATTTGGTTGAGAATTCCTTATGTAGAAGTATGCAATATGGACATAGATAGTCATGCATATAATACTTGCCTTCTCCAGCCAACACAGTGTTGCCAGTAATATGCTGCCGATTCAGGGTGCTGGTTAGAGGTGCTTCGGTCGAATTTTGAGGAGGTTTAGATGGAACAGTAATTCCAAGCTCCTCGCTTGATTTTGGACCCAGTGTTGACTGTTACAAGAGTAGAATATAATGAAGATAATTATAACTTGCAAAGATATTAGGAAAGAAGATGGGGGTAACTAAGAGAGTGGTAACCGTTTGAGAAAAACAATACATACAGTGTCCTCCAAAGAAGGTGCGACAACACTTTGCGCTTGCAGAGCCATTGTAGCTCTGATTTGTCTGGACTTCTCAATCTTTGGCGACATTGCAGAAGCCCCAGTTTTACATCTCTCAACAAATTTGTGCTGAATTTAGTACGAAAGAGTAAATGGCATTAGAAGAACACAGAGAATATAAACACTAAATTGCATGCCAGCTATGAAAGTGATGGTAATTCTGACAACTAAAGCTGAAGATATCCTAGTATTGACAAGATAGAGTTACAGTTAAGCTGAAAAGAAAAAAGTAAGAAGGAAAAAAGAGAGTATTGAGATACACATACTAACGATCTCTGGCGTACATGCAGAAGACTATTATAGTTACCTTAAGCATCTCAGCTGCAGTTGGGCGAAGACGTGGTTCCTTTGTGAGGCACTTTGCAACAAAATCATGAAAGACCAGGGACCTGCAGAGAGTAGCAACCAAGAGTCGAATATTCCATAAGATATTGCCAAGACCTCTTAACAAGAATTGCATTACTATGCTTCAGAGCGCTTAAAGGTCAACGCTTTTGTACAAATGAATGCTGCCAACCACATATATAAGATTTCTTTGCCAGTGCTAGAAAAATTATTAAACCGATGAGAAAAATGGTTCTGGAGCTAAATAATAGACCATGAATCGATAAAGCACTGTTTGTCACATACTGTGGATATGCAATTACTACAGCACATGTGGATGATTTGGACAATTTTCTTCTGCTTAATGATAATCCTCGTGACAATTCTAAAGAGGTTGAAGACATACCATTTTTCTTTATCCTCGAGCATTGGAGCTGGCTCGATGGATATCATGAACAAAACCTAACAAAGACAGATGTTTGACATGAGATATTAAATAACGACTATAGCACGATGAGATTAGTGGCCATCAAGTAAGCAAACAAGCAAAAAATTATCTCTTTTAGCTAGTATTCAACACTAACAATCAAGAGAAGGCCTTTTAAGAGTATTTCAAGACCTCCATTTTCTAGCCTAATAACTCTCATGTTTATTGAAAAATTCCATACCAGGTCTATACAGATTTCATTCCATTTCAATTTACAGGACAAACTTAACAACAGCAAGCTGCTTTGACATTGGTTTATAACAGACCTAACCAAACCGCTTACAACTAAAGTTAATAAACGGTTGGAGCCAACCACATTTATAGAAACCCTTGAAACGAAGCCAAACTCGCACTGATGTGAAACAAATTGTTTTAGGTTTGGCTTCGAGTCCTGATTCACTTCCTTTCAATTTTCCACACAGAGAAAAACAAAACCAGTAAAAAAAGGGAAAGACTGTAGAGTTTGCCCATCCTAAACTCAGCAAGGTGCCTCATCACTTGGAAATATAATTAAAAAGCAAGATGGCTTAATATACCAACCCTCATCGGATGAACTGATGATCTTGGAGGGAGCCCCTGGAAACAACACAACCAAAAGTCAGAAGAAAACCACAGGATTATTAAGAATAAAATAAGGAAGCAGCGAGTTAAGTGACAAGGGGTCAAAGGTGTTTATCAAAATGTAAAATTTTCTTCTTTTTTTCCACAACATGTCAGGCGAGAGCTCAGTACAGCTAACAGGACATTCAGCTCTCAAAACAGTCACTAACTTAGTTTGCTTGCAAAATAGTCGGATAAAAAGTATTAAACTGTTCACCTAAGAGAAATAGTTCCATATTACCTCTGCCATCTCAATAGCTGAAACACCAAGAGCCCATACATCAACCTGTATTAAAGAGTCAAAATTTCATCAAGTTGTAAACAGGAAATCCTTAATTCTCTACTCTCTAGAAAACTTTGCAGTCTTAGTTTCTCACTAGGTTATGTATCAGATGCTAATTTACTTTCAAATAGGACACCTACCTTCCCATCATAACGATTTTCCTGAATAACCTCTGGGGCCATCCAATGTGGAGTCCCAATGAACTTCAAACAAGCCACAACATTAAAGAATCCACCATCAGGCGCAAAAAGTCTATAAGGCTTTGATTGCCTGATTGTTCAAAGAAAGTTTGACGAAATAACCATAGGAAACTTTATTCATATAGGTATTTACCGTGTTTCGCTTCGACATAGTGCGAGTAAGTTGAGCTGCAACCCCAAAGTCACCTGAAAAGATAAGGTAGCGAACTTTGGAATCAGCATGCAGCTGTAAAGCAATATAAAAAAAATCTAACTAAAAACCGATAAGGCTAAGGAAGATTCGAAGCTTTAAAACATAAAATCCAGCATGTGTAATAGAAATAACATAAGTAAAGCCCACTCTTCAAATAGGTGGTTATATAACTCCCCAAGCTAACTTACCCAACTTGACCTCTCCTTGTTCAGTTAACAAGATATTTCCACCTTTAATGTCTCTATGGACTTTATATATTGAGTGCAAGTATGCAAGGCCCTACAAAATAGATACAAACAGAAGTATAAGGCCTATAACATGTTGAAGCAGATGAGTGCAAACAAAGACGGAACCATCAAATACAGGAAAGCAGACATCATTTTTCTTCTTCATGCTTCTAGCCATTCTAGAAAGTGAAAAAGTTTACAGAAATTGTGTGCATACCTTCAACGCCTCCCGACATATATATGCTATCTGATACTCCTCTAACGCCTCCTCAGTAACATTCATAAGATCAGCAACACTTCCACCTCCACAATACTCCATCACTATCTGTCAGAAGACATAAATCAATAACTAGAGAGACCGTATACATAAACTATAATATATAAACGAAGAAAAAAAACTGATTGCAAACAGTAAGAGCTGCTATATCCAACAAAGCTAACCAAGCCCAGATGCTCACCCAAAGATAATCTTCTCCTTGGTAACTCCCTAGGTAGCGGACAACATTAGGATGATTACATTGCTGCAGCATCTCAATTTCTCCCCGGATCTCTTCATACCCCTCCTCCTAATAAAAGTAGAACTTGAATCACATAGAGTGCTTTAGCAACTATGACATTTGAACTTATGTTAAAGGACAAGCTTTTAATACCCCTTCAGTAAGTGATATGACTTTCACAGCAACAATCTCTGATGTTTTCAAATCTCTTGCCTTGTATACAGATCCATATGATCCTTTCCCTGCCAATCCAGATACCAAATTTGATATAGTAAGCAAGAAATTGAAACAAGTACTAAGGGATATTGATGGCTGATCATGATTATAGCAACATAATGGAGCAAATCCGATAGAGACAAACACCAAATTAAGTCTATGAAGCTAAATAGGCTAATTTACCAAGTTCATTGAGGAATTCGTATTTGGTGGTTGGATCTTCTCTAGTAATGCTATCCGGAAGAGACGTAGTCGACATCTTACTGTTTTGCTGCTGCATTTTCCGATTATCTTCACCGTGAAGTTTCGAAGAAGAAGAGGAAGGATCCAATTTCCGAGTCTTACCACCAAAATTTGATTTCTGCATACTCGCAACAGCTCTTCCCATAGTTGTCATATCAATCTCCTTGTCTTTCTTCTTTCCCTTTTTATCCTTAGATTTCACAACAAACGTACCGTAGTCTCCGTCGTCGTCATCATCATCTTCTTCTTCGTCTTCTTCATCAGAAGATTCCTCATCTCCGCCTCTCGCTCTCCTCCTAGGACTAACTCCCATTCGCGGTTTGGACGAGTACGGACTGTTCTTCTTACTATGACTACTCCGATCTGTTTTCACAATCATCGTACCGAAATCTCCAGATTCATCACCGTCGTCGTCGTCGTAATCGAGCGACGCGCCGCCTCCGAAATCCTTGGGAAGACGCTTGAGAAGAGGAGGAAGCATAGAATCGTCATCATCATCTTCCTCTCCTTCTCCGTCACTATCGCCTTTGTAGACCATTGTAGCGTATAAATCGACATTTTCGTCTTCCTCAGGTTTGGCTTTACGTTTGTCTCGATCTCGACCTTGATCAGAATCAGAGTCGGAGTGGACTACGAAAGTGGAGTATATGTCAGGTTTGGGCTCCGGTTTCCGGCTCCGACGAGATTTCGGCGAGTTATGATCCATCTATGGCGACTCTAAACCGTCGTCGCCGGGAGAGAGAGAAAGAGAGTCAGGCAAAGAGTAATACGTCTCGTCGTTAAAATTAATGATGACAAATAATTTTTAAAAATTAGGAATGGGCCAACTAAAATATTTTGCAAGCTGGAATATTAATTTAATTCTCTGTTTTGTCTATGACCTCTAAAGACATTACTGTTTCTTGCATAATCTGTATAGGATTCGATTGGTGAAATAAATCGGTAAAAAAAAACTAACGATATCAGAGACTGTTATCGTTCGAAAGACATACAACAATTGAAGCACATATGCGTAGAAATTTAGAGATTATACAGATTTTATTTTTTGCTAGGGAACAAGAGGTTTCACAAAATGATAGAAGTGTGACGTGGGATAAAGAAGATAGAGTGACCAAGTTGGCCTCAGTAGCTAGTTGCTACCACCACCAAAGAGGTAATCAAGAGACGAGCCACCTCCTGGAGCTGAGTGAACCTTGGTCGATGGTCGGTCCTGCGAACAACAACCAAACAAGATGTTTTAGTAACTGTACCATAAGTTTTAGACGATTATTGCGTTGTTAGCACAAAGCAAAACCCATCAGTCTATTTGATCTTCTTTCATTTTCAGACAACTAATCTAAGAAAAGTAAAGATACAGATGTTTTTGCTATCCGATAACCAGCACACAGGACTCGATTCAGCGAAAGAATTAAAGACATACCGTGATGAAATTGCCTGTGTTTTGTCCTTCTGCACGCATGTAATTGTTTGCAGAGTTGCTATTGAGACCAGCAGGAACTTGTTTGATGCTATCAACAGCGTTTGCAGCAGCAGCTTGAGTAGGTGGAGCATGAGCAGAAGACTCAGTTTCAGCTGGAGTTTTGTTAACGGCTGCTAGCTTTGGAGCCTCTCCGCTCCCAAAAAGATATCCCAAAGAACTTTGTCCTCCACCTGCACTAACTCCACGCCCCATTCTATCTCTCTTGCTTCTCTCAAATGTACTTTAGCTTATGGATTCAGAAATATGATAAAATCTTGAGTCAGTATCATATTTTACACACCCAAAAAAAAAAAACATTACCTAATAAACGATATAAAACAACAAAAGAGAATTAGTGGATTAGTCACTCAATTAACCATACTTTGTTTGTGAAAGCTTCTGTAAGAAAAACGTTCACATTTTTACAAGGAAACAAAACCAAAACATGAATTCAGACTTGAGAGTCATTAACAACTTACTTATCATCACCAAAATACTACAATCATTGAAAAGACTTGCCAATTGAACTTTGAACCACTCATCGAAGAATAATTCATCTAAACCTAACAAAATAAATTTCTCAATATTCAATAACCTAGACCTAGAGTATATATACAAACATTCTTTCATATATCAATCAAATTAATTCTACCTATTCAAACCTATCCGTTGATATGCAATGCTACGAACGCAACATGCCAACATACATAGAAAAACTTCTCAAATCAAACACCTAAGTTGAGAAGAAAACAACACGAAACACCAATCTAGTTTACCTGATCAGCAAGC
>Ga0041059_1001889_pt1 | contig 16248 bp, 8 predicted proteins | sample AraColnosormetaG_FD_56232 | JGI IMG/M metagenome (GOLD analysis project Ga0041059, IMG submission 56232) | Arabidopsis roots microbial communities from North Carolina, USA - Col MF nosort | ecosystem: Host-associated > Plants > Roots > Unclassified | place: USA: North Carolina | collected 2013-09-02
AAAGAAAATGCAAAAAAAAGAGAAAAAAAAAAAGAGAGAGGAGATTGAGAGAAGAAAGAAAAAGAGATGACACAAAGATGAGAGAGGAAGGGACTTTGAGTGAGGTGGAGAGAGAAGGATAAATATGTCATTATTATATATAATATAGAATATAGCTGTTACTTTCTTAATTTATAAACTTTTGTTAGTTATTCTTGCAAATTTTCCTTTGTTGAATATATTTCCTTTTGTATAATAAAAACAAAAATCAAATAATTTGAAAAAAAAGAAAATGGGATAAAGAGTATAACAAACCTGGTGAAAATTGTGTTTATTTCGACCAAATGGTGGACGTTTTCAGCTTATTTGGAGGAATTACACAGTGACAATGAAAAATTCACAAGTTTCTCTTTATCTTTAATTTTCCATAGCGTATATGCAAAGCGGATAAGAAACACTTCGTATCACTTATGTAAAAAAGAGTATAACAAACAAAAAAGAAATTAAAAAGGAAAAAAAAAAAAGAAATCGAGATAACAAAAGAATTCGAAGCAAAAATAAACAAGAAAAAATGGAATTTTGTTCCAAAAAATAAAAAAATGGAAATTTTTACAATAATAAATCAATTTACTATTTTTGTGTGAAATCACAAACTTTATAAATAGAGAGCTCTTATGTTAAGAAATTAATCACAACAACAAAGAGAACCAAAACAACTAAAGAGAGAGACCTAATAATGAGAATTGTTTCGGAACATGATTGTCCCAAAAGCGTCGAAGGGTTTAGCTATGACCCTGAACCTAACAGGAGTTTCGATCGCTTGGTCTCTGAGACCGAGTCTTTTGAAAAGAAGCTCAATGCTTTTACAAAGTTTCATCAACCATTCACTAAGACAACCTCAAGGACGGATATAGCATTCGTAATGCGTGTATCAGAAGATGATATGGATAGTGATGAAGATGTAGAGAATAATGATCAACAAGACAAAGAAGAAAGTCAAATCTGTACCTGTGATGATCTATACTTAAGCGATGATGATGAGTTTGATCATGAACTTGAGTATACGATAATGAATAAAATGGGTTTGGCCGAGAACAGGGCCAGCTCCGAGAATTAATGGACCATAGCAATTTTTTATTTTGGTGTTTTATATATAAATATTTGATATTGATACTAAAATTTTAAGATTTTAGGAAAATTTGGCCTATTTTTGCAAGAATAATATATTTTGGGGGCCAAATTTTGCAACAAAATTTATGGGGGCCAAAGCAATTGTTTCAATTGGCTGTGCTCAGGGCCAGCCCTGGCTGAGAACGACCACCAAACCAAAAGCACGGAAGATATTCAAAATCAAGTATCAGTTGTTGAAAAGGAAATAAGGAATGAGATTGAAAGGGCACTCTCTGCAATAGCTCTGGTTGAGAAGTACCGCGAAAACCGTAGAGAAGTTGAACGGAGTCTTGATCTTCAATATAAGCGAGAAGTTTCTGAAGCACTTGAGACTCATATGAATGTAGTCAAACGTGAACATGCAATTATATCGTATATAGAACAAAGAAAGATAAGGAGAGAAGAAGCTCAAGAGGAAATGCTCAATGAACTTAGATGACCGAATGTATCTCAATGAACCTCAAGGAAGAACTATGAAGACGAGTTTCTTGTCGGCGGAGTTTACTGCAGAGTTAGTTCAGCATTACCAGAGGAATGATTACATAGACTGCTATTGATTTTGATGTATAATTCTTTTTTTTTTTATGGCGTTTCGAAGTGTTTAATTTCAAAATGAATTTGTTAACATTTAGTGATTTGAACAATTTAAACATTCAGAAGAACACATAACATAAATCAAAATATTTGACAAATTCTACTGATTACAGAAAAACTCTGAAACTTGATATAATGTTTTTTAAAGTACCGAGCATTATTATTTAATTATCATAAGGATTTCTGAATTTCTTCAAGAGATCTGGAATGTCGTATCCCAGCATATCATCTACTGCTTGAATCATCTTAGGCTTCAGTTTCTCGAATTTGTCAATGTTATAGCCTCCCAATACTTCTCTAAAATGTTCCACACTTGGAAAGTCTCCAGCTGGAAGATGAAACTCTCGCTGCACCTGTTTTTTTGACATAAGGTTGTGTAAAAAATACGAGATAAAATGTCTATAATCTTTATTGTACTTCTTTCTTGGTCACTAGAGAGGTATGCCTAATCTAAATTCTGGTTTGGCTTATAGTCAGATACAGTACTTTGGTTTAGGACATGAAGAAATCAATTCTAGTTCCAGTTTCCTAATCGGATGGGGTTTGGTTTTCTACCAAAAGATTTCTAAGTAATTGCAAAAATTTTAACGCTACACCTAATGCGATTAGTCTAAGTTCTAGACCAAATGAGATATTTTACGCACCTTTCCAAATTCTTCTTCGAGATTGTCCATGAGACGTTGCTGAGCTTTGGATTTGCCCATCATTGCTGGCATTTCCTTCTTAAGGTGACTCATTATGTATGCATTTATCTTTGCAGATCGAGCTCGCTTCACAAACTCATTAATCTGCAAAGAATAACAAAAAAAATAGTCAGGATTTGAGAATTGTAACATACATTATTGTTTAAATTGAGACTCATCAAAATCATACCTTTCTGTCACATGCTTTCTTGGGTACGTCCATTAAGTCTGCTAGAAGATCATTTTGCTCTTTCTCAAAGAGTTCTTTCCCAATCGGTCCAACTGCAACTTCGTTTATGGGTTTGTCATTGAAGGACCTGCACAAGTTAAAAGCAAAGAAAAAGAAATCAATCTATCGTGTGTACAAGTGAAACTAATGGCTTTTTGACTTCTTTGTTGACAATTCATGTTGTACTCGAAAAAACATACCCAATATAGACACGTACGACCTCTGGTGTGTTCAGGACTTTACCAAGCGACCACATCAATGCTCCATACACTCTCATTAGCTTTAGAAAAAGCGGCTCAACAATGAGTAAAAATGAAGCTTATGAACATAACAAATGAATGGGACGAAAACGAAACTTACTTGTTGAGTATCAACTTGGTCAGCTTTGTTTAAGACAACACGGATCTTGTCTTCATTACCACGTAGAGATGTTATCACACGTTTGAATTCATCACTGATGTCAAGCTTGTGGGGATCAAAGAGCAGGAGAATCATGTCGCATTTAGATGCAAACCATGAGATGACACCAGTGAAGTCATAGCTCCTTTGCATCCTTTGTTTCTCTCCTGAAAGAACTCCAGGAGTGTCTACAAGAGTAATTTGGTCCAAGACCTACCACAAACAAGAAGGGAAAGCTTCTTTAAACCAACAGAGGGAAAGATAAAAAGAGAGAGTGGGGTAATGCTTAATCACTCACCGGATGCGGCATTTGAGAACACTCGAACTTTGAGAGGAAAGCACCTCCAAAGCTTGTTAGTCCGTTAAATGGCATGTCAGCTTGAACAGCCATGGTATTTCCAGGTATAGTCCGCTCATCTGGTCCACTCTATAAGAAAATCAAATCATAAGAGTTAACTCAAATAAAAAGAAAAAGTAACTAGCAATCATTACACTACAATTAGATCAAGACACATTGACATACCATTGCAACTACAAACCTATCTGTTGTTGGCTCTGGACCGATATGAGCTCCTGACAACAAGAGGACAATGGTGAAGATCAGATAGATAACTGAAGATTCCTTGCATTTGCTAGGATTAGAGGAAACAAAGCAAGTTACCTGGGTAGTCACATCCGAGCAAGTGTTTTATAAATGTTGTTTTTCCGGTGGAATATTGACCCAAAAGCATTACCATTGGTTTGGCATCAAAATCGCTACTAGTCTGCAAATCATAAAGTATCAATAAACTGAGAATCATTTTCCATGGTGATATAGATATGAGTTCTTTAGCTCTTCACCGAAAAAACGGAATAAACAAAAACTCACAAGTGTTTCTGAAACAGTAAGGATATTACTCACCAGTACCGGGGATGCAAAATCATTGAACCGATATGTGACTTCCAAAGGCTTTAGCTTTTCAGTGTACAATCTTTTCAAGCCATCAACAATTGTCACCACATTTACTTGTGGCTGGATATGAAAAGTGACAAAATACTCGTTAAATCACATGACTCCATATTTGAAAAAGAATCACATTTGCAGCAATAAAGAAAACAGCAACCAACCTTAATAATAGATTTTGATTTGAACCAAGGAGTTTTTGCCGTGACTTGTGGCTTGGTAACTACTGCAAAAGTTCATCCAGCAAATCAACAGTTTTACATTAACGAAAAATATCATCATGAATGAAACAATTGGTGAAAATAAAGAATGTTATTTAACCATTGTCTTCAACATCCACATTTGTTTTTGACACTTTCTGCTTCTGTAAGCAAATATATTAGATTAGGAAAACCAAATCATGTAAAGATTGAAAAACAAAATGAGATAATCAGATAAGAAAGAGTCTTACTGATACAACGTTTTCTAGTCCTTCCAACACTGGAAGTTCCACACTCTTCATGTCAACTATAACAAAAACAAAGATACAGATTAGCTATATCTAATATGACTATCAAGCTCTTACATCAGAACCTCTTGATTCAAACAGTTTAAGATGTAATTTTCCACTTACTTGAGCCTTTGAGAAGGTCTGAAGTAATTTCATGTCCTTCTTGTGCCAATGAGACGAGCTGAGCAACAAAATCAATCCATTGAGTAAGAAATTTAGCAGAAAATTTCAAATTAACAGATGTAATTGATACAATTATTATACCTTCATCGCAGTGATGAACTCCGATAAACCGAGAAATCCTTGCCGCTTTGAATCCGCAACTGCCCAAACCTACAAACCAAAATCCAACTAATTCCAATCAACCCTAGATTACACTGTTACAAATTCCATGGATTCATGAACTCAGAAAGTTCAATTTTAAACCAAATAGCCTATATATTTCACGAATCGTCGATTATATGAATAATAACCTGTTTGAGTTCCTGGCGAGAAAGCTTTGACATCGCGAAGAACTTTGTAGCATCGTTACCCGAAACACGACCATCTCCATCTGTAATCTCAGAGAATCGAAACAAAATCAGAGCAGGAATAACTAAGACGCACTAGTAAATTCAATCTGAGAAGGGAAAAAAACACTGAACCTGAATCGGCGATGTTGAACCATTCCTTGTAGATCTTCTGATGCTCTTTTAAACAAGAACCGATCGAGATCGTCGATGAAGTCTCCATTACTGAGATAAAGAAGAAGAAGAGAGATAGAGAGAGAAAATGGTTTCTGAAATTTGAAAATTGAAACTGAATAGTTGAGTTAAGATAGAGAGAGAGAGAGAGAGAGAGAGAGAGAGAGCGTCGACAGAGAAAAGATATATATCCAAATTGGGGATTTTAACGGGCTTGGCGCTTGTCGAGGAGGGGAAACAACATTACGACATCGTTTTAAGTGGCCGACACGCTGTGTAACTCTTTAAATTTGAAACAACGTGAAAGTTCGATCTAATAGATAATTAGCCTAATTAACTAGATTTTTTTGCTATTACAGTTTAAAGAGGTCAGATTTTTTGCTAGCAATCAACGGCTGTGATTTGATATCTCGCCAGATTTATTTATTTTAATTTAATTTTTACTAAATTTGAAAACTTGAAAAAGCGTCACTTCTGCAAAATCTCAGCTCAGCATATCTCGGTCATATGTAGCTGTTAAATTTTATAGAGTAGGTCAGTATTCATATAATAATTCTTGCAACCTGCACATACAAAAGGAAAAACAGTTAGTATTTCATAAATTGTGTAGAATAATTAATATGTAAAAGTAATTAAAATAACAAAAATTTCATACCATTCTCATTAATATAGGTCAGTACCATGTGCTTTGCACGAGATAACATTTTAATTCGTCTGTTATTTTGGTAATATCTTATACTAATTTGATGGATTCTTAGTGTGGATAAAATGTTATCTTCTATAATTTACAAAGGGAAAATGTTAGAAAAATCTTCAACCTTCAAAAATTGCATGGAAAAATTTCCAACTCCGGAAATGTCGTTTTAATCACAAAACTTTTGGTTGACTTTCCAGAAAATACCAAAGTTTGGTTACCTGGCCAAATTAGTCATCGCGTTAAGTCTCTGTTAGGACGATGATTATGAGGTTAATAAGCCGTTAACGGCTTCCGGGTTAGCAAAACGACATCGTTTTTGTAATGACAGATGAGACTCTAAAAACCCCCAAATCGATTTCAGATTTCAATCCCTAAAATTTCTATTCTTCAATTCGATCTCTCTCTCTCTAACAATGAGTTCAAGCTCTGTTACATCTGGAGTCACCGGAGAATGTGATGTGCCATCGAAGTGTGTGTGGATTGGGGATCACAATCTTTACCTCCACTGTCAGCATCAGTGTTGCTTGCATCTCCATCTTCTCTTGCACCAACACCAAAATCTGCTTCAAAATCATCACAATTTTCCTCCTCTAGACCTCCATCCATATCGTCTTCACCAACATTGTCTTCACCAACAGTCCCACCCACATTGTCTTCTGGGTTTCGATTCGTCGCAGTTTCTTCTGGGTTTCGATTCGTCGCAGTTTCTTCTGGGATCTGATTCATCGCGGTTTCTTCTGGGTTTTGATTTGTCTCCAGTTCTTCTGAGATCTCAACAACTTTCGGTGGTCGATTCGTTATGTTTGCTCTGTTAGCTTCGCCTGCAATAGCCATTAGCCTCCGCGACCGACGAGGATTCCAGTTTCCTCCCCGCGTCTTCGCCATCGGGATCAATTGGAAAGAGATTGAGAGAATTTCAGAATTTTCTCTCTTTTAGGGTTTCTAATCGATTTGGGAATTTCTCAAATCTCTCTGAATCAAAACGACGACGTTTCTATCGATTATGGCTCATTTTGTCATTATAGAAACGATGTCGTTTTGCTAAGACGGAAGCCCTTAACGGCTTATTAACCCTGTAATCGTCGTCCTAACGGAGACTTAACGTGATGACTAATTTGGCCAAGTCAACCAAACTTTTGTATTTTCTGGAAAAGTCAACCAAAAGTTTGTGATTAAAACGACGTTTGAGGAGTTGGAGATTTTTTCGTCCTATTTTTGAAAATTGGCGATTTTTCTGACATATTTCCCAATTTACAAAGTATTAAAGTCTATATCAAATTTGAATCTTATAGTATAAATGAATCTTATAGTATGTATAGTTGTATACGTTGTGTGTTTGTAAAACGTCATGTGTTAGTATATACGTTGTCGGTTAGTGTATGGAAGAATTTATAAACGTGTATATATTAGTAAATATTTGTTTTACAAATCCCGTTTTATTAGCTAAGTATTCACATATAATGAATAAACACAACAAACATATAAATTATCAAAACCAATCATTTAAAACCATAAGTTTCAAAAATAAATTGTTAATTTATCTGAGAGTTAAATTTATTTAAAAACATATCATTGATTATTAAATTTTAAAAGCAACAATGATTCTCGATATAATTCCTGCAATTTGCACATGTAAAAGAGTAAATTTTTAGTATGAGTTTCATTACATTTTTTATTGTACAACAAAACATATTCTAACTTTTTTACGTAATAAAATAGATATACTATATTTTCTATGTTTTATTTTCTGTTTAGATATATAAAGTAATTATTTTTATACTATATTAAGACTTAATACAATAAGGGTGGCTGTAAAGACTTCGACTTTAAAAAATTATGTTGTAGAAAGTTTGGCTGTAGAGACTTCGACTTTAAAAAATTATGTTGTAGAAAATTATGGTAACAAAAAGTTGTAGAAGCTGTGAATTTTATTTACTTATATTTATTATTATTAAATATATTTATAAATATAAATGATATCAAAATTGAATTATGTTGTAACATAGTGACAAAACATATATTTTAATAATAATAAAAAATTAAAATACAACATTTTTTAAAATAAATGACGAAATAAATATCCTCAACAAACAAAATACATATGTCTTACTCATTCATTTATTCTCTTAGTAACCAAAAATTACATTAAGAAGTGGGATAAACTGAGAAAATTATGGTGTTTCGAGATTATTATGATATATGTTGTTTTGCTTCGTCAAACTATCCAAACGATTTTTCCCATGTTTCCAACACAAATTATTTCCAAAATAATTGTTAATATTCTGAAGAATTATTTATTTTCTGAATAGCACTTAAACCTTTTTTATTCTTATTCATATTTTTGAATGGCCTATATAAACAGTATATGATTTCTGAAAATGCTAATTATGTAAACTCTCTTACACTTCCAAACACAAATTTACTTCAAACATAATTGTTAATATTCTGAAGAATTCTTTATTTCTGAATAGCACTTAAACCTTTTTTATTGTTATTCATATTTTTGAATGGCCTATATGAATCGTGTATGGTTTTTGAAAAATGCTAATTATGTAAACTCTCTTACATTTACATTAACGTTGGTGATAAAAATATAATAATTATTAGTAAAATAGATTTTAAAAGAAAGATAGAAAATTAATAATAATTAATTTATTAAAACTGATTTGTGAAAAATATATATAAACTTGTGGAGAGTTTTTAAGTTATCATGGGGAGAACAAAAAAGAAAGTTTTTAATTTTATTTGTTTGAAAGCCATGTATTCAAGACTATACAAAAAGAAGAGAAATAAAGAAAAAAAATAAAAAATAAAAATAAGGCTTTGAGAACTTTCAAAATAAATAAAGTAAAAAAAGCATGATTGACAAAAATAAATCTGTAGACACTTTGGGGGTGATTGGAAGACACTTTAAGGGCTTTAGATTTTTTTTAAAGTCTTAAAAGTCGAATATTTACCAATCACAATTTCAAGACTTTACGTTTTTTTAAAGTTTTGAAAGTCTAACTGTCCAGTTTTTTCATTTTTACGCGGGTGATTGGGAAGAGGCTTCCGTGGCTTTAAAAGTCCTCACAGTTTTTATTTTAACAATCATGCTTTCTTGACTTTATTTTTTAAAAAAGTTCTCAAGGCCTTGTTTTATTTTGTTCTTTGTTTTCCTTTTTTTAAAAAACTTCTTTCTAATGCCCTTTTCATGATGCCCTTTTTCAATTCTACCATTTTTTAATCTATTTTCATTACTACCCTCTTTAAATTTTTAATGACCATTTTACTCCTATTTTGAAATTGTTTTAGGTTAACAAAATGAAATAATATTTTTCGCCTAAAATATTCCAAAATAAATTTCCTGCCAAAAATTTTCGAAAAAACAATTTTTCGCCAAAATTTTTTTTTCCCTTTTAAAATCCCTTATAAATCTTTTTAAATCATTTTAAAATCCCTTGTAAATCTTGTAAAAGGGAATTTAAAACGGGAAAAATGTCATAAAAATCATCACTTTACAAAAAGTGGTGAAAAAAGCTTGAACTTTACTCCTGGTAAATTAAATTTTCAACTTTCATTGACTTTCTAATTAAATCGTTAATTTTTATTGACTTTGCCAAATAAGGCATGTCGTTAAGTCAACTGACGGACTAATTTAGTGGAGTTAGTCAACGTTAATTGATTCCGTTAAAACTGTAAAACGACGGAGTTTTGTAAATTTCTTTTGATATTTAAAAAAAACAAAAGTTTGAGATCACAGAAGTTCGAACCTCCCACCTTAACGATTTACGATTTGATATATTGCCCTCTGAACCGAAACATTTTTATGAAAATATTACACAAACTAATTTATATAGGTAGTTTAGCATCTCTCTCTCTAGATTATACAATACGCTTGAAACCATAATAATCCCGATTTCATTTTCTCAGATTGAATCGTTAACTTTTAAAACGTAACCTTAAACTAATTTCAATAATTTAGGTTTTTTCCCCTTGAAATTAAAGAATCAAATCTAGAGTGAAACAATGCCAATGGAGACTACTACTATGCGGAATTCGTCATCAATTCCACCATCATCTATATCAATCCAGCACAGTTTCTTTTAAACGGCAATGATAATGTAATCATCAATGGAGGATCTCTAAGGAGACAATGTTTGAGAGAAGTGGCAAGGTTTCTAAGTGGTGCGAGTAACGGACGTGTGATGAGGGAGCTGCCTATGCTTACGAGTTATGACTTATAAGGGAGGTTGCGGCTGTTTAAAGAGAAGAAAAGCGATTAGGTTTATTAGGAGATGAGAGAGAGATACTGATATAAATTACTTTGTGTAAAATTTTCATAAAAACGTTTTAGTTGAGATGGCTATATATCTCGTCGTATATCGTAAAGGTAGAAGGTTCAAACCACTGTGACTTCAACTTTTTGTTTTTTAAATATCAAAAGAAAATCACAAAACTACGTCGTTTTAGAGTTTTAACGGAATCAATTAACGTTGACTAACTCCACTAAATTAGTCTGTTAGTTGACTTAACGACATACCTTATTTGGCAAAGTCAATAAAAATTAACGATTTAATTGGAAAGTCAATGAAAGTTGGTAATTTAATTCACCAGAAGTAAAATTCAAGCTTTTTTCACCACTTTTTGTAAAGTGATGATTTTTATGACATTTTTCCCAATTTAAAACCCTTTTAAAATCCGTTGTAAATCTTTTAAAACCCTTTTAAAATCCCTTGTAAATCTATTTCCCGCCAAAAAAAAATTACAAGGTTTTTTAAAAGCATTTTTTAGCTGAGAACAAATTTGTTACGAAAAAAAAATATGGCGGAAAAATTGTTTTTTGGCGGGAAAAAAGTTTAGCGAAATTTTTTTTTTTGAAGGGAAAAATAAATTTGGCGGGAAATTTTCAGTTTCCAATTACATGTTCCTATTAGATGAAGGTAATTTGGTCATTCTATTTAAGAGAAGGGGTATTTTAAAAATGGACAACATAAAAGGTTATTGTTGCAAAAGAGTAGTAAAAAAATGATAGTTTTGCAAATCTGAGATTTGAAATCTCCTTTTTTTTTTTGATAAAAATTCTTTCTAATACCCTTTTCATGATGCCCCTTTTCAATTCAACCCTTTTTTTAGCCATTTACATTTATACCCTCTTTAAATTTTTAATGACCATTTTACCCTTACTTAGAAATTGTTTTAGGTTAACAAAATGAAATATTAATTGTTTTTGCCTAAAATATTCTAAAATCAATTTCCCGACAAAACATTTCGAAAAAAAAATTCCCGCCAAAAGTTTTCGAAAAAAAAATTCTCGCCATAATGTTTTCTTCAAAAAACATATTCTCGGAAAAAAAAAATTTTTTGGCGGGAAATAGATTTACAAGGGGTTATAAAAGGATTTTAAAATATTTACAAGAGATTTTAAAAGGGTTTTAAAAGATTTACAAGGGATTTTAAAAAAGTTTTAAAAGATTTACAAGAGATTTTAAAGGGCTTTAAAAGATTTACAAAGGTTTTTTAAAGGGTTTAAAATTGTTTTAAAAGGTTTTTAAAATATTTACGAGGGATTTTAAAAGAGTTTTAAAAGATTTAGAAGAGAATTTAAAAGGGTTTTAAAATATTTACAAGGGATTTTAAAGGACTTTAAAAGATTTACAAAGGTTTTTTAAAGATTTTTAAACGGTTTAAAATTGTTTTAAAACGGTTTTAAAATATTTACAAAAGATTTACAAGGGATTTTAAAAGGGTTTTAAAATATTTACAAGGGATTTTAAAGGGCTTTAAAAGATTTACAAAAGTTTTTAAAAGATTTTTAAAGACTTTAAAAGTGTGCTAAAAGATTTATTAGGGATTTTAAAAGAGTTTAAAAAGATTTAGAAGAGATTTTTATAGAGTTTTAAAAGATGTATAAGAGTTTTTATAAGATTTTTAGAGAATTTACAAGAAGAACCTTTAAAAATTTATGTAAATCTTTATAAAATCTTTTAAAATCTGTTGTAAATATTTTAAAACCCTTTTAAAATCATTTGTAAATATTTTAAAACCCTTTTAAAATCTCTTGTAAATATTTTAAAACTCTTTTAAAATACCGTGTAAATATTTTTAAACACTTTTAAAATTCCTTATATATATTTTTAAACCCTTTTAAAACCCGTTATATATCTTTTAAAACCCTTTTAAAATCACTTGTAAATCTTTTTCCCGTTAAAAAAAATTACAAGGATTTTTAAAAACATTTTTTTGGCTGAAAAAATATTGTTACGAAAAACAAAATTTGGCGGGAAATATTTTTTTTGGCAGCAATTTTTTTTTTTGGTGGGAAAAAAGTTTGGCGGTATTTATTTTTTGGCGGGAAAAAAACATTTTGGCGCCAAAAAAATTTGTTTGAAAATTTCAGTTTCCAATTACTTGTTCCTATTAGATGAGAGTAATTTGGTCATTCTGTTCAAAAGAAGGGTATTTTTAAAAATGGACAACATAAAAGGGTATTGTTGCAAAAGGTAGTAAAAGAAGGGTAGTTTTGCAAATTTCCCTTTTTTAAGTAACGATTACATGGCTTTCAAACAAATAACCTTTCTTTTTTTTCTCCCATGATAATTAAAAACTCTCTATAATTTTATATATATTTTTTCACAAATCAATTTTGATTAATTAATTATTATTAATTTTATATCTTTCTTTTAAGATCCATTTTACTAATAAATAGTTTATTTATTACATGTGCAGTTTATTTGTTGAGAATATTTATTTAAGAATATGTTTTGTATTTTATTTTTATATTATTAATAAAATATATTTGTGTCACTATGTTTAAACATAATTCAATTTTAACATATTATTATTTATAAAAATATATTTAATAATAATAAAAAATAGTACTCACAGCTTTTAGAGCTCTATATTACCAATCAGAATTTAACAACTAAAGTCTCAACAATTAAGTCTGTACATCCAAATTTTCTACAGCAAAAGTTTTTAAAGCCAAAGTCTTTACAGCCATCCTTACCAATAGATTTCTAAAGTCTCAAATATGAGGCTTTCAAACAAATAATAAAACATTAAAATAAATAATAATTAAAAGTTTTGTTTTTCTTTTCCTCATAATAACTAAAATCTTTCTACATGTTTACATATATTGTTTCACAAATATTTTTTGATAAATTATTTATTATCATTTTTCATTCTTTCTTTTAAGATCCATTTTAATAATTATTATTTTATTTTCATAATCACCTTTGTTATTTCTTTTAAATAAATATTTTATTTTTAATAATTTGATTTTTAGTTTATCCACTTTTTAATCCAATGTTTGGTTATTAAACATAAATGAATAATAAATATTTTTCTATGCATTTATTTATGATTGTTGTATTTGGTTTTTTAATTCTTACCATTAATAAAATTATATTGTCAAATAAATTCATTTATAACATTATTTCTATTTTAAAAACATATATAATTTTTAAAAAATAACAGTCACAACTTCTACAGTTTTGTTATACCAATCAGATTTTAACATCCAAAGTTCTTAAATCGAAAGTCTTTGCAGTCAAAGTTTGTTATACCAAAGTTCTTAAAGCGAAAGTCTTTACAGTCAAAACTAATAGTCCCTTCCAATCACCCCCTTTACAACACTCTTAAAGCCTTGAAAGTCTCCTGCCAATCACCATTGATGTATAGGATATCATATTTACATGATATGTTGATGGTCCACTAACAAAAGGTCCAATGCACATTTTGATATCACCGGATATAGTTGTATTTGGTAACTTAGGTAAGTGATAACGATGGAAATGTTTTTTCCTCAATCCTCCTCCTACTAAAAACTTTTGAAAAAATAATAAAACCAAAATAAATTGTGTTTGATATCTTATTTATCATCATTAGGAAACATTTTTTTGTTGTAGTAAGATTATAAGATGTAATATAGAGTCATTAACGATCAATTAGATTTTCCTTTGAGTTGGTCATTGTTGTTTACCAATTACCACAATATCTTTGAGAAGCTACATGGGCCGATTAGTAGCGACTGCTAGTTATGGCTTTAGAAGATTTGACTTTAAAAGTTTGAGCTGCAAAGAATTTGGTTGTAAAGACTTCGGATGTAAAAACTTTGACTCTTAAAATCTGATTGGTAAAACAAAGCAATAGAAGTTGTGGATGTTATTTATTATTATTATTATATATATTATAATAAATAAAATAAATTTAGAACTAAATTTATGTAACAAGAATTGTTTTTAATGATTTTTAAAATATTATTATTCATTCAGTTTTTAAAAACCAAACATTGCATTATGAAGTTGGATTTACTAAAAACAAATTGTTAATAAATAAAATATTTCTTTTAAAGAAATGACAGCTGTTTAGAATTAAAATAAGAAATAAATATTCTAAAACAATACATTTTATTAGAATATTATGGCTAAATTGTTTTTCTGAAAACTGTTTTGAATGTTTTTTTTTATTGAGTAATTGTATAAGTTAGACTTATCAAAAAAATCAACAAATTTATTAATAATGAACCAAATAATAAAATGATTATTAGTGAAATAAAATTATTAGTGAAATAGATCTTAAAAGAAAGATAGAAAATAGATAATAATTAATTTATCAAAAACATTTTGTGAAGAAAGTATATTTAATTTGTAGATAGTTTTTAATTATGCTGGGAGAAGATCAAAAAAACTTTTAAAAATTATTTGTGTGAAAGCCTCTATTATTGGACTTTAAAAAAAAGAAGAGAAATGAAGAGAAAAAAAAGAAGGCTTTAAAAACTTAAAAAAAGAAAGTAAAAAGCCTAATTGGCAACAAAAAAAACTGAAAGAGTTTAGACTCTTTTTAAAGCCTTGAAATTCACTTGCCAATCACCCCAACAATTTGGTCTAAGCAATCCAACAAAAGTTTAAGTAGAAGTTACCACCAATCTCGGAGGACGAAGTTCGACCTCGACGACCTATATAAGAAGGAAAAAAGAACTAGAAAGTGATTTTATAATCCCCTAAGAGCACCTCCATTGATAGTTTGTTAATTAGAGACTCATAATCACTCATAAGCAAATAAAGAAGAAACGAGATATAGTCTTTTTAAACAAGAAAAACTATTAAGAAACCCATATCTCACTTATCTTCTTATAATCAATTATATTTATTTTTATAGTTTAAAACTTAATCGAAAAAATTTCCAAAAAAAACTCCACATAATTTTTATTTGAACATTTAATACCAAATACCTTTTGGTTGGAACAAATATATCATCATTCTGAGCCTTGACTTCATGGCTGATTTATACTAGATCCCAATTGGGTTTACTGTTAAGTATAATCGAGTTGTGTGATTATAAAATGCACCATAATGGTTTGGCTTGCTCACGATGGAGCTCAGATAAAATGCACCATACTGTTAAGTATAATCGAGTTACATTTGCTCTGTTTCACGTCTCGGAAGGACTAGGGGCCGATTGATAGCGACTGTTAGTTTTGGCTTTACAGGCTTTGACTTTAAAAATCCGAGCTATAGAGAATTTGGCTGTAAAGACTTCGGCTGTAGAAACTTTGGCTATTAAAATCTAATTGGTAAAACAATGCTGTAGAAGCTGTACGTGCTTGTTATTAATAATAATAATAAATAAAATATATTTAGAAATAAATTTATCTAACAATAAATTTTATTAATGATTTAAAAAATATGTATTATTCATTTATTTTTTAGAAACCAAACATTGCATCATGAAGTTGGATTTACTAAAAATGAAATTGTTAATTTAAAATATTTATGTTAAAGAAATGACAAAGGTTTAGAAATAAAATAAGAAATAAAAATTCTTAAAAGATACATTTATTGTTTTATGCAGAGACTTAATATCCAAAGAAATTAGTAAGAAGTGGGATAAACTTAATAAAACTTGGATGAAGGCGTGGAGCTTGAGGATCATTATAATATATCTTGTACTACATCTTCAAATAATCTAAACTGTTTTTAGATGTTGCCCCTCTAAATTAGCTCCGAGTTGATTGTTAAATTTCTGAATAATATTTTTTATTGAGTAATTGTATAAGTTTGACTTATCAAAAAAATCAAAAACTTTATTACTGATTAACCAAATAATAAAATAATTATTAGTGAAATAAAATTATTAGTGAAATGGATCTTAAAAGAAAGATAGAAAATTGATAACAATTATTTTTCAAAAATGTTTTGTGAAAAAAATATATGTAACTTGTAGAGAGTTTTTAATTATGTTGGGAAGAAGTAGGGGTGTCAAAATGGGTCAAAATTCATGGGTCAACTCAACTCAATTCAACCCATGAACCCTAATGGGTTGAAATTTTTGACTCAAATGAGTTGATGGGTCAAATGAGTTGATGAGTCAATTGGTTTGATGAGTAAAATGAGTTGGG
>Ga0041059_1001890_pt1 | contig 16247 bp, 17 predicted proteins | sample AraColnosormetaG_FD_56232 | JGI IMG/M metagenome (GOLD analysis project Ga0041059, IMG submission 56232) | Arabidopsis roots microbial communities from North Carolina, USA - Col MF nosort | ecosystem: Host-associated > Plants > Roots > Unclassified | place: USA: North Carolina | collected...
TTTTTTTTTTTTTTTTTTTTTCAAGGATTTTTACTCTTTCAAGGGTTTAAGAGTTAAACTTTAGCTCAAAGATTAGATATTGTATTCAGAAATAGATTCATGAGAGAACAAGAGAGAAGGTCATACAATCTGAAGTAGACAATAATGAAACACATAAGTTTGCTTGATCACACAACAAGATGGAAATCAGAGAGATAATTAAGTAGCCAAATCTCTTCCTCTACTCATACTGCTAGCGTCTACAGATCCTTACCGCGGATGACATGGAGTTTGATTGCGTAAACGAAAGTTCCCTTGCGCAAGAGCTCACACAAAATGCGGTCTTCTTTCTTCAACTTGTTCCTCTTGCATATGCGCATCCATCTTTTGATACAAACACGCTGATCCTTCCATTTGGCTGTTTTAGCACTTAGTTTCCCGAACCTGTCGATGTAGTTAACATAGTCTCCAAACCTCAAGCAATAGTCTTTCACCAGTTGTGCATGAACCAACTGTAAAAAAGATACGTACACAAAGCAGACAAGAACGTTAATGAAAACAATCTTTAAGTTAAAAAGAGTAGTAGTATATGAGGACAAGAAGTTGCAGTTCTTACCAGCTCGTATAACCTATTCTTCACGTTTGTCTCGAAATGGATATTCTTAGGATCATCGAGGTATCTCTCAGGATTCTTGATCATGGGATCGACTGTAAGAATCTCAAGAGACAAAAGCATTAGCATCTCAAAAATCAATTACATAATGAAGTGATGGAACTAATTAAGACAACAATGTGATTACCTTTCTTCCTCTTCTTTGCCGCCTCTGGTTCCATAGACAAAGCAATGTTGCATTAAGATAAGCATGGAAGAAATGAAGTTAAAAGTGATGAAAGTAAATGTATTTTACCTTTCCTCTTCAGATTAGCAACCTTATTTGCAACCTTTGGTTTGACAAAAGAGGCAGTGGCTGTGTCTTCTTTATCAGGAGCATAAGAACTGTCCTCCTCACTGATGGAATTCTCTTCAATATCCAATTGACCAAACGTTTCAATGTAATCACTGTCACTGTCCTCCTCTTCGTCTTCCTCGTCATCAGAGGACTCCACAACTTGTTCTTTCTTCTTTCCTGAAAACATCTCAACAAAGAAGACATGATTGTCAATATATAAAACAATCACATAAAGAAACAATTCAAGTTATGCAATGAGCTAACGATGAGTTTAAAACCTTTCTTCTGGCTTTTTGGTATTGTTGGCTTGGCCACCTTGAATTCAGAATCAGTGTCTGTCTCTGTTTCTTCACTGCTTTCAGAATAAACACTATCCTCCTCCTCATCGTCATCAGAATCCTCCACAACTTCCACTTTTGACTTTCCTGCAAACAAAAATCTCAAAAGTCAAAACAAGCAAAATCACATAAAAGCAAGTGATGGGAAAAAAAGCTAACAATGAACCTTTGTCTCTGCCTTCCGGGACTGTATTCTTCATCTCAGATTTAGCACCAGTGTCTGTGTCTTCACTGCTCAGAGATATAACACTGTCTTCTTCTTCCTCTTCCAATTCAGTGACTTCGCTAATCTCTTTACATGCGTCGTAGCCGCGAAAGATACTGACCTCGAATATGTGAGCTCCATTATAGGCAAAGGTCAAAAAGTCTCCATCGTTAAGAGTATTATCCCGAACAAATTTGGGCCATCCTTGTGAAAAAAGCACTTCATCATCCTTTATCTCCGTCGCTACCTTCCAGGAGCATCCACCAGGTCCTCGGAGAATCACAGTCTTGGGGAAACGATGTGGAATGTGATCGTAGTAGGAAACTGGGATCACCTGCTCATTTCACAGAAAAATTGTTTAACTTATAAGCCAAACACTCAATAGATAAGTAAAGACACAAAAAAAACAAGATAACTTTAAGGTAAGTCGGAGAGAGTCATTAAAGAGGCTTTCCACACACAACAAGATTTGGTTTCAACCAAAAGCGTAGGGACAGTTAAAAGAGTCAACTTTCCAGAACCAGACAAAATCAAAGCATCCAGTCTCAAAATTTTATATCTTTCAGCATTTAGAAGCAGAACAAATGTTTCTATTCATCAACAGAAAAAGAAAACAAAATCTGAGCAAAACTACTTTATACTTTGATGAAATTTAGTTCCAGTAACCAAACATATCCAGTGTTAAGTCCATAAATTAAGCTGATTCATACAGAAAGTTTAAATCTTTAGTCAGAAAAAGGAAACCAAAGGGTAGGAATAAGAGCAAAACCCTAGAAACAGAAAAAGCAAAATCTATAGAGGAAGCTAAATGCAGATAAACACAGTGTTTGTTTCATAAAAACCATCAGACATAGTTCAAAGAAACCACTAGGCTAAGAGAATCTACCCAGTTCAAGAATCGTTTGCTCATGAACAGATAAACCTGAAAGAAGAAACCTCGAGAGAAAATCTTACCATGAACTCTGAGCTGAAATGGGAGACGAAAACAGTGAAGAAACGTGGAGGGAGCTGGAAATCATTGCTAGCCATTGAAGAGGCCATCTTGGATCTGTGTGTGAAGAGAGTGAGTGAGAGAGAACGAGTGAAAGAGAAAGAGAAAGAGAAAGAGAGAGAGAAGAGTAAAGAGAAAAAGTAAAGCTAAAATGTTGTATGAAGAGAGAGTACCTTACCTTGACGCTTGAGTCAAATCAACGTTTAAGTTTTTGCAGAGAAAGGAGGTACAATCCTCAGACCCTCGTATTCTGCGTGGCCATTTCAAATTATTTTCTTTTAAACGGTTTGATCTCCCAAACTGAACCGATAATTTATTGCTACTCCGGTCCAGTTCAACCTCAATAACCGTATAAGTAAATGTCTGTTAAACCGGGAAAATTCACTTTATTATTTCTCTATTTTTTTTCCCCTGAAAAATCAATCACATGAATGTATCTTCACACTACTACATATACAACAAACATACACACAGAGAGAGAAACAAACTTATGTAATTTCCACAAAGAAAGAAAGAATTTTAGGAAAAAATATCAAGAGGACGAGCTGGCCTCTATGCTAGTAGTAGACATCTCTTGGAACATGGAAGTTTCTTCAACATGCCACTTGAGAATCTCTCTCGCATACCTCAGTGCATTGTCCACAGTATCACTCTCCAAGCTCACTTGACAAACAAACAATTTTGGCTTAAAGCTCCTTCCACGCATATTTACGGGTTCCAAGATTGAGTCATAGAGTCTCTTGAACTTATATCCAATGTAATGGAAAGCACGCTGAGCCATTGGAGGGTTGTGTCTGCTCGTCTGGTTCTGGCTGATCAATGGGTTGAAGTCTTCAAACCACTCACAGGTTCTTAGAGGAACCTCTTCGATCTTTTCTTCTAGGAGATCAAATTTGGTTAGAACCAAAAGAAACCTTTTGTTAGCTAGGCTCGGGTGAGTCACCATGTTCTCGAAAAGCTGTTTGGTTGCAAGCATCTTGTTCACAATATTCCCCTCACCGTCTTCTATGTTTTCTGCATAGTCTGTTAGTGAGACACAAAATATCACCAAGTCAGCGTCTTCAAACATTTCCAGCAATTTCCAGTTTTCACCAAGGCTTCTCGGATTTAGCCGGATGAGTTGGTACCTAAAGAGAGAGAGAGAGAGAGAGAGAGAGAGAGAGAGAGAGAGAGGGTAAGTTCAACGGTTTTTCATATAGCCGGAATGCAACACAAGGAAAAAGAACAGAACTAACTTCATGTCTGTATCATGTTGATAATCGCTCTCAAGAGACTCTTCTTGAGAAGTTGATGGGAATGAGAAGTCCACACAAGAAAGTCCTTCCATAGAGGAGAGTCCTTCCGCTTGCAATATGTCCATATCAGAAGGATCGTATTCTGATCTCGAGATCTCAAGAATCTGAGAAGAAACAAATTTGGGTCAGTCATCTTTTTCCCCTTAAACAAAAGTGTTAAGGTCCTGAAAGAGCGTTTATATATGCAAGCAGGCAACTTGATGTAAACTTACTCTTTCAAGAAAATAAACGGCGTTCCTGGGAAGTGTATCGCGAAGTCTTTTGTAGGTGGCTTGAATAGCTGGTACTCTCCAGAGATCTGCAACGGTTTGAGCATTCTCACGGCTTGATGGTGGAAATATCTTCAGGTTTCCGTCTTCCTTTTCTTTCAAAACCCAATCTGAAAAATGTTTTAGTCTCGGGTTGATCGAGTTACCTGGTTTTGCACTGGTTTCATCTCCCACATTGCCTAAATCCCAAGAACTCGATCAGTCTTCCTCAATAATCAATTGTTAACTGATGTTTGTATTAGAATATGAATGCATTCTTATTCTAATAGTTTGTACAGTCAATAATAATTACCTGAAGACTGGTCATTGCTCATCTCTTTTTCAAATCTTTCATGTGCCTCAAGAACCATTGCCAGATAGGTATAGAGATTTGTTTGGATTATGAATTTGATTCTTTCACGGTCTTCTAAAGAGAATGAGACGTTGTAGAGAGACCTTGCCTGAAACAGAAGAAGTCAATTCCCGATTCTTTACTAGATGTGAAACATTCAAGTGGGAGGCATTAAGATGAATAGCTCACTTGTTTGTAAATTGTAGTGGCGCCACCTTTTTCGCTACCAATCAAAAGAAGCTTGTTAAGCATCTTCTGCTCATATAAGGGCACATCATATGGTTCTACTGCAGACGAAGCCGGAGGAACTGGCAGAGAGAACACAGCGCAAGCAATTTTTGCTCTCTTCTGTAAAAATAATATCCTTCGTTGTCTTTAGTTTTATATTTAATGTTGTGAACGAGAAAAGCTGGTGATCAGGAAACCATACCTTACTCCAGATGTTCCCGATGGGATGCTTTTGACCTTCTTCTCGGTAAGAACCATCTGAATCGACCCAAAAATGAGGTTTTCCTTCACATTGCACCCCCGCCCACTACATCAAAGCAAAGAAGCGCTCAGTTCAGAACAATGACACATACACTAAGCATATTTGTTATCCAAAACAAAGGTGAAAAGCAAAAGAACCTTGAGCATCGTGAGCTCTGGCTTGGTTATTTCCCGGCCATTAATATAAATTTCAGTGTCTCCATTGCTTACTTTCTCACTGATGTATCCTCCTATGCTGTTGTTAGGACTTATAATCTGACTAGGTTTCTCTCCTATCTGATTAAATAAACACATAGAGGCTCTGATTTAGCTGAGCACTCAAAATACAATCCCGATAATAGATACGCAGACATATATAAGAAACTGTACCTTTCCCCAGTAGCCAGCAACCTTATCATACCAATAGTGTCCGGGTTTTAGCTTCTTGGGTGGATTTGGACATGTCTGCAACGTGTAAAGCTCATCTTCACTTAAAGGCTTGTCATTGACAATGATAAGTCGTGAAGGCAATTGATTCGCCTTGCAGGTGATCTCGGCATTCATGACTTGTCGAAGTTCAGAATCCGTGAGATGGCGCTTGAGCATTCTTGAACACTTTCCGAGACTTGCTCTCTTGGACTCATCAATCCTATAACCAATGCAAGCTTGACACTTTCTTCCTTCGGGCATCGCACCCATGGCTCTGCGCACACAGTTGAAACAGTATTTGGCATCGCAGACAATACAGACTTCCTTCTCAGTAAACCGGTTCCCCAACTGGCACCGGTAACACGATCCTCTTTTACCTTTCCTTTCAGCTCTATGCGTTGCAGCTATACTTTCTCCATCAGAAACATAGGAGCTCTCATCACATTCACTACTCTGAAAAGGTTCAACGAATCTCACTGCTCTAGGTCCCACATCCGAAACTCTGTCATCATCTAAGTGATCCTCCTCTCTCGCTGATGCAGACAATGGTGATGATGGTGATAACCGAAAATCAGCAGGACTTTTCACTTCTTCTGGTACATCCAACCTCTTTGATGATGATGATGATGATGAGCCAGAAACAACATCACGCCCTATCAAAACCACACTAGAACCAGCTGCAGAGTCAACGAAACCGTTCTTCTTCTCTATTCCAGAATCAGGTGGTCTCTTGGTATCCTTAGTCATAACGAGAGGTGCCACTGGGTAAGAGATACCACTCCGCAAGGAAGAAAAGGAAACGGGAAGAGCCGTAGGAATCTGATCAACTTCAACGGGAAGAGCTCGTGGCACATTAGCAATAAGAGGACCTTTATACTCACTGGCGAATGAATATTCGATTCGATAGCCACTACTTGTTTCATCATCATCGTCACTTTCTCGATTATCCCTTTTAGGATTCGGTGATGGGAAAGGTAATAACTTTCTTATAACTGCAGCCATCTTCTTACCCAATCAAGCACACATACAAACCCAAAAAAGCCCTAATTCCTAAAATTCCCTAATTTAGAAACTTAACAACTTATCCGAGAAAACGAGAATTCATGAAGTGATAATATACAGATCCTAAGCCATTAGTGGCTTAAATAATCAAATCACAAAGCGCGTGAAATAAGAACGCAACTACAGAAATATAGAAAAAATTGATCACAGAAAGCTCCTTTAGCTTAAAGAAAGAGACGAAATTTAGTTTTTTTTTCCAGGAAAGTGGCGATGGAAGGAAGAAAAATCAGCAAATAAATTTTCCGGGAAAAGGGAATTTGCAGAAGAAGTAAACAAAAAGAAGAAAGACAGAAAGATGGGTTGGATCGTATACACTAGTAAAAGACGAGGACTTGACAAAAAAAGGGGAAGACTTTCTCTTTGTTTTTTATTTTCTCTGCAATCAAAAGGAAAAATGAGTTATTTTCCGGGAAAATTCTTGCCGTCAACGCGGGTTAGGGGAGTTGAAAACGATGCGTTGCGAAAGGCGTTGATGGAGTCAAAGAGAGAGGGCAATTTCGTAAATATATCTTCGGTCCTGCAATAATGTTCGCATAACCCGAATTACACGGTTAATAGAAAACCGGAGGTGTTGACCCTATTTAAGTATTTATCAAAGAGAGGCGCAGAGACATATATGATGATCCCGGTTGTGGAAATGTTTTCGGTTAAGTGATTGAATAAGACTTTTTTTTTTTTGCTCATAAAGATAGATTAGGTTTAAATGGTAACAGTAAATTCACAAAGATTAGTAATTTCTAACAACTTTGGGTGGATATTTCCAGGTTGGAAAATCAATTAAAAAATATCAACATCCTATATTATAATAATATAGAAAGACTAATTCTAATGAAGAGGAAAACGACTCATCCAAAATTCCAAGTTATAAAGTTGCAACCACGACATAGACCACTAAAGAAAACAAATATATATGTTTGATTCGGTCTTTGTTCTTGTTATCTTACAAATTTATGGAAAATAAATAAATAATTCAATTTCGTTTCAAACATTTTTTTTAAAGAAAAAAATAACCAAAAAACTCATTACGTGAAAACCATTAACCCGACTTTGATTCTCACACCAGCTAGCGTGGCACAAACCTCTCCGTTGACTTAGTCATAAAAATGAAATCAATCCTCTGTCTCTTTCCCGGCGTGAATATGGCTCTCGTGACGACGTGACACTCTCGTAAATAATCACACTATGCTCCTCCACTCTTATTTTTCCACATTGCGTGAACTCCACGCGCCACTTCCTTCATGCGGAGACGAAGAGCTCTTCCGCTCTGAAGATGCTGCTGGCTCGTCCATCTCCTTCCACGTGGCCATTCTCTCCGACACGCGCCACACTTTCACCGACTTGTCCAAACTTCCGCTGTATATAATCCACTTCCGGTCTCCCTCGGCCACTGAGGCTTTTGCTCCCTGATGACAAGCCCGTTCCTCCTCCACGGCTAGGCACTTGACCGGCCCCATGTGTCCCGTCAAAACAGAGAGACACTGATGGGACTTGTCAGACGGGTCCCGCCTCCATACGCATATGTTCTTGTCGGCGGAACCACTCAACAGCAAGTTCCCCGCTATACCTAGACAAAGCACTGCGGATTTGTGGCCTTTGAGTATTCCGCCTGTGAATGACCGCTTTGAACGCTCCCAATAGTTCACTAGCCCGTCCGAAGAACCGCAATATACGATGGAAGATTGTGATTTTACGGCCAACGCCGTGACCGCATTTTCTTGCTTGAGCAAAACTTGAGCTAACGTATGTTTTGTTCCTTTGCCTTGCAACTCACGTTTCCACACTTTAACAGTACCATCTGCGGATCCCGTGAACACCAAGTCATCAAAACCGGACATTACAGAGTTTATCGCGTCATCGTGTGCATGTATCGATTCCAAACATTTTGAATCCGCGATTCTCCACACTTTGATTGTCGTGTCCCAAGAACTCGAGTACAACAATCCAAGCTCCACGTCCAAGCTAAGACTAGACACTGCGTCGTTATGCTTCGTCTTCACAGAGTTTCTGTTGCGGCGTACCTCCATGAAATGCTTAGGGTTGACGGAGCTCTTGACCATTGATTTAAATGTTGGCAATGTTCCAACCCGCTTATGTTTTCCTGGTTTTCTCTTCGAAACCTTCCAAATCCGGATCTTCCCGTCTTGATGGCCGGTAAAGATTCGGTCTCCGAATATCACAATGGCCTTGATTAGCCCACTACTGGATTTAAACCCAGCGTGTTCCTTCAAATTCTTCCAAACCCTAATGTTCTTCGAATCCGAGCCCGTGTAGAGAAGGTCACCAGAAGCGGCTAGCGAGTATATATGCCCTTCTTTTCTAACAATAGATCCAATGAGACCGTTGGTCTCGAGGACATTGTCTTCGTTGAAATCTGCACCCCAAGGAGGCGACACGCGGGCCCAAGGCGACATTACGCAAGGAGAACCTTCTCCGCTGGCCGGACCGCTGCTCATGGTCGAGGCCGAGACGCTGCTAAACCGCTGGTGAGTCACGTTGCTGTTGATAATGATGGGATCGTCGGGAGGGAATATCTCGTCGTGGTCAGTTTTCGAGATATTACCAAATTTAGGCCTAGGTTTGGGACCCTCGCTAAGGTCGTAGCTCAGATTATGGCGACTGTGAATGTTGTTATATGGATCGGTTTGGAGATCAACGACCATGGTACCACCCGTTTCGTTCCTCATCTCTTTCTTCAAATCTTTATCACAAAAGTCAATTGCTTGAGTTTTTTCAAAAAATATGAAAATAGAATAATGATAAAATCTCTCCTTGCCTTTTTTTTTTTGATTAGGGTGATTTCTTTTTTGGGTGGTGATAGCTATGAATAAGATAGTCGAAGGATGATGTGTGTTTGTAGTTTTTGGTTGGCAAGGAGGGACAGAGACTTTTATGGAGATTTTTACGGAAAATTGGAGGGTCTAGAGCAAATATTGACTTTTAATTAACAAGTTTTTTGGTTTGTCAACGGCTCTTGAGGAATTGTTTATGGGGTTGCGAGAATTGATCTTATAAATGCAAACTTATATATACAGACACGAAATATCCAAAAGATTGGTCATTTGTGATATGTGATAGGGGTGCTTCACACGTGGTTGTTAATAGAGGAAGCTTCTATGATTAATCCTAAACTATATCCATGCATCGAATGTTTTCTTTTCCGTGGGCTTTACATGTACTCTCTATTACATTGAATTAGAACGTCCTTTGTAAAATGCATCTGAGTTCAGATACATTGGAATATTAGGCACGCAAGCCGAAAGGTACTTAAATCTCCTCCATAACTCATTTCACATAGCTTTACTGCCTAAAATACCATTTTTTTTTGGTTTGGTTAAAAAGATAAATACTTATATATGTACAATATTGTCGAGCATTTGTTGTCCTTGTCCCGCAAGGCCACAACACTTGATATATCCAGACAAATATTCTTGATAACGAATTATAATTAAACATATACTTACATATCAAGAAGACTATACACCACTTGAAAAGATTAGGCAAATTGTTTAGGCATGATTCCACTATCTATCAATTGCTAACTATTTATACTTATCTCCATTAAATTGGCGTTTACTATTGCAAATCGTTCTTTTGTTCTTGCTATAAGTTGCATCTTAGCATTAACAACTTAATAATGTATAATCCTTTGCAAACTTAATTCAATTATTTGTTTTTATTTAGTGGGCTCTTGAAAAAAAAAACCAATTTTTTTTTTGCGGTGATGTGTATATAAGACTAGATGCCATTTATACCAAAAGAAAGTACTTATTGTTGAAGAAAACCATTTTTATCAAGCAGTAATCCCCTTCCTTAGGTAATCATCCTAATACTAATTCAACATTTAACCAACATTTTATCATCCTGATACTTTTTGAGGCAAAGAAAGCAGTGAGTTTTATTTTTATTTGAAAGAGGGAAAAAGCTGGAAGTAGCATCTGATGGGTACTGTACGAACGAGCACAGATTCTGAAAGTTTGATATATTTGGCCACTCCAATGACAAAACACAAAGCTCCTTTCTTTTGCTTAATTACTCAAAAAAAAAAAAAAAGCGAACGCAAACTCATGATAATAAGTTCAGACCAGTTTCTTTACTTCTTTTGTCTTAACCGTAATTTATTACAATTTGTGGGTTACTTCTCTATACTTGGGATCAAATCAGAAAATGAGATAACAACTAGAAGCTATACCGGTAAATACAAATGTTTTTAGTTATTAAATTAGTTACTAATAAAATAACTCTTTTGACATCATAGACATTGAGAAGCAGCAGAGTTTAAAGAGGCTGAATTAAAGATCTATAACTAAAGAAGCAAAAGTAAGGGGTAGTCATAATTATAGTTGTACGAAAACCAGAAAAACTATAAGAAAGACAAATTAATCAGTCCAGAGTCACGAGTCTTGAAGGTGATAGATATATAGTCAAACACCTTTTGCTATGTCATCATATCTCATTTGGACTAAGCAAGAGAGGATTTGAGTTCAGTTCTGGTCGACGAAATCAGCTGGCAAGTTCAAATCCAATAAAGTGACTTTGTTGTTTAAGAAACTTCCTTCTTTTTTGGGACGTTTCTGTGAAGATGAGCAAATGGTGTCTTCCGAGCTCCTTGATCCTGAAGCTTGCTCAGGCCTCGATGTCACTCCTGTATAAAAATATTTATCACTCATTAGGATTTTGATTCATTGATTCGTTACTAGAATACAATGATCATCGTTCACCGAGAGTTGATTACCGCTTGTACCACTATCCAAAGGTTGGAATTTGTCAGCATCTTTGGAATTCCAGGAAGCATAAAACTGAGCTGCTTGTTCGATTCCCTTCGATCTGTAAGGTGAGATGTTGTGGATGCCAAGTTGGAGAGATCCGAGTAAGTCATTCTCAATGCACTCGTACATTTTCTTGCAGAGTGTATCGACGGCGACAGACAAATTGATGATTTGAATCCTTATCGCCATAACTTTATCATTACTAAATTCATCAAAGGGCTCCTCAAGGAACTGCGAAAGTTTCTCCACATTACTTTCAAGTTGTTGCTGCTGATCCTCAAACAAATTCTTCTTTATCTCTCTCTCCTCAGGGGTCATCTCATCTTTAAACATCTCTTCACCAAACATATAATATGCAAAAGCATACGAATATGAAAGAACTCGCCTTGATCTGAATAACCGGTCGAGTCCATTGGTGACCCAGCTGAAGTCTTTAAGCTTCAACTCCCTCTTTTCTGATTTCGACACTTTCTCATGGATAGTATCCCTAAGTTTATCTTCTAGCTTTGATGAATCTGTATGAGCTTTGTATCGGTGATGATAATGCGTATACCTGTTTAAATCTCTCTTCGCTCTTTCCATCTGCTTCTCTTTGTCATCTTGGTACCGACCACAACTGTGACCAGCGATACTCCTATAAGTGTGATCACTTCCAGTAGCTCCACCACATAGCCAACTGTACATTTTAATAACCAAACATGAGAGACACTTCCACCATTTGACATTTGATCGTCTCAAAGCATAGAAAAAACAAATGCAAAATAGGAAAAAAAAGCATTGAGGAAACAAGGCTCGAGTTCTTACCAAAAACACTGCCCACAAATACACCTCACGAGATTGCATCCACCATTCTTTTCCACAGGTTTGTAACATTTGGGACACAGCTTTGTGTGAACGGTTATCCAGTTGATTGTCTCAGACTCATCTCGACACTTCTTTCTCCATAACTCCCACATCAAACAAGAGCAAGGGGAGTGGGCTTGACACAGACAACTGAAACAGAACTGAAGACCACAAGAACATTCAACTTCGCACAACTTGTCATCCTCAGCTCGTATAGCATTCCCACAATGCGGAGTGCTAGGACACCACTTGACCATTCTGTTATCTTCGATGTACGACTCAAGAAGGTAACGATCAAACTTCGCAGCTAGATCTGGACGCTTTTTACTGACTAGACTCCTGACAATATCTTCATCACAAATAGCATTACATTGATGAGCCATGCATCTAATCCTTTTGCTCTGACCTTCATTTATCTGCACAGTAAAATGCTCCGTCCAACCTAAAACGAAACAAGAACTGTGTTACATCATATGTCAACCTTTGCAACAAATTACAGCAAGAGGGTACTCACAATTATTGCAAAAGCAATGGCCACAGTCCATTCTTGTCATGTGATCACCTGGTAAATCCTCCATGCAAACATCACAACTCATCTGTGAAGACTGAGGAAAGGAAGAGTTGCCATATTGATAATCGAAGACAGTGACACCAGCTCCAGAAAACAAGCTATCTTTTCCTTTCTCAACAAACACAGCAAACAACTTCTCCACATCCCACTGGTAATGAATAAGAAGAGTCCGTGCATGGTGCTCCTTTATTGATAACAATTCCATCACCCTTAGCAAATCTTCTCTCTGCATCAGAAAACCAATAACTCAAACCAAACTAAAGCTTAAAATTAAACCCGAGAGTAAAATCATCTCTGCTGATTTTACCTGTGCTGCTAGAAGCGATTCCTGAGTGATGACCTGCAAAATTGTAGAATAACTGTTAACAAACCCTAATTTCAAACAGAGAAGAACAGAACAGAACAATTCTGCAATAAATTAGAATCCTAAACACTGTGAAAAATGAGAAATTCAGATGAACAATGATGCCGGAACCAGATTTTCAATCTCACAATTGCAATGAAATTCACTTTGAAAAGGTTCAAAATTTTCACGAAATATCAACAACCCACAAAAATTGAGGGGGAAGAGAATTACCAATAACAACCAAATATGAAACAATCACGGATATTAAGAAGAAAGAGATAGAAGAATGAAGAGAGGAAGAAGAGTGTATATAAGAGAACCTGAGTGTTTGATCTTTTAGAGGACAGAGGCTGCAATTCAGACTCTTCATTATCAATTCCATCCAAAGAATCTTGATCGGAGGAGTAATAGCAAGCCTCTTCCTCCGCGCTAAAATAATCATCCATCGATCACAATTCTGAATTAAGAAATGATAAAGAATGGACGGAGGCGATCAAGAGAAAGAGAAGATCGACGGAGGGAGAGAGTAAAACGGATGAGTAGAGGATAAATAAAGGAGGGATATTCCGGTGAGATCACAGTTCCGGTGAAGAGTAGAGGGCGATAGAGGAGGAAGACGAATCGCTCAAAGATTCCTATCTGTCTCTCTCTCTCTCTCACTTTTACTGCTTTTATGCAAAACGATACATTTATGTTACGTCGTCGTTTTGGTCCGAATGTGAAAGTGTTTTTTTTGCCATAATTGTGAAAGTTTTTTTTAATACTAAGCGCATTGATGGATATTTTCTTCTTTTTTGTACATACGTAAATTCAATTCCTCTTTTCTTTCCACTCTAATCACCAATTAGAGTTTGATTTGAAGATTCGTTTTTTTTTGGATATTACTAGTAGTAGTAGTCAAACTAAAATTGAATCTGTTGGCAACAAAAAAAGAAAGATAGTAAAAATGTAAAATACTATGAATAAGTTAGTTAGGATGACTTTCAGTTTCAGTTCAAATATAGATACATGTCACATGAAATTTATCTAACAACAAAAATCAATTAATCTTTTTACCCTAATTGATTCCTGCGCCATAGAAACATCTCTTTAAAGTGTTATAATGTTAACTGTCTGGTACGGAAGCAGAGGTGTGGTTCAACGCCATCCTTTACTTTTGTCCAAAATCCACAAAGAATGATTCTAAAATTAGCAATCAACATTACAGAGCAACAACAACTAATCTCACGTTGTTCTTGTCCTAATCCTCGCCATCATCAATGCGTGTTCGGAAGAGGTAGTCTTCGCCTTCAAGTTCATCTTGATATAGGGATATTGATGGATCATTACATTTCTCATCTTCTTTCTCATCATTACATCTCTTTCCCTGACCAAACATGTCGAGTTTTCAATACTCTCAGAATATCATCACTAGTTAAAATATATGAGAAGGTTCACTTTCAGAAAATATGGAGGCTTAAATCGTTCACAGACTGCAACCTCTATAGAAATGCCTAACTTTGAATATAGCAGGATCAGATTTCAGATCTTAAGATTCATTTTTCATACATGTGGTTGTGATTCTCTCCATTCAGCTATTAGTATTCCATAAACCAAGATCAATTTGTTTTGGCAATAAGCAATACTTGTTACTAAGAACTTGTGGGGATTTGCTGAAGAGCTACTATAAGGTAATTGAAACAGAGAACAAATGTTAATCCTTAAGCAAAGATTCTAGAAACATTGCTGACCTTTCTTAAGATATAGAAGAAATAATGGAAGCCATCGCCAAAAGTGTTGTACTCCATGGACCAAGTAAACTTAGGATCCTTAAACAGAGGACGCCTGAAATGCGGCTGCATTGACAAAAGAAGAGTTTTTTTTTAGAGCTATTAATTGAGAAAATGCAAGAACATGAGATCAGATATTTTGTTTGAAGACCTGGCCAAAAGTAATGGAAATGAAAATGCCATCTGGTTTCAAAACCCGGTGAACTCCATCAAGGGTTGCCATGACTTTGCTAACAGTTTCTGGACGGGGATTCCAAGGATCACCAGCATCCACAAACAGTACATCCTACAACACGAGATTAATTACAAAAAGGGACAAATCATGAGCTATCTCTCCTTTTCAAGAAAATATATACTTTAGAACCTCACTGAAAAATCTGAAGTCCTAAACAAACAATGGATCGAAAGAAAGTTGTAGCTCAGTTACAGATTTTACCATGGTCCCTTTCTCAATAACCACATCAAAAGACTCGCTGTCAAATGGGAGGTCTAGCATGTCAGCTTGCACCACTTTTATTTCTGAATATATCAAAGTATCACATCAAATATTGAACACGTCGAGTGTAAGATCTAACTTTAAACCAGCAGAAACTAATAAACTTCTCAGTATAATTAAATATAGACTATTGTCAGTGTCTAGTTTTAAAGAATCAGAATTCAGAAATCATTGTTAACTCTAGTTCTTCTTCATTACATTCATGCCTATAGAACTACTCAAACAAATTATAACTTAAGCAATACCTTTGTACCCTTTTGGTAGCAGCCGACTCTGCATCTTCTCTACCGCCACGGAAGATAAATCAATGCAGGTAATATCAACAATCCCATCCTTATACAACTCTTCACACAACTGAGAGTTCCCACATCCCAATTCCAATACCTTCATTACAACAACAAGGAAAACTCAAAAATCAATTTTTTTTTTGCAATCATCAAGAGATTAATAACAAAAGAGAGATAGAGAGAGGGAATGTACGGAAGAAGAGGGTTTGATGTTGGATATGATGAGATGCTGGAAATGAGAGTAATCCTTGAACCATTCATAGTGTTCTTCAGAAGAGAATCTCTCGTCCCTGCATTCTTCCAAGACATTCAGAAACACAGGAAAGAGAGAGGGAGACTACTTGTAGCTGAATGCAATTCATGATTACCAGTAGTGAGGATCGAGGTAGGTTAAAGCAGAAGGAGGACCAACGGAATTTGGATTCTCCATAGCTGGACTTGCTCGATTCTCCTCCTTATCAGCTCAGCCAATAAACCCTAAACCCCTTTTCACTAATCACACTAGTTAACTAACTCTTATGGAATTGGTAACAGTTGACTTGATCTTGGCATAAACTAGCTTAAGAGTTAAGGGGGCTTGTTTTGTTATAACATATGGGCCTATAAAAGCAGCCGCATTTCTTAAGCCCATGTGATTTTCTTACATCTACAAGTCTCTGTTTTTTTTTTTTATTCACGTCTTAACGGATTACTTTTGTCCAAATCATTTAAGATCAGCAGACTTATTGCCTGTGACGATTATCAATTCATTCTATATTTTTCCTTGTTTTGTACGACACTTAACCTATCCAATGATTTGCACACACAAAAAAAAAAAAACCCTATCCAATGACTACATTTTCTATGTATGTA
>Ga0041059_1001891_pt1 | contig 16238 bp, 9 predicted proteins | sample AraColnosormetaG_FD_56232 | JGI IMG/M metagenome (GOLD analysis project Ga0041059, IMG submission 56232) | Arabidopsis roots microbial communities from North Carolina, USA - Col MF nosort | ecosystem: Host-associated > Plants > Roots > Unclassified | place: USA: North Carolina | collected 2013-09-02
GTAAACTGAATTACTGATGATGAGAAGAAGAACACATTACAATTGGTTGGAGCTAATGATGAAATAAGCGGACATGTATATACCCAGCATAATTTTCGTACCTATACTCTCTTATATTTCTAAACTCTTGATTTGTTAGTTACTGTCTATCCCAATTGATTCATTGGGTAGAAAAGTTGTACCTTTTTTATATCTTTTTCTTAATCTTTGTATATTCTTCGGTCAATGATAATAAATTTGTTGTATATTTATGTTGTCTGCTTTATTTTAAAAATCTTAGTTAAGAGTTATAGCAGATATAATTTAAAACAATGTTGTCCCTGCATAGCAGGGGCCAAATGCTAGTAATATTTTAATTGACTAACAATAATGGAAAGTGTTGTTTATTTTGAATAACACAAAAATTTTAATGACTTTATTAAAGTATGAATCTAATAACTCCAGATTTATAAACACTTTAAATTACTTTTTATAAATCAAAATTTAATAATACCAAAGTTTTATAAACCTTTAATTAAATAACAAAAAAATTTCATAACATTTCAAGTAATTAAAAATTCATATAAATCACAAATTAATAACACCCCTATAAGTTAAGTAGCCAGCGTCGAAAGTTTGTTTGGTGCGAAATCAGAAAGATGGTGCTCGAAACTCCGGTCTGTTCTCCCATAGACAAAGAATCCTCCTCCGACGATGTGCAGCTCAACAAACCGCCGAAGAAAAAGCGGAAGCTTGACGTCGTCTATCCACCCAGAGACAATACATCCTCCTCCTCCGATGTGAAACCCAAAGTCCCCGTAATTCTCTATTCTCTTCGTAATCACTTTCATAACCCTAACTTGATTGATTGATTCTATCTGAACTTTTTTGTAGGGATATTGTGGGGTAAAAGCCATTGGATGTAATCGCTCTGACGAACTCCTTGCAGAGGTGGCACTCCATTCCTACAATTCTCAAACGGTAACTCTTATCTATATTGCTCTTATTCTAGCAAGCCCTCACCTTTACTTCTTCTTCTTCTTCGGATTTTAACTGTTACATCTCCACTTACGGTTATTATCATTGTAGGGGACAAATTTAGAGTTGATGACTGTAACCCAAGTCATGCTGCAATCGGTTGCACATATCAATTATCATATGATATTGGATGCCTTTGATCCAGCCAACAATTCCCTTTCCAGTATTGAAATATGCCTTTGGGATGCTGCCGTAAAGAATAATGAGAAATTGAGATTAGTCACCACTTTTTGCAGCCTTGAAGGTATAACTAACATACATACATGGTTTATATATTTTGTCTGTTTTTGGTGTTTCTGGCGGCTATGCTAGTTTCCATCCATCATCCACCAATTACTATTAGTTTGTTGTAGGGTCTGGAGATAAAGGTTCCCAATGGGATCCTAATGGTGTAGACGTGCTCTATACTGGTGTGATGCCTAAGTGGCTAGATGATGGTGCCCTTTCAGGAAGCGAGAAGCTACACTACTATGAGGTGTGTGGTGTTTGCTATATCTAAACACACAGACACAGATCACGCCTTGTTCCCCTAATGTTAAAAAATGTTTCAAATGTAGGTTAATGATTCCGATTTGCAAGAGAATAAATGGCTTCATCTATATGCTCAAGTTGGAGCATACTCTAAGTGGGATCTTGGCATGGTGAGCCTAGCTATCAGTATACTCATTTGTTTTGGGGTCTTCATGCACTCTTCTCTCATACACAAGCTTTTGTTTTGCAGGTTAAACATTTCCCATTGGAGATAAAGAAAGTAGTGGTACAAACAATGGAAGACGACATAGAGTCAAATTTGAAGTTGAAGTCGAGCAATGCTATCTTCTATATAACCTTCACGACTAGTGGAGGTGTCGAGTGCGCATGCATAATAAGGCAAACGAGGAATGGAAGACCACAACACATGTGCCTTGAAATTAATAATGTTGAGATGGACAAGTAGACAAATATATGTTGCGACTTTTACTGACTAAAAGAGTTGCTTAGTGTGTGTTTAGTAGTTTAATTTGTGTTATGTTTACCTCTAAATGCTATGTTTTTTTTGGTTCTGCTTAATTATGTCTTCAGACTTTTAATGATATTTGTAATTTATATCTTTGATTCCAACTGTATATTCTCTTGTTTCAATCCATGAACTAGAATTGCTAAATCATGATTTTTCCACAAAACAAAAATCACGATTTCACGATACAATAAAAGATTTGAGAATTATTATTCGGTGCCAAAATTCTTGAAATGAACTACAAAATATATAGTAAATATTTAGTAGACATGATAAACAAATCTACAATAAAATGTAGGGTATATCATTTTCTGCTTCCGCGAACTTCCACATAGTCCATCCCATGTGAGCTTCTTCTGTGGACATATCATAAAATTAGAACAATAATTAAGTTAGTTAATTTATATATTTATATAAAAACTGTAGAAAATAACTTAGTTAATAAATATTTAAAGAAAGGGATAGATAAATTATATATTACCGTGATGAACTATGGGGAGGGTTTGGGCCACCGCATTTGATTTTACATTTTTCAAAACAATCACCGTCGTGTTTCTTACAATTCTTTGAACACTTGCGAAAACATTGAATAAAATCTTTTTCACTCCATTTTGCTTCTACTGCCAACGCAGCAATCACCACCATCAGTATCACTAATATCGCACTCCATTTTGCCATCTTTGATCGTCTTAGAATTTTACAAAAGCAAACTTTGTTTTCTTTTCTGTTCTTAATCTTATGACTTATATTATGTTTCAAGAAATCAACCTCTATTTATAATACATTTTGTTTAAATTTTGAGTAGATTTTTTACTTAGTGTTTGTTGTAGTTTTAACTGGTTGAATCTATTAATTTCCTTCATATTTATGTTCAAAAATCTTGTATGTTTTTGCAGTATTAAATTTTATAAAATGAATAGATGTATATTAACTATTAAGTGAATGTGGATCCATCCGTCGGAGAGTAAATCTGCCAATAAGAAAGAGACACCAAACTTTAGAGGACATTAATTGATAGACTTTGTATGATTGTTTTATTATTTGGTTAAAGACTAATAGATTTCACAAGAAAATATTAATCTTCACTTAATACAAATGTTGTGTAAAGAAAACAAGTTATTTAACCCTTTCCATTATTCTTGTTTTTTTCCTTTATAAAGATAGATTTATCACTTCATTTATTCTATTTAATCATTTTAATTAAATAAATCATTTTAATACAATTTAATAGTATTTAGTTTTAAAAAACATTTTTAATTGATTTTTATTTATTGGTAAAAAATATTAACAGACTTAAGTGAAAATGTTATGCTTGGTCACAATTTGTGACTCACAAATATTTTTGAGGAATGTTTTGCTCAATGTTTTTTTTTTTTCACTTCTCTTTACAGTATAAGATTTGATAGTACAACTAATTGCATTTGTCGTTTTTATTTTGATAATATAATTACTTTGACACTTTTGTAAATTTTTAATTTAATTATTTGTCAAATACTTAAATTTGTGATGTGATCGCTATTGCTGCAAAGACAATTGGTCAATTCACTACAAAAAAGATTGTTTGCCAATTGCAAGCAATGTATGTATATCATGAGGTTTGGTAAAAGACCATTCAACACCACTCTTCGTTTTTTCCATAAACTTATTCTTCAAATGCCAATTTTATTTCTTAGATATCTTACTATAAACTTAAAACTAATGGAATTCTTCACATATTCATAGAATAAATTTTATCTCTCTAGAAATACTCTTCCTAAAATCTATTAAAGATTAAAACAACACAACCTCATCTTCCTCACACCACACTCTCTCAAACATCACCTTTTTTTTACTAAGCATGCCTTAGGCAACGTCTGCTTGTATTATGTAGCCTCTTGTAGTATGATATATTCAGCCTCTGCTTGTACGATGTAGCATTTGGCTCATATTATGTAACGTCTTGTACTGTGCTTATATAAATCTATTTCTTCCTCAATAAAGACAATGATTACAATTACAGCGATTTATTGAAAGATTTGTCTTGATGGCAAGGCGTTAGCCATGCCACTATTTTATGACCTCGAGTTGGTCTAACATCTATGAAAAATAATTTCTATTTGTTTTTTTGGCTCTACCCTTAGCATGTTTAATATGTGAAAACTAAACAACAAGAATTAGCCTCTGATACAAAAATGAACAAGTATATACATAATGACATATATATCTCAGATTTATGCAGATCTCATACATTCATATTTATAACATTCGTAACATTTACTATAATCCTAATGTGTAAAGAATAACATAAGGCAAGCTAAAAGTTTGTCGACCAATCGTTTCCCATAAAACTTGAACAATTTTAGCTAAAATCATTCTGAAGTCCTTAAAACCAATTGTTTCCTAATAATTATTAGTTTTGTATTATAATATAGTGATCAAACATCTTATTTCTTTTTTGTAACTCTATCGAATGTTTTAAAATCTTTTGGGACTTATATAGTCTGTAAATATAGATAACTTTTTATCAATATTTTATTAGATTTTTAACATGAACGTAAAACTTAAAAAAAAGGTAGTCATGATCACAAATCTTCTACGGAAATTTAATTATATCATAGTCTTCTTCCGAAAACTTCCCTAGATGTCGTCTCATGCGAGATTCTATCCATACACATATCATAAAATTAGAAAAATACGTATAAGTTATATAATTATAGAATGTAGTAAAGAAAATAGTACCTTGAGGAACTATGTGGAGGGCCAGAAGAGCCATGAGGCGGGTTTGGGCCACCGCATTTGATTTTGCAACGTACAAAGCAATTACCATCGTGGTCGCCACAAGGCTTTGAACACTTGCGAAAACAGCGAATCCAATCTTTTTGAGTCCCTTTTGCTTCTACTGCCACCAGAACAATCACCATCATCATTATCACGACTATTGCACTCCATTTCTTCATCTTTTGGTCGTTTAAGAATCATACAAAAGCAAACTTTGTATTATCTATTTTTCTTTGTCTGATGACAGTTTGAATTTTTTTCCCAAGAAATCAACCTCTCTTTATATAATTATATTACATTTGGTTTAATTCTAGTAGATTTTTCTTTTCTTTTTTTAAACTTTTCGTAGATTTTTTACCAACATTTATGTTTGGTTTGGTCTTAATTGGTTTTTATCCTTTAAAGTCCTTCGTATTTCTGTTCAAAATTGGATATGTTTTTACGGTAGTAAATTTCATAAAACTGAATAGATTTATATTCTTGGTCCATCCGTTTAAATTTTGTATGTTTGGTTTTATTTCTTGGTCCATAGTTTTACTTCCACTTGTAGACAGCTATATATCTTCCAGATTTGGTTACAAAGACACTTGCAAAAGTTTTGTATGCTCTTGCACCATCACTTACTGTATCTTGTGAATGTCATATTTAAATTCAATGAAGCATCAGCTATTCTCTTGTATTCATGTTATTATGCTTCAAACTTCAACTGAATAAAAATAAACCCTATAATGTTGGCAACCAACTCGTCTATTTCAAATGATTGACAAGCTTCCTTCTTTGTCTTCCTCTCCGGTAGCAGAGTAACAATGAAGAGCTGTGAGCATGAACTACTCAAAACAAGAAGAGGAAAGTCCCGCGAGGTTAGTTCACGTTTTCTCTCCTCTCCGTCTGCATCTTCTTCTCCTAACCGCAGAAACTCCACTTCTAGTTCATCTACCAAGAGAGATGATCAGAACAACAACGGTCTGAAAGTTCATCTTGGCCTGAAAAAGCATGATAGGATGTCAGATGGAACACGGGTTTGTTTCGGGTTACCAAACCAAAGTAGCTTAGAATTTGACACAAGAAAATCCCAAGTAAAGGTAATGATTTTGTCATCACTTCTTCTCATGCTTTTCACATAACCGTGAGATCTTTGCTTTCTTCATCCTTTGAGGCATGGAATTAAATAAAAGCTAACAACCTTTCCAGAACCAAATACTCTGTGCATGGGATAGTCTTACCAAATGAAAACAGTTGGTTCTGCAAGAGAAAATCAAACTGCAGAAGAAAAACCTGGAGATGAAGATCAATTATGTGCTTCTTTCTCAAGTAAGTATTAGGTCCAAACCCATTTACTAATTCCAAGCCATGGAGGATATAAATCGGATTGATACGAAATATATCTGAAACAGGTTAAAGCATCTTGGGAGGACATGGAAATACAACAACTATCATCTCTGTCCATGGCCAGAGATTCCCTGCATTCTGTTCTTTCCATGCTTCCCCTCAAAGAAGGTGCAAAGGTAAATCAAATCATGCTTCTCCGTTAAGATTTTTTCTTGTCTCTTTTCTTTTTAACAACTCCTGAGGTTTTCAGGTGAACATGGAATCAGCTATCACTTTATTCAAGAATGCAGAAGCAGTCACTGATGCTATCAATTGAACTGTGAATATCCCACGGTAGGTTTTGAGAACAAACGTGACATGATCATCGTGTATCAAACTAGTGTAAAAACCTATCATGTTCCATTAGCAGATGGAGGGTATTGTTCCACTTGCTTCCCTACTAGCGGAAGTGGCTGCACAAGAGAAGCTGATGCAACCTCATGACTTTTTGAGAATGATCTCCGAGTTAGAGGTACAAAGATTGTGTGTGCATTAACATAGAAAGACCTGGTCTTATATGTTTCTGTTTTCTGATCATATTTTGGGATGTACACAGATGCAGGAGAGGAGCTTGAAGTGCTGCTTCTTGATTCAACACAAACAGACTTTCGATACAAATCTTCTTTAACACTAGGACTGTGTCAAAGCATACGACTCTGTTTTTTAAAAGCAAAAAATAGTATTTTGAGAGCTTAATAAAGGTATCTACTTTGCAACTCTCGCAAGAGTCTAAGACCCTTAGATGGTACACATAAGCACAGTTGCAGTAGCAAAAGGACCAAAGCCCTTTACCTATTTCAGTTTCGATAAGCGACAAGGCCTAATTGTGCCGTCAGCTGGCTTTGATTGCAATAAGCCTCATGGACTTGTTAAAGCTCAATCATGTCACATTGCAAGATAAGTTCTTCTTCCACTCTAGAAACAAACATTATTGATGCCGTGGACTTGGATTACGAGAAAAGAGAATAATGCACAATTTCAAAAGAGAGAGACTACATAAACATTGAAGACATGAAAAACACTAGTTTCAAAGCTGATGATATTATTACTCGGCCAAAGCGTGTCCCAGTTATTTTGAACGATTTACGAAACAGTAATTTCATTTATTAAGAATAAGCGTTTACTAAGAAAGAGATTATTAGAGGAATAAATGAGGAATCCAAACGTCATGAGGGAAAAAGATGAAAATATTAGAAAACGCTTTGTTCTATATATATTAAGGAACGTAAAGAAGTGTTAATGCAAAGCAAAATCTTATTTTCAACTTCTAAAGTCACTTTATAAACCTTAGATCGTTCCATGTCTCATAAACGTTTCAATCCGCTGACGGCTTCTTCAAGTGACGAAGATGAATTGGAGACTCCAATCAGAGAAGTTGAAGACTCTTCATCGGATGAAGAAACTGATTCCGATTCCGACTCCGAACTCGGGAAGAAGGATGAGGTTGTAACCGAAGTTTCTGCCTTAAACAATCAAGAATCCAAAAGTGTGAAAATTTCTGAGAAATCAGTGGCAAAGCGTTCTCGTGAAACACATGAAGCACAAGCGTCTGCGGATGTGAAGAAGGCCAAGAAGGTGAAGAAGAGGGGAGGAGGAGGAGGAGAAGAAGCTGAGACAAAGAAAGCTTATTTCCAACGAGTTTGGACAGATGACGATGAGATTGTAGTTTTAGAAGGTTTTATCGATTACAAAAACGATAGTGGGTAAGTTCTTATGACGATACTAATAGGGTTTATCAGTTGGTGAAAAAAACTATTAGCTTTGATACTAAGTTTTTTCATGAATAGAACCTTAGAGACATTAAAGCTAATAGTTTTATTCACCAACTGATAAGCCCTATTAATATCATCATAAGAACTTACCCTATTATCGTTTTTGTAATCGATAAGACCTTCTCAAACTACAATCTCGTCTTCTCTGTCCAAACTCTTTGAAAATAGGCTTTCTTCGTCAGCTGTGTAGGTTCCTCTTTAAAAGTTTTTAACCTATAAGAGTATATATATAATATATATATATATATATTATGTCAAAAAAATTCAAAGACAATTTATTGAAGTTAGTGTTTCTTATGAAAAATAAGAACAATTTCTTTTATCTTATAAAACAATTTTACAAAAACTCAAAGTTGTTATCATTGAATAGCGAGATGTCAAAACCAAATTTTATTTACAATTAAAATATAATAAATTATAAACATTGCTATGTAAATATCATGCAATAACACAACCTTTTAATCTATAAATAAACTTACAAATTCGATTTTAATAGTTTATATTATACAAATAAAGTTATATTTAGTCATTCATAAGTTAATGCTTATAGATTTGTGGTTTCAATTGAAATTTTTATAATATATGAAAGAATTGTTGGTGTTGAAATGCATAAACTATATAGTTATATTGTTTAATTTTACAATAGAAAAACACAATGAATTTAACATTAATTAAAAAAATTATAGAAGCTTTCTTATTTAATAATTTCTGATATTCAATTTTGGTAAGTTTAGTTAATATAAGTAGTATATGGAAATAAAAGGGGAGATTTGCAAAACTACCCTTGTTTTACTACTCTTTTGCAACAATACCCTTTTATGTTGTCCATTTTTAAAAATACTCCTTCCCTTGAACAAAATGACCAAATTACCGTCATCTAATAGAAACATGTAATTGGAGACTGAACTTTTCCCGCCAATTTTTTGGCGCCAAAATTTTTTTTCCCGCCAAAAAAAATTTCCCACCAAACATTTTTCCGCCAAAAAAAAAAATTTCCCGCCCAAAAAAAAATTTCCCGCCAAATTTTTTTTTCGTAACAAATTTTTCCTCAGCCAAAACAATGATTTTACAAATCCTTGTAAATATTATTTAGCGGCAAATAAATTTACAAGGGATTTTAAAAGATTTACAAGAGATTTTAAAAAGGTTTTAAGAGATTTACAAGAGATTTTAAAAGAGTTTTAAAAGATTTACAAGCGATTTTAAAATAGTTTTAAAAAATTTACAAGTAATTTTAAAATGTTTTCAAATCCCTTGTAAATCTTTCAAAACACTTTTAAACCCTTTTAAAATCTTTACAAATCCTTTGTAAATCTTTTGGAACCCTTGAAAATCTCTTGTAAATATTGTAAAACCCTTTTAAAATCTTTAAAAGACCTTTGTAAATCTTTTAAATCCCTTTAAAATCTCTTGTAAATCTTTAAAAACCCTTTTAAAATCCCTTGTAAATCTTTTAAAACCTTTTAAAATTCCTTGTAAATCAGCCTCTTAAAATCTCTTGTAAATCTTATAAAACCCTTTTAAAATCCCTTGTAAATCTTTTAAAACTCTTTTAAAATCCCTTGTAAATCTATTTCCCGCCAAAAAAAAATTTGGCGGGAAAAATATTTTTAGAAACAAAATTTGGCGGTAAATTTTTTTTCGAAACGTTTTGGCGGGAAAGTTTTTTTCGAAAATTTTTGGCGGGAAAATTTTGGCGGGAAATTTATTTTGGAATATTTTAAGCGAAAAAATATTAATATTTCATTTTGTTAACTTAAAACAATTTCCAAATAAGGGTAAAATGGTCATAAAAATTTAAAGAGGGTAGAAATAAAAAATGGATTAAACAAAAAGGTAGAGTTGAAAAGGGGTATCATGAAAAGGGCATTAGAAAGAATTTTTCAAATAAAAGTGTTTAGTTAGAAGGATACTAAAATTAAATAAATAAAAAATACAAAAGTTTAGAAAAATTGTGGGCTTCACACATCATCACAAAAACTCTCTTTTAATATATAGATGATTTATGGGCTTCCAACTCAAAACCAATTGACAATAAGTAGCGAGATTTATGAATATTATATAATGTTGTAGAAATATCTCAACTTACAATGTGAGACATTCTATATTTTAATAGGTCTCTTTATGAAAAGAAAATGGCCCAATGGGAACGACCCAAACCCAACATCCCAAAATTACCACAACAAGACGAGTCATTATACAGGCTAGGTAGAAAATTGGTTTTGTGGAAAAGCGTCTAGTGGGTCAACTATGTGCTCTAATACGATATTAGGAATCATAGGTTTCCAACTCAAAACCAATTGATAATATGTTTGCATCAAACGATTAGTGATGTTAGAGTTCAAAGGAACTGAGGTCTAGTTGCGAGGAAGTAAAAAAATCATAAAGTTGGGTTTACAACAAAAAAAAGCTATCATGTAATCAACTATCATATGACGTCGACTTCTCTATACATGCCTCTGTATATTACATGATATTGCATATAATCATCTTCTTCAACAAGATATTCATTCCTTTTTAATTATTCATTCAAAATGCTCTAGGAACTATATAATCAATCTTACCACAATTAGTTTGATCTCTCAAAGTTCCCATGATGTTTCTCCAATCCACAATTTTCATAAATTTATGACATTCACCTAATTGTTGAAAAAAAATCACATCGAGAAGTAAAAGAAAAAAAAATCAAAACACAAGACTTACTTAAAATTTTATCCAAGAAGCAAATGCTAATGATTTTAGCTGCTCACTGACTTTGGATAAACACTCATAGATTGCATTCTTAGAAGATATTAGATCATTAAAAACTCTTTGCAAAACAGTAAGAACATGTTGTTGAACATCACTTTTTTAACCGATTTGATAAGATCTTGTATATCTTTCACTCGCTAAAGTGTTTGTTCTATAACTTTTTCATGGTTTGACATTGTAAAACCTAAAACATTCAAAACACTGAGTTTTCAGAGTGAGATGTAGATAATTAATGATTAGTCATTCATAATTATAAGCTTTAGATTACATAGAATTATATAGTAAAAGAATTTTCTATCTATAATGGATAGAAATATATAAATAATAAATATAAAATATTCTTAACAAAATCTTTCAAGATATTTCTTGTCAAAATCTATCAAGATTTATAAATAATAAATATAGATTACATGGAATTATATAATTAATGATTTTCCAAGATCTTTCTTTATTTTTATTTTTTAATAACTTCTAGCAAAATCTTGACTCTTAAATGACCAAGGAAATTTGTTATATAAAAAAAAAAGTTACCAATGAACTTTACTTTTTACACAAAGCTTGCACCTCTCACACAAACTTCCACCTTTCTCAATGTCAAACACAAGATAAGATCTAACTTGATAGAATGCTTAGAAGATGCAAATAATTATGCAAGAGATGAATGAAAGAGAAAGCTAAAATGTAATCCTTGATGTACACATATCTCCATGTCTTTTAAGAACTTCAAACATTTCCTCCATCAAAGGCATGATGAAATAATCTTTGATGTACACACATCTCGATGGATCACGATAAGGGTTAGGCGCATCACGAGAACACCCTATGAACGGCCTATCTTCTTTAAGTTGTAGTTCACTATCCATGACATATATTGCATTGCTACTTTGTGGTTTAGACCATATCAGTAATGGTCTTCCTTATCAAGAGTGTTTCTCTTATCTAGACTTGCAAAATCAATCAAATCTTGAGGAGAACAGAGTGTATCATCACGTCCATCAAGAAGCCTTATAACTCGTATGAGTTCACTCACAACAATGGCCACCACACATCTTACAAAACACACATAAGAAAAAACAAAAGGAGTTAAAAAAGTGAAGAAAATATTTCAATATCATATCTTATCTATATTACAATTAGAGTAGTTGTATTGTAAACTTTTCAATATTGTTTTAAAGATTCTCATATGTACTTCATATATATGTCTCTTTATATTGCAGCATATAATAATCTTTTCTCTACAAAATATTCATTCATATGTCCATTCCTTTTTCTCTTGCAACTTAACTGTGTTCTTTCTGATCTCTTAAAGCTTTCATTATTATCCTTCAATCAGCTTTCAGTAAATCTGGGATTTTGAAATAAAACTACAAGAACAATAATAAATTGTTAGACCAAACTTGTTTCATAGAGAAAAAAAAAAGAATCTGATACACTTACCTAACATGTTGACCAAGATGCAAATGTAGATTATTTAATCGTCCTCCCAGCTCTCAAAAAAAAACCCATATCTTTAGCAATTTCTTTCAAAACATGGAGAATATTTTTTCGAGCATCACTTATACCAACCAGTGATTCAAGAAGCTGGTGTAGTTCAAAAAGTATAGCCCTCACTCGTCGACGAACTTTAAATGAAAGTAATGAAAATCTGGTATTAACTTGAAACTTTCACACTTCTCTTCCACTTTTATCCTTTCACACTAGAAAATTACAATGTGCACAATTATAGCCGTTTCACACTTCTCTTCTACAATTTTTTTTTTCACATCAAAAAATTATTTCAGGTTTTTGACACATATTCCCAACAATTTATTTTTCTTAATAATTAATATAATTTTTAAAATATATCAATGTACAAAACATAGGCTCCAAATGGATGACAAATAATTGAATATTTGGGTGCAAATGGTTGCACAATTTAAAAGGTTGAAGAGGTTAAAAACATTATTCAATTAATCTTCAGCATTTTAGTTGAAAAAGTTGAAAAAATTATTCAATTCATTCAACTTAAAAAGTTGAAAAATGAACAAATTATAAAGGAAAAGTGTTCAACTTCTTGATCCACATTTTTGGAGATGATCATTCAACCCCAATTTTGTTCAACCTAATAATTTCAACTCATTCAATTTTGAAAAACCATTTGTACAAGTTGAAGATCTTTCAACTTATTCCTCTACAAAAAGGTTAAACAATTTTTCTTTATAACTTTTTTGGTTGAATGGATGAAATTAGTTCTTAGTTATTTATCTCAAATAGTAAAAACATAAGATGAATGATCATTTAACTTTTTATAACCTCTTATTTTCAAACAACATTTGCACCCATAGTCTAAAAATAGAAATTTGTTGACCAAGAAGAATTTGGTATCAAATGAATATTTTTTGTGGCTCAAACTTTTATTCTCTCTTTAAGTAGCTGAAAAATTAACGTTGGAAAGTGGGGTCTACAGACCTTTACGCCCATTTATTTACGCTACAATGGTTTTCTAATCACATCCTTAATCTTACAATTTGTTTGATAATAAATCTACTAATTAAATTTGACGTCACAAATCACAATGCACTGACGCCCATTAGCATGTTAGTGACAATGTAACCAAACTGATTCATCACATTTCAAACTGAACTCATTCCGGTTGACTAATCGGTTGGGTTTTAACTCGCCAACTATTCTTATCAGGCCAGGCCCAAACATTCCTTCACAAAGCCCTGCCAATTTGATTAATTTTTGTGGCACGTGATTTTAGTTTTGTGTTAGGTCTCACCAAGATTATTGATCACGTTCCATAATTCAAAACTTTGCATTATATACCAAAAATCCAATCCGTATTGAAACTTCATTTGTAAAGTTTTTTTTTTTCCCAAATAGTACTTTTTTTTTGTTTGGCCTTCTTATAGAAAGAAGAACTCAAAGCACAGAGAGAAGATGAGCGAAGAACAACCACACGCCAATCTAGCGGTTCCCGCGTTTAAAACTGAGAAAGAGCCCATAACGCAAACACGAAATGGTCAAAGTAGCGTTTGGCGTTTCGGTGGAAGTGATAAGGCAGCGAAAGCATCCACCGTAACGCTTAGAGGTGTCATCTACATGCTCTTCGACAACTGCGGCAAAGACGTCAATAAGACCATTTTACCCCTCGGCCACGGTGACCCTTCCGTCTACCCTTGCTTCCGTACCTGTATCGAAGCTGAAGACGCCGTCGTCGACGTCCTTCGCTCCGGCAAAGGCAATTCTTACGGTCCCGGAGCTGGGATTCTCCCCGCAAGACGGTAACTTTCTCACTCAATTCTCGATCTTCCACTCTAATCGAACGATTCTCGATCTGGGTTCTTCGAATTTCATCGTAATCGGAGTCGTTTTTGAGTCAACGGCGAATCAATTTTGACAAAGATTTCAACTTTAAGCACACTCGAGTATAATCTTACAATTGCCTTTTAGACCCTATAGTTTTAGTATTCTTATAAATTGACCCCATAACTTTTGAATAGATCTACATTTTGTTGATGTTTGCTCTGTTGTGAACAGAGCCGTTGCTGATTATATGAACCGAGATCTTCCGCACAAGTTAACGCCTGAAGATATTTTTCTGACCGCTGGATGCAACCAAGGGATAGAGATCGTGTTCGAATCGTTGGCTCGACCAAACGCAAACATCTTGCTCCCACGTCCTGGCTTCCCTCACTACGACGCTCGTGCTGCTTACAGTGGTCTCGAGGTTCGCAAGTTTGATCTTCTTCCCGAGAAAGAATGGGAGATTGATCTTGAAGGTATCGAAGCCATTGCAGACGAGAACACTGTGGCTATGGTTGTAATTAACCCCAACAATCCCTGTGGAAATGTCTACTCTCACGACCATCTCAAAAAGGTTTGTGTTTTTGTATCATTACACAAAAATGCTCATCTTTTTGACTCATAACTGAGGCAAAGCTTGAACCTTTGAGGCATTTTTGATTCGTAGCTCGCTAAAGATTGCGTTTTTGGTTAATTTTAGGTTGCAGAGACGGCTAGGAAGCTCGGGATAATGGTGATCTCAGACGAAGTATATGACCGAACTATATTCGGAGACAATCCATTTGTTTCAATGGGGAAGTTTGCTTCGATAGTCCCTGTATTGACACTAGCAGGCATATCTAAGGGATGGGTTGTTCCTGGATGGAAAATTGGCTGGATCGCCTTGAATGATCCCGAGGGCGTTTTCGAGACCACCAAGGTTTGTTTACTGCTACTTCTTTTGTATCCTCTCTTGCTGTTTTGTAACAAGTAATCTCACTGTATGTTTACTCTCTGTTTCTGACAGGTGTTACAATCCATCAAACAGAATCTTGACGTAACTCCTGACCCTGCCACAATAATTCAGGTTTGTGTGTTTTAGATATGTTTTAGAATCTTTGCAAAACTAGTCTATGGATTCATGACACTACTGTATGTTCCTTTGATAGGCTGCACTTCCAGCGATCCTGGAGAAAGCGGACAAAAACTTCTTTGCAAAGAAGAACAAGATACTCAAACATAATGTTGATTTGGTGTGTGATAGGCTCAAGGACATCCCCTGTGTCGTCTGTCCCAAGAAACCTGAGTCTTGCACTTACTTATTGGTATAACTTCTGTAACGACACACATCCACAAATGTAGTTATGATCGGTTTTCTTTAGACTGGTGCTTCTTGATCAATTTCAGACCATTACTAGTCTTTCAATCTGATGAATAGTTTTCACTCACTGCAGACAAAGTTGGAGCTGTCATTGATGGATAATATCAAGGACGATATAGATTTTTGCGTAAAACTGGCCAGAGAGGAGAATCTCGTGTTTCTACCAGGTAAAATAATGAAACTAAGCAGCATGAGTCTTGATTTGAGTTTTGATACTAAAATGGGGTTTGTGGGGAATGTTTTGCAGGGGATGCTCTGGGTTTGAAGAACTGGATGAGGATAACCATCGGAGTCGAAGCTCATATGCTTGAGGATGCACTTGAGAGACTGAAGGGTTTCTGTACACGTCATGCCAAGAAGACAGAGACAGAAACTGAGTCACTTCAAGCTTTGAAACTGAGTGATAATAATCTCGAAATGTAAAACAGAAGAGGATGTGTGTGCCCAAAAGAATATTCTTATGATAGATAATTTTGATTCTTGCTTTTCCATTTGATTTCCCAAAGTATTTGATTATCTACATTAATAAAAACTATGGTTATTTGTCAAATAGCAATATTGGGAACATAAATGAAGGATCTAGCATCCATGAAAGAGAATTTCTTTGTTTTTGATTACCTTGTTCTAACATTTATGCTATTGGTTTGTGCATATAAGTAAGTTCACACGTTTGTGTTTTCTTTTGCAAGCAAGTTCATATGTTAAATTTGGTATTTGGATACAAACTCATTCTCATAAGATTATTTTTTTTATTTTTTTTATTTTTTTTTGGTATACAAACTCATCCATGAAGTTGGATTGAGAAATTGCATCCAAACTCTTTTAGAAATCAAAATATTTTGTTAACGTTATTTTCTAAAAGATATATCACATGTCATTTTCTTTTTTATAATTATTAAATTTCCAAAAATATATATATATATATATA
>Ga0041059_1001892_pt1 | contig 16235 bp, 15 predicted proteins | sample AraColnosormetaG_FD_56232 | JGI IMG/M metagenome (GOLD analysis project Ga0041059, IMG submission 56232) | Arabidopsis roots microbial communities from North Carolina, USA - Col MF nosort | ecosystem: Host-associated > Plants > Roots > Unclassified | place: USA: North Carolina | collected...
TTTTTTTTTTTTTTTTTTTTTGTTTGTTTGTTGTTTGTTAATATGTAAGAATATTCATACTAACTACCAAGTTGAAAAAAACAAAAAAATCATAGTAACTACCCAAATTGTAGAAGGTTATTTGCAAATAACTTTCTATTTTATTATTTATTTTTATTTTTTTTGCTAAGCAACTTTACAAATATAGGGTTTTTAGGTGGACTGTTAACAAAATTTACATTGTTTTCGCATCACAGTTTTCTTATTAAAACATACAAGAATATGATTTCTTTGTTGTGTGTTGGTATTTAAGAATATTCATAGTGAATACAAATAACTTTTCTATTTTTAGTTTTTGTGAAGTAACTTTACGTAGGTAGAAGTTTTACGTGGAATGTAACCAAATTTACATTTTTTCTTGTCATGTTTTTCTTACAAAACATTCAAGAATATGCCAAGGAATTTTTAATACTATATAATATTTTTTGGCCAAGGAATTTTACGTAGGTAAGATTTTTAAATGATGTTGATAAATTTTACGTTATTGTATATGAACATTGTATATTACATAATATCATATTTTCTTAAATAATAAAATAAAATGCTCCATATATTTTGCTAAATTGGACACCACAAATAGATGTCTACCTATGTTTTTTTAAGAAAATAACTATCTACCTAATAAGCTGGAATTCCATATCTACTTAACTCAAATGTTATTTTTGGATAAATATTTGAAGGTTTAACCAAGCTAGGAAATCTAACATAAGATTTTAGAAATGAATTTGAAATCTAGAAATTATAGTATTTTTGGAATCTGTAGAAATTGGTACTAGTATTTTTGAAATAATAAAAATTCTATAAGCAGAAAGAAGTGACAACATTTTTGTTATACATTTGGTCATAACAAAGTAAGAACTAAAGAAGTGGAAAAGAATAGAAGAAGAAAAAAAAAGTCCATATGATTTTTTCTTCCCACTAGTCTTCGTTTTCTAAACACATCACCCATACTTCTCTCCATCATCATCATCATTCATCATCGCCAAAATCCCCAAAGAACCTCAGATTAGGGTTTCTATTTCACTAGTTGATCTGCAAGTACTGCTCACAATTTTTTCAAATTCTTCACTAATCATGGAGAATCAACAGAAGCAACTCCAGCAAGGCGTGCCGGAGTTGGCTTCTTTGGCTGGTCGCGAAGAGAGTTCCGTCAGAGGAATCGATCTTATGAGAGTTGATCAATGTGAAGAGATCGGTGTTAACCAAGTTCCTGCTCTCTCTGTACCTGCCTCCACGGTTGCTGGGGCGGTTGCTGTGCCTATGTCCAATGAGCAAGAGGTTAAAGTTATTGATGAAGCTGCCCCAATAAAACGAAAACGGGGGAGGCCTCCAAGGGCACAGGCTAATACGCCGTTGCATATTCGTCCACCCCCACCGCCGCCGAAGAAGGAAGACAAGGAAGAAGATGTTTGCTTTATTTGCTTCGACGGTGGAGACCTTGTTCTCTGTGATCGCCGGTAAGTGATTGTTAGCTTATAGTGATAATAATTCTGTTAGATAGTATGCTCTAGTGGGAGATTAGAGCCTTGCCATATGTTTTAGTTGGTTCACAACGAAGAAGAGCTTAATTTCGTAGTTTTTTTTTGGATATTCTATTATGTTCTGTATCTCATTATCGAGATTCTAAGTATCGATTATGCGTTGGTTAATGCTCATAGGTTAGAGCTACTCAATTTCTAAACAAGCAAGAGGGTAATGTTAAAAATAGCTATCTATGGAGGTTTAAGAATCGAGGTTCGAGTTATTGATAAGTTTTTGATGGCTTTGTTTGTCCATTCAGGAATTGCCCCAAGGCATACCATCCAGCTTGTATTAAGAGAGATGAGGCATTCTTTCGAACAACGGCCAAATGGAATTGTGGTATGTCGTATAGTCCATCATAGATGTTACTATGTTGCTGTCAGCAATCTAGAGGCTGATTGTTCTGACATGTCGTTATTTCACATCTCTTACATGATGACGTGAACATCCTTCGAAATCTGATGTTTCGTTCATTCATTTCAGGGTGGCACATATGTGGTACATGCCAAAAAGCTTCCAGTTACATGTGTTATACATGCACTTTTTCTGTTTGTAAGCGGTGCATTAAAGATGCTGACTATGTGATTGTGAGAGGTAACATGGGTCTTTGTGGCACATGTATTAAGCCTATAATGCTGATTGAGAATATTGCTCAAGGAGATAATGAAGCGGTAAGACAATCCTTCACAATCTATAGTTTTCATTTAGTACTGTTTTAGCCGCAAAATTTGCTTGGGTGCCGATTATTTTTACCAACCTGCCACAGTTTCCTTAAGAAGAATATAGTTTGTTGATTTGAGTCTTGTTTGGGCTTTACGTCTCTTTGCTTGTTCTATATTAAGCAACCAAGGGTTTCTATTTATGTTAACCCGATTCTAATCCCTCGTAGTGTTGCCATGCACTATGATCTCGACACAATAGGTAAGATGATAGCAATCAATCGCAAGTTAAAATCATGAATATTTAGAGATTCGGGGTTGATTGATTTCATGTATTACGTGAAAGGATGAGAGTTTTCCAAAGATGTTAGCCATGAGCTTCCTCTGTAATAATTCAAGAGCAGTAGGGTATGTTGGGTTTTTGAAACAATCGGGTGAAACTGAAAGACAAGGGTCACTCTTGTTTTGGGAGGGAAACTTGTATATCTTCAGTATTTTAAGAAAGTTGAGTGTTGTTCTTTTAAATTATCCTCTTTACTCTATCATAATGTATGTAGCTCATAAATGTTTTTCTTGTTTTGTAGGTTAAGGTGGATTTCGATGACAAGCTTAGTTGGGAGTATCTATTCAAGGTATATTGGCTTTGCCTGAAGGAAGAGCTGTCTCTAACTGTTGATGAGCTTACTAGAGCAAATAATCCTTGGAAGGAGGTTCCTAACACTGCTCCCAAAGTGGAGTCACAAAATGATCATACCAATAACAGAGCTTTAGATGTAGCAGTAAATGGAACAAAAAGAAGAAGGACCAGTGATTCCCCTACCTTACCCAACAAGTTGGATGGCAAAAATCCAAGTAATATCCTAAAGAAGGCTCCTGGAGATACGAGCTGGGCAACAAAAGAACTCCTCGAGTTTGTGTCGTTCATGAAAAATGGCGATACATCTGTTCTATCTCAGTTTGACGTGCAGGGTCTTCTGCTTGACTATATCAAGAAAAAAAATCTTAGGGATCCTCTTCAGAAGTCTCAAGTTCTTTGTGACCAGATGCTTGTGAAGTTGTTTGGAAAACAGCGAGTGGGTCACTTTGAAATGCTTAAGCTTCTAGAGTCTCATGTCCTTATTCAAGAGAAACCGAAAGGCGCTAAGACCACGAATGGTGAAACTACTCATGCTGTACCTAGCCAAATAGAGGAGGATAGTGTTCATGATCCAATGGTCAGGGATAGAAGACGGAAGATGCGTAGGAAAACTGATGGCAGAGTACAAAATGAAAATCTGGATGCATACGCAGCCATTGATGTTCACAATATCAACCTGATTTATTTGAGACGTAAATTTTTGGAGTCTCTTCTTGATGATATCAACAAAGTTGACGAAAAGGTGGTAGGCACAATTTTGAGAATCAAGGTATCTGGCAGCGACCAGAAGCTGGATATTCACAGGCTTGTTCAAGTTGTAGGTACTTGATTAATGGTCATATTAGTGCTTTGTTGAGGATAGAAAGGAAAATGGAATATTAGTTACCCAAATGTTTTAATAGTAAGATCTCAGCTGATTTTGTGGTTATTCAACAGGTACAAGCAAGGCAATAGCATCCTACCAACTTGGCGCAAAGACTACAGATGTTATGCTTGAAATACTGAATTTAGACAAGAGAGAAGTCATCTCGATTGATCAATTATCAGACCAGAATATCACAGAGGTGAGTATAGTTCTATCTGAAATATTGATTTCTCTACCTTTCTCTCATTCTCTGCTTGTGAAGAAAGAGTTAGAAACCCATCAGCTAATAAGTAAGATCTAGTAAATACGTTTCAGTTTTTATTTTTAATGTACGTATAACCGTGGTTTCAGGATGAGTGCAAACGGCTGCGCCAGAGCATAAAATGTGGCCTCAATAAACGTTTGACTGTGGTAGGAATGCGCACATGATATCTTCTTGTCCTGAAATTGTATATGTTACCTAATTTGGAAACATGTTTTTTTTTTTGTGTTAGGTTGACATCTTGAAGACGGCAGCAACACTGCAAGCCATGAGAATCAATGAGGTAGGTTCATTAAAAAGAGCAAATATCTTTCATAGAAATACTAAGATCCTCATTATAATAGTTCTTTATTGCCCTCTACCGTGTTTCTTATTGATGTTTTGTTGATGTAGGCTCTGGAAGCTGAGATATTAAAGCTCAACCATCTCCGTGATCGGGCAAGTGAGAAGGGGCATAGAAAGGAATATCCTTTTTGAGATTGCTATACTATATTTGTTGCACTTCGCTTACACTATATCTCTCTGCAAATGTGCTTGATATAGAAAATTTTAATGAGTCGTTGATGAAATAATTCATTGAAGAGGTGACCATGCTGCTCATAAGCGCAAAGAATAATTCACATTGAGTAGTGTACCTCGGTCTTCCCATTTAGACTTTGACATTGATTGCGTGGACTTAATACTTGATTTAGCAACTATTTCTTAACTATCTCCCACGCTTAGAGAATGTGTAGAAAAGCTGGAGCTTCTAAAATCACCTGAGGAACGTCAGCGGCTTCTGCAGGAAGTCCCAGAAGTTCATACAGATCCAAGCATGGATCCAAGTCATGCATTATCAGAAGATGCAGGGTTGGGTACAAGGAAACAAGGTCTCCCACCTTAACCTAGGATGTGAACAGCTACTTGTTCATTATCTTATCGAAGATTCCTGATTGTTGGATGCTATTTACAATCTTCTACGTTTTTTAATTGCAGATAATCACGTAAAGGCACAAAGTAAAGGTCCACAGAATAAAGGGGTTAACTTGAACAACGTGGGAAATAATGTGCAGAAAAAATATGATGCACCAATTTTGCGAAGCAGAAATAACGTACATGCTGATAAAGATGATTGTTCTAAGGTCCACAATAACTCATCAAATATCCAGGTTTGACATACCTCCTACATTTGCAACGTAACCTTTCATAATTTCTATTTTGACTTCACGTCATGTAAATTTCTGCGTACTGCAGGAAACTGGTAAAGATGACGAGGAGAGTGAAATATGGCATTATCGAGATCCAACAGGAAAGACCCAGGGACCGTTTTCTATGGTGCAGCTCCGTAGATGGAAATCTAGTGGCCATTTTCCCCCTTATCTTAGGATATGGAGAGCGCATGAGAACCAAGACGAGTCTGTGCTTCTGACTGATGCTCTTGCTGGACGGTTTGATAAAGCAACTACTTTGCCGAGTTCTTCTTCGCTTCCCCAAGAACTAAAACCGTCTCCACACGATTCTGGCCGCACTGGCGCGGATGTGAACTGTCTTCAGAAGAACCAGATGCCAGTTAACACCAGTGCAACCTCCTCTTCCTCCTCTACTGTCACTGCCCATTCTAACGATCCTAAAGAGAAACAAGTTGTGGCTCTTGTAGCTTGCTCTGGAAAAGTTGAGGATGGTAATTCTGTTCGTCCCCAGCCTCAAGTTAGTTGTCCGGCGTCGATCTCTGTGGTTCCTGGACACGTTGTTACTCCTGATGTAAGAGAAACTCCAGGAACTGATCAATACAATACTGTGCGGGCAGATGGTAACCATAACACAACTAAGACTCTGGAGGATGAAACAAATGGTGGTTCTGTTTCCATAAACGGTTCTGTTCATGCACCAAACCTGAATCAAGAAAGTCATTTCCTTGATTTCCCTAGTCCTACACCTAAGTCGAGCCCTGAAGACTTGGAAGCTCAAGCGGCGGAGACTATCCAGTCTCTGTCTTCATGTGTTCTGGTCAAAGGGCCATCTGGTGTCACTTGGAGCACCACAACCACAAGTACAACCGATGCTGCTACTACCACTTCAAGTGTTGTGGTTACTGGAGGACAGCTTCCTCAAGTAATTCAGCAGAATACTGTTGTTTTAGCTGCACCGTCTGTAAAGCCAATTGAGTTGGCAGCTGATCACGCCACAGCTACTCAGACTTCAGACAACACCCAAGTGGCTCAAGCATCTGGGTGGCCGGCCATTGTGGCTGACCCCGACGAGTGTGATGAATCAGTTTCAGATCTATTAGCTGAAGTTGAAGCAATGGAGCAGAACGGTTTACCCTCTTCACCCACCTCGACATTTCACTGTGATGATGACGATGATTTGAAAGGGCCCGAAAAAGATTTCTTTAACCCTGTGGCACGCATGTCTCTCACACCTGAAACATGTAGATTGGATGTCTCTCAGACGAGTATCCTCGACAATGTCTCTGCCGGGAAAAGCTCAATGCTTACAGAAGCAAAAGACAATACTCCCTTCAGCCACTGCGGAACTGCTGGTCCAGAGCTCCTGCTTTTTGCACCGCCACCGCCACCGCCAACTGCAATAAGTCACGACCTGACTCTAACGACAACGGCTCTCAGACTAGGATCAGAAACCACAGTTGAAGCTGGAACGGTCGAGAGGCTTCCTAAATCTGTTTTGGGAGTAAGTTCGGAACCAAGCCCTAGATCATTATCATCTCATGACTCAAGCTCAGCCCGTGGAAGCACCGAGCGAAGTCCACGAGTGAGCCAGCCAAAGAGATCCAGCGGGCACAGCAGAGACCGGCAGTGGTTGAACAACGGTCACAACAGTAGCTTCAACAACAGTCATAATAACCGGCAATGGCCATACAGCAATAGCCATGGGTATGACCATGGATCAGGTTCGTATGCAGCCCATCCGCCCAAAGGGCTGAAAATATGTAAATTCTATGAGAGTGGATACTGCAAAAGAGGTGCATCTTGTAGTTTTTGGCACCCCTGAATTTTCATTTCTTGTATTTTGTATTTATTTGTTTATTTACCACATCTCGAATCTCCTTTTTTGTTACACAAAAGTTTCTGTACCCATATAAGCGGCATGTTTAAGTAATTAAACAACTAGGTTTTCACTTCTATCAAGTTATTTAGCTCGATTCCTCAGAAACAAAAAACAGATAACGATTTGAATTTGCTTGGATAATAAAAGTGAATGCTAAATGCTAAATCAAACAGATAAGTGAGAATGTACAGAGAGAAGTAAGAAAACAAAAGTTTATCTAAGTTTTGATATATAACAACACTAAGGAAACGTTAATAGTAATACTCCTCAGAAAGCATCGACCTTCTGCTTCTTCCATTTATGAGCAGCTTCAAGAATCTTGAGATTCATCGTCTGTGATTCTTCAGGGAAGAAGTAATCAATGTACTCTTCATACTCTGTCTCACCGTCTTCTCTAGTGATTGGCATTCTCTTCTTGAGCTTCTTGGGGAGCTTCGATTGAACAGCACTAACATCACCAAAGCTAGCCTCCATGTTCAGCCAATCTTCCAACAGGTTAGCTCGTTCTTCCTTGAGCTCCGGTTTCGACTCTTTGTAGTATGTGTTGGCTCTATCGAAAACTGCTCTGGCATGTTCAATAGTATCTTCTTGGCCTTGAGCAGCAGAAGCTTCAAACTTTGCAAAACTAAGCCACACCTTGTAATGCTTTGTACGGTCCAAGAGTCGCTCATATAAAGCTCGTGTCCTCTCTAATTCCCCTAGTGATATCTCAAAGTCAATGTATGCCCCATAGCAGCTCGGGGGTGTCAAGAACAGGCTGAGATATTGCAAGCTCAAAAATAGCTCTAGCTCGTTCTGTTTCAGCAAGAGACCTCTCAAACTCAGCAAACTTGGTCCAAGCATAGCAACTCTCAGGAGACCATTCAAGATACCGCGCATACAGCTTTCTACATCTATCTATGTTTCCCAAGTGGAGTTCAATCTCAATGTATTTCTTGAAAATCTTATGCTTTGGAGCTTTGCCAATGGCGTTTCCTAGTATCCGCCGAGCACCCGAGAGATTCAATTGCCTGATCTCAAACTGTGCAGCGAGCAACCATATCTTGGCAAAAGAGAATTTGGAGTGAGGGGATAAGATTGAGGCATTCTCTGTACACAGCTCGAGTACGCTCCACGTCTTCAGCTAGAATCTCTTCAAACAGTGCATAATCAATCCACAAGTAGATATATCTCTGCCAGTATCGTTTCTCCTCAGCGAGTGGAACATTAGCAATAGCCCTCTCATAGACTTCTCTGATCCTATCTTTATCCCCCAAAGTCTCCTCTAAGCTAATGTAATCGAACCAAGAATCGTAGTTCAAAGGGTTCTTCCTCACTTCACCTTCATACTGTAACTTTCTCCTGCCAACAATGGCATCATCAATACCTTCCTTATTCCCATACTGCTTCTCAAACGCCACAAACTTCTTGTACAAATCCTCAGCTCTTCCTTTAGGGATATGATCAAGAGCATACTTGTAAAGAAACCTAGCCCGTTCCACTTCTTTACATAGTTCTTCAAACTCAGCAAAGGCCACAAAGATCATCTCAGCTTCTTCTTCGACGTCTTTAAGCATCTCAATGGCGCGTTCGTACACAATCCTCGCAAGCGAAACTTGACTGTTCTTCATCTCAAACTTTGCGTATCGAATAAAGGAAGAAGCTTTAGGATGGCAAAGCACAAATCTCTCGTAAATCGATCTTGACCGTTCGATTTCGTTATACCTAAGTTCGAATTTGATAAAACAGAGCCAAGCTTGTTGATCTGGTGACCAATCCATCCACCGTTCAAAAATCTTTCTAGCTCCGTCGATATTACCAAGTATCTCCTCCATGTGAATATACTTATACCAAAACTGGTCCACGCGAGGTAGAATCTTCACGGCTCGATCCCAAACGTTCCTCGCATGGTTGACGGATTTGTTCCTCATCTCGAACTCTGCGTATTTGAGCCAGAGCGTATGGTTCCTGTAACTCTCGTCTTCCAAAGCTCGTTCCCACACGCTCCGAGCACGATCGTGATCCTTCTGAGACTCTTCCCAATCAGCATACCTCACCCAAACTTGTGAGTTCGTTTTTGCGCCGCGGATCTGGTCCTCAAACTCCTTCCGACGTCGGAGTCTGTACTCGGCAAGCTCATCCGAATCTGTGATCTTCTGTTTAGGCGGCCGCAGGATGCGACTGTCCTCTCTCTCTCTCGCCTCCTTCAAAACCTGCTCCGCCGTGATTTGAACCGGAGCAGGGGTTTTGTTCTTAACCATCCTTGGAATCATCATCATCTTCTTCGTCTCTTTCTTTCTTCTCTAATTACTTCGTTTCAACTCAATTTTCTTTCTTCTCTAATTATTATTTATAGCCAAACTTAATTACCAATCTGCTAATTTTCCTTTTTCCTTTTTCCGAAATCAATTTGATATTATCTCATTCTTTTTTTCTGTAAATTATGTTTTCCATTTTTTTATTTGCTAAATGGGTTTATATTTTGTCAACTGGGCCATCGGTTATGTTCAAGGCTCAAACTGTTGAAGTGTTTTTGTATAAGGCCCAACATAAGAAGAGAACTATAGTTGTTGCAGAAGTAGTTCTTTTTCCCATAAGGAATGTTGAGATGCGTAAATTCATTTCTTTGATTCTTTCCTAAATGAAAATCAGAAGGTAACTCATTCGTCTCCACCATTTTAATCACTTTGTCCCAAAACTTAGCTAGTCTTATGCGACTTATGTTCACTTTGAAGTCTCTCTTCAACGAATATCGTTTGAAGAAATCGTAGTAACCTAGCTGCATGCTCTTCTGATGCATCACAACGGTCTTTGTACCATTGAATCTCGAGTCTTGCTGGCAAGACACTAGCAAGCTCATTTAACTTAGCTGACCTCAGAATCGGAAACCAAACAATTCTTGTTGCTGTTTCTATACATTCCTTATGGAAAGGATCAGTTCTTGTGTAACCAATTAGTTTCGCTTTTGGGATCAACACCTGAAAAAATTGGAAAGACAAGATTTAGTCTAAACAAAAATTGGAAAGCCTTGCCCGTCATAACTTTGCTTCGTCGGTGAGGTTTCTCCGTGAAATTTGCCGGTAATTTTCTGCGCCGAGAAATTTAGAATTAAAACGGAGGTGTACAAAGATCAAATTGATGAAAATATTGAAAAAAAGAAAAAAAATAAAGAAGAAGAATTAAACAAAAAACGGTCGATTTCAGTATTAAACAGAAATTATTTCTATATAAATAAATCAATTAAAAGGTGAGTTAATTGTAAAATGAAAATTTTGTCTTAATTTTTATTTTACTCTTATTCCAAAGCTACAAGAGACTTCTTTTTTTTTAAAATGTCAGTGAAACTTTTTATTAAATAAATCGGTTTTTGGATCTAGAGTTTATGATTTGGGAAATTTTTAACTATGTTTTTTAATTGGCTTACTCAACAAAAATTCAAGATTAAATTAAATATCAACATAAAATTAAAAAATTAAATTATTAATTTTAGAATTCATGCTTTAAACCAATAAAAAACCAATAAAAATGATGAACTAATTATTTAACGACATTTTTCTTATTGTTAAATCTATATCGGTACTTCCGATATATTCCGCTACTCATGGATACTGGGTTCAGTTTCGGTTACGGAATTTTTGGTAGGGATTTTTAGGACCTATTCGATTATTTCTAAAAACTGGTTCGGGTTCGGTTTGGATATTTTTCGGATCGGACCAATTCGACTAATCGGTTCCGGTTTCTTTCCCGGGGCAAGGTAGAGCTAGAGATTTCGAAGAAGAAACGAAAGGGAGAGAGAGAGATAGACAAGTTCCGCGATGAACGAAGGCTCGAGCGAAGAAGTAACGAGGACGGTAATGGAAGAGAAACCAGAACAGAAACAAAGAGGATCTCTGGAGAAAGGAAGATCGTGCAAAGGCTATTTATATTACTCTTCCACTCTCAAATCCAAGTCTAAGAACCCTCGCTGCGTCGGAATCCCTCGTACTCTCCGTCAAGGTATTCGTCTTTTTTGAGTCATCGAAAGCTCCAATTTCCCCTTTGATTGATGATTTTAATGGCCGCTTCTTCTATATTAGGGTTTTAAAATCCACCGTGTAGCTCTCTGTTATTGTAATTGAATCTTATCTTATCGCAAAATTGGCCACGAAATCAATTTTAGATTAACGAAAATGGTTGATAGGTAGATTCCAATTCAGAAGTTATCTCAAAATTGAAACCATAGGCTCTGTATAACTGAAGAGAAATGTGTGTGTTTGCTTTTTTTTTTGGTAACTCAATTGTTCTTCTCTTTGCTGCTTCAATGGTTTATGCATATGCTAAAGACGTTTTATAACTTTGTAGTTCCTGATTATGTTGTTGGACAATCTGAAGCTGAAGCTTCTAAAGAAGGAAGGACCTTAGCTGATTTTTACTATGGATGTTTGGGTTATTCCGTCTACATGACTGATAAAGACTCATCTGCCATTAAGCAACATACAAAGACTCAACTTCCCGTTTGTGTCGGTCTTGAGGTTTGTCGCTCGTAACACTTTTCTCGAAAATCCATTACATTGCTTTGAAAGTTACATATTACGCCCATGGACTTTCATCTTAAGCTTACTATCAATTGAATCGGTTTGGTGAGGCAGTCTGGTCAATCTTTTTAGTTTGCTTTATGCATAATTTAGAAGACGTTATCAACTTCTGCAAAAACTGGAATATATCTAGAAGAACTTGATAAACTTCACTGGCATTAAAGAAAGAATATGGTCGACTTGGTGCTGTCTGCAATCTCTATTTTCTCCATTGAACTTTGTTATGTTCATTGCAGATATTAGCAGATAGAAGAGCAGCTTCTGGCAATACTTCATCTGTTCCAGCCCGTGTCCAAAATAGAAAAGGTACACCGAAGCTGCTCTCATTCACCAGTTTACAACAATGAAACGAGTCTTACCTCTTATGTGCTCATCATTTTTTTTTCCTATTCTCTAGATTCTCGGGAGGTGCCTGTGCCTCAGCACCAGAACAATAAACCAGCCTCTGCCACTGCCACTGCCACAAACACAGAAAACGGCTTCTTAACCAGGTAAGCAAAGAGCTTTTGCTTTCGCTGGAGATAGCTTTAAGATTTGACTTGTTGTAGCTTAATGGGTAATGGCATTGGTATTTCACTTGACTGCCTAATTGATTGTACGTGAATACAAACCTTAAAGTTTGATCCTTGTACAACTCTTGGATCTGCAGTAGTTTAGTCAAACTAATCAGTCTTATCTACCATAAAGCGTGCATTGTTGTATGTGAGTCATGAAATGAGCATTGTTTATAACACACAATATTAAATTCCGTGGGAATGTATCAGGTTCACAAGAAACGCAAACCTGGTTGCAGCAGGGGTGATGAAGAACATGAAGAGAGTTGGTAACTATGTGAAAGAAACTGTGGATGATTCCTTGGACCCATATCGCAAGCGACCAAAATAAAGAAACTTTTTACATTAGATGTGGAGACAACAAACCCAAAAAAAATGACCGACAGACGACAGGATATGAAATCTTATTTGACACTTTTTTGGATTCTCTTGAATCATCAAAATAATAAAATCAACAAAAAAAATGGCTGTATGATTTGTTTAAGCAGGCCATGTCCCAAAGTAATATGTACACCTTCCTCAGTTCTGGTTTACTGATAATATTCATATCCCAATGAGGTTCACTTTTATTACATATGAAATATCAAAACATTTCTAAGACTTTGTTCTTCATGGTGAAGACTAAACATAAAATATGAACTCTGCTTTACAACATTTACTCATAGATTCTCTGTTCTTTACACAAATGCTAACATATCAAACTTGTAGATATTTGTGTTTCTCTTACTGAAACAGAGCTTAATTATATTAATTATAAAAATCTGAAACTCATGGTCAAGTTTGGGAATTTAGAGATAATTAGCACATGGAGTAGAGTAATTAAAATGAATTGGGAAACGTGCCCATTTAGGGAAAGACAAAGACGCACGCTTTCTCTATCATCGTCGTCCGTCTGTTTCATTTGATGGTGCGGAGACGTCTAAGCGATTTCCATGGATGACACCACCTTCATAAGAACAATCCTCACCAAACCCATCTTCAAATTTTTCTTCTTTTGACCACCATTGCATGCTTACCCGATTGGGAAACTCTTTGTTATCCTTATTGATCTTCTTCCAACGGCGATTTCCCGATCCAAATTTTGGGTTGATTGAATTCAAAGTTTCCGTTTTTACAAACCAATTTCGGGAAAGTTTTCATCTTTTTTTTATGGCTGCTTACGCGAATTATCTCCGACTCGCACGACTTGGAGGAACAAGTTCAGGTGTAAACCTGTCGACTCTCAGATCATTCGGTTATTCAAATCCAGCATTTGACAAGACTCAAGAGTTTCGCTCCTCTTCTTCATCGTTAGTATCATATTCTTCGTTCAGACAATTCCACGCCAGATTCATATCTCAGCTTATCAAAACCAATGGGAAACGTTTGTTTCTTGTCGATACACTAGCTTTGGTAATAACCCTTCCTTGTTCTCTTCTTTTTTTACTTACCTGATGATCTACTGAAATCTTTTTCCAATGATTATTTTGGTTTCTGTATCACCATCATTGCTTTGAATTGTCTTATCTGATTGCTTAAACCGTAGGCAAGGTATTGATTCAAGGAACTTCTTGCATTTTGAAATGAGACAATAGAATGATTTTATTCTAGACCGGATTGATAAAATTCAATAGGATGCTATATTATTAGATATAGTCTTAAGAGTATAGTTCAAAGGAGAATTTGGTATGTGATTTTCAGGTTAGGAGCTTAGAAGCACAAGGCCTGCCTTCAAAGCAAGCCGAGGCAATAACCGGTGCTATAACTGAAGTTCTTAACGATAGCTTAGGAGTTGTTTCACAGTTAGTTGTCTCCAAGGGAGAGATGCAGAAAGTAAGTTTCTGTTGTGACAAGTCTTTGTTGCTTCATCTATTCCAAAGAGTAGGATGCGGTTATAGCAGCAGTCTAACTTTGGTTTTCTTGCTTCTGGTAGGCTGAAATGACGCAGGAATCAAACTTATCCAAGTTCAAAAGTGAAATTAATAGTTCACTGGTAAGTTGTGTTTTCAAACGTCAAATTGTTGGAAAGCCGATAGAACGAATAGCGTTGCTACTCTTTTGACCTTTTATAGTGACACCATGATTCCGAAAGATTGTTGAAAGAAGTGTATTATGTATAGGACCACCATTTCTCTTTGCTGCAACACGAGAATGAGAAACTCCGCAATGACATAGAGCGAATCCGCTCTGATATAAGGTCAGCTCCCTAATAAACCTTAAGTTTTGATTTGCTATAGACTCGATCAGTTGCACTGACTATCGCAATAACATTGCAGACACGAGATCGATAAAGTCACAGCAGGACAACGGTTGGACCTGAATCTTGAAAAAGGGTCAGAGAAACAGCTACCTTATTTCTCTGTTCTTAGGTTATGTCTTTCGAAATTGTCTGTGATATGTTTCAATGATGTCGCAGGAGGATAAGAGATGAGTTACAAAATCAAAACGGAGAAACCTCTAACCTTACAAACAAACTTGACCGTGTTAGTATTCTCATCTCTAGCTTCTGTTTGAATTATTCGTTTTGGTAGCAAAAGTGTTTATGCTTTGTTCTGTTTTCAATATTTTCAGGAGATTCACACTTTGAGAGCTCAGTTAGAAGCAGCCAAGTATGAGGTGATCAAGTACTGTATTGGTACTCTTGTCTCCATCTCAGCCGTTGGTCTCGCTGTCCTCCGGATCGTCATGTAACTCCATCTGACGGTGCCGGTTTTAAAGACCAACTCATCAATCTTCCCTGTCTTTTAATTACGGGATGAAAATCTTGGTCATGTTAATTATATATTCGTATGTTTAATGTAATTGTATTTCCCCTTTTTTATGTGAAAGAAATAAAGAATAACCAGTCTAGTAAATTTGAACCCTTCATGTATATGAATATGATGATGTTCTTTCACGGGAAAAAGGTTAAAAGATCCCTCCAAGGGACAAAGGCAACAAACTAAATGTTATCTTTAATGTATGGGATAGCTTAAGTCCCGTGAGATATATACGTTGTTAGGGTATTCCTCATGATGGTATCATACGTTGACGTTAACGAGAGCTTTAGAGCCAAGGGCTGCGATGAGATGATGAAAGTAGCCTAAGCTTGAGGAAGGGCGTGTACTAGTACTGCCTTTTTATTAAGTCAATAGATTAGGCGAGTTTTGGTGTTGTGTAGACTACTAGTCTATTCCTCTTTTTGGTAAAAACTTAATTACATGAAAGTGATCAAACACACTCGTATTTTAAAGGTATTTCAAGGTTTATGTTTTCAAAATACACATGTAATGAATATTATATCTAACTAGCAATATATGTCTTGTGTTAATTTTAATAGACGAAAGTCACCAAACGTAAAGAGAACCAAAGAAATAATGTCAAGATGAGAGAAAGTACTGGCACAAGCACATGTAAACAAGTGGTTGTTGGCTCAAGGATCTCCCAAAAAATTTGGGCACACAACTCGAGAATAACGGTACGGAACCAATCTATATATTATCTTTGTAGTCGGAGCTTTAAAAATCTACCAATTTTATGTGATAGTAGTTAAGAATGAAACTTATTTCGTGAAACTTTTAGTGGGGATGGAAGAAATTAGACAATGGACCACATTTATGTAAAAGCTAAAATAGTTGAAATTGAATCGGGTGAGAAATGCTCATCACGTGACTCCACCCACGCCTCTCTTCGGTTTCCCTCTTTTAAAAGTTTCAACTACATCAATTAGGTATACTAATTAGTATTACTAGGTTTTAACCCGCGGTAAACCGCGGACAATCGGTTTATTTGATTTTTATACTAAATATTTGAATAAATTTGATATTTTAAACTTATAAATATAAATTTTTAGTGATTAGTGAAGAATCTAATATATGATTTTGATATTATTGATTATTGATTTCGTGATTGAATATAGTGTTTTTAGATATGGAATGTGATCATATTTTGATTTCAAAAACGACATAGATTCCTTATTTTTGTTGAACGGTTTAGATTGAAGAGATTTAATTTTATTGAACGGTTTAGATTGAATCAGATCATATAAAGTTTAGGAGATTGTTAAGACCAAATTACCCTTAATGATTTTGAATAGCAAAGAACAAAATCCAAAATTGAAATCAAAATTGAGGCCAAAT
>Ga0041059_1001893_pt1 | contig 16234 bp, 16 predicted proteins | sample AraColnosormetaG_FD_56232 | JGI IMG/M metagenome (GOLD analysis project Ga0041059, IMG submission 56232) | Arabidopsis roots microbial communities from North Carolina, USA - Col MF nosort | ecosystem: Host-associated > Plants > Roots > Unclassified | place: USA: North Carolina | collected...
ATATATATCTATATATATATATATATATATTTTTTACTTTTTGATTTTTTATTTTTCGTAAATAATGTTTTAATTACCAAAATAAAGTAAAATATGATGTTTTTTTTTTGTTTTTTTCTGTGTTTTTCTTATGATCAAACCAATCACGTAACAATCTTTTACAAGTTCACATATATTAACAAATAATGTAAAAAGGGATAGAAATAAATAAGAAGGCAACTAGATTTAGGAGGATTAAAAATCAAAGCCATAAAGCCCCAGCTTGTCTAAGAGTAGGCACTAAATCACCATTAATATGAGCAGCCATCAGATTTTCCAATCCTCCAAACAACTTTCCTCCTATGTACATCATAGGTAATTTCTCTTTATCACTTACGATATTGTCGTAGTTGTTGTTGTCTTCTTCACCAATCTCAACCACCACTGGATTCACGCCATGTGTCAGTAGCAGCCGTTTTGCCACGTGTCCCAAACAACAGCCTCTCCTTGCAAACACCACCACAGCATTCTCCATCACAACTAGGTTGCTTGATCTCTTATTGCTTATAGATGTTGGCTTTGGTGATCCTGATGTTAACCATGATAATGATGATGATGATGATGATGGTTTATCTTCATTCTTTAAAAGGAAAATGCTATTGCCCGGCACGGTCTTCGTCCACGGTGACTCGTATGGTCGAATTGCTTTTTGCATAATTGATGATAGAGAGACAAAGAGAGAGAGGGAGAAATGGGAAAAGAGAGAGAGACTTGTGTAGTTGGGTTCGTTTGGTAAGAGATGTGATTATTAAAGAATTTATATAGAGGATTTTGGAGAGCATTTGGCTTTGGGGGTCAATGAAGCATGTGTAAACTGTATTCTCTTGATATCCGAAGCCATGTCACCGTATCCAAAATAAAGATCTATAACTAAACTTATGATTATTTATTAATGTTGAGTGTAAATCATCCAAAACTTAAAAATATATTTAACTTATGTGTGAAAGATAAATTTCGAACTCATTGTCGGAACTCAAATGCGACAACTCAATTTTTTAAAGAATATAACTATGATTATCTTAACCGAATGTCATTTTTGACATATTGTAATTTAGAAAATTGTAGCATTCATAAAATCAGTGACTTATATATAGATTATATTAAACTAAATGATGACGAATACATAGTAAGGGGCTTACGACAAGGCTGATGTCAAGAGATATCTTTATTTGTTTAGAAACTTATGTCACAATTAAAATTGTCTTCGTAAGGTTACGTTTTATGGATAAAGGCAAATCATTTGTATGGACCATTAGATTTTAGATCATCTCTATTACGTCATGACGATGACTTGTTTTCTCTAACATTAAGATATCAATTTGTGTTTTATATTCTAGTTGCACCTTGAAACATATATATGTACCCACTACCCAGTACACGTCCTATAGATTTTATTTCTTTTCCATTAAGCATCTGTCTATTATCATGGATTTAAGCTGTCATTTAGAATTTTGATAAAACGCATAAACTATAGAAACGCATATTTTTTCCATCGAATTATACATTTTGAACATCTTGTCTAGGATTAGTTAAACTTATGATATGGTCGAAAATACGTTGCACATACGTCACGAACTCCGCAAAGCCAAGGTGATGACTTGTCAACAGTTCTGTGGAAAATCTAACAACTCCTTTCGTCAAAAGAAACAGCTGAGAAGTACGAAAAACTGACAAAAAAAAATGGACCCTCATGGTGACAAAACGACATGACGTCTCCCTTTAACTTTACGAAACAGCAAGTCGTTCCGTCTTTTGTTAATCCACAACGCTTTTATTTTTTTGGAATTATTTATTGCTCAAAACATTTTATTATCTTGGTTAACGGTCATCACTCGTTTCCAGCTAATTTTAATTATACATGACATCATAAAAAGCAGCCGTCGGTTATATACAAATATTGAAATAAGAGTTTACTTGGTCAAAATTTTAAAATTTGACGTCACCGGAAAATTCGCCGGAGTTTCGTCACCCCCATAAAACTCCTCACCGGTGAAAGAAAGAAAAAGACGTCTCTATCATGGTGGCGCCGGCAAGACGTCATTAAATACAAAGGGTCCATGTTGCTCTGCTCATACAAAATCTTATTATACGTATGCAATATTTTATTTTCTCTGCTCTCCAATACAAATCCTTATAGGTAGATAAGGTTGGCAACTAGTGGAAAAAAGAAAATTTGAATAGCAAGCTAACAAGAAATATTTATATTTAAGTTTTATGAAAGGATTGGTACGGATCTTATATTCGGATATTTATATAAGCATGTCGTATGTAACATATACTAAAAAGAACTATTGGCATAGATCAGATCATATGAATATTATTGAGTTTTAAATTCAACTTCATCAATTGTCCGGGGAAACACAGGAAAATATCAACAAAAAGTTTCATTGAAAATGATGAATAATACTGACCAAAGCCAATCTGCGTCTCTCTCAATATGTCCTCTTAAAGACTATTTTCAGAATCAGTCACGAGAAAGGGTCATTTGGTCAAACACCAACCCATCCTTTACTTCCAAGGCGGAGAGATCTTTTAAATGAAATGAATATGAAATGAAGAAACTTACTCGTTCCTTCTCTTTTACTTCTTAGGCTCCAAGTTCATTTCTTGAAGGTTAAGCAACAGATCGTTGGAGCTCAGGTAAACCTTGTTAGCAGATTGTGCAATGGTCTGTGCAATCTCTCTCGCAGCTTCAATCTTTCTCAGAGTGATGAATGCCTGATTGTTCGCAATTGCTTGTCCGATAAGCTGAGCACTTTTAGCTTCTCCCTGCACAAAGATTCAAAAAGAGCTAATGCTTCAGGCCAAAACCACTAATCTCATGTCATTAGATTTGCAATCAAGATCACCAATGCTATACCTGCGCACGGATAACCGCACTTCTCCTGTCTTGTTCGGCTTTCTCCACAATGAACTTAGCCCGTTCAGCTTCCTGAGCAGCAACTTGTTTTGCCTCGATAGCTGCGGTGAACTCTTTGCCGAATGTCAGAGTCGTGATGGAGACATCATCAAGAGCAATGTCAAAGTTAGAAGCCCGCTCTGTCAGAATCTTGCGTATCTCTCTGCTCACAGCCTAGAGGAGAGAGTAAACAGAGTCCACCATTAGAAACAAAAGAGCAGAAAAGTTGTAGAAAAAGAATGTTGAGATACGTACTTCTCTCTGGGTAATGAGCTGGCTTGCATTGTACTGAGCTACCACTGCTTTTAGGGTTTCATGGATGATGGAAGGAAGAACCCTTTCGCTGTAGTTCTCGCCAAGGGTTCGGTAAATCTGAGGCAAACGGTCACCCATGGGACGTGTGAGAACCCTTAATCCAATTTTCACCTGTGCAACACCCAAGAAAAATATCAGAAACACAGCAACTCCTTTAAGAAAGAAAATGGAGACTAAGTTCTTTCTTGCTCTACCTAAGTCTACTGAAAGCAAGTGTAACTTGTCTCTTGTTTTTCCACTTATCCATACACTCACACAGTTCATATAAGGATCAACATTGATCGTGTAATATCCTAAAAGAGTAAGTGATATTTAATCTACAGCTCCATAACCTCAAACCACACCCAAAATTTTCTAAAACATGCTCTTAATGCTGCATTGAAGGGTCTTAACATAACGTCAAAAGAAGGAATATCTAGTATGATCTATATAGCACCACATTCAGTAACATCATTTAAAATTAAATCCCTGGGCTAAATATTGTACAAACACACACAGAAAAGAAGCCAAAAGAAGAAGAAACCAAAACGCACCATCTGAAGATCATGACTACCAGTGGTGCTCTCTACAAGGTAAGGTCGTGCACGAACGTCATAGATGATTGGCCTTTCAAACCATGGCACCATAAAATGTGTGCCTTCTGGGTACACCTGAAAACACAAATCCAAGTAAAAGTAACGCTTTCTTAGAATTCAAAGCCTCAGATATAAAAGTACATCTTGTTAGTTTGAGAAATACAAACCTTTTCCTTGATACCAGTTAATCGGTTGAACATGACAGCACGGTGTCCTCCATCGACATTGTAGAGACTATTAGTAAGGGCATAGACACCGAGCCCACCAATAACGCTGACCTTAAGAAGGGCAGAGAGAGCAGGAGCTCCAGGAATGTTGGGAACTTTGTTGAAACTCATTTCCTGATAGCAAAACAGAATTCAAACCGCAATGAGATACCCAGGAGAAACAGTTCACAGCTAAGAACTTTATATGTAGCAAACTAAAACGCCGCAGGGATAAATTCGTTTGTCAGCAGATTAAAAACATCATTATACGAAGATCCAAAGGACTTAACACCGCATAAGAAATCACACACATAGAACAATCAATGCACAAGCCTCCATTTCAGAAGAAACAAAAAATCCAAGAGAGCAAACAAAGAAGTAGTGTTACTAAGAGAATCAATTGACATGGCAAAAACTGGAGAGAAAAACGAATTCGAAAAGATCGCATAGAAAAGCGTCAGAAATTGAAAGCATCGGTAGCAGATCCCAAGGCTAAAATCGATCAAGCCTTTGAACATTATCAACTAGATACAGTACCCATAGATCGTCGAATATATATGACGAGCAAGTCAACAAGCTTTCAACAAGAAAAGATCCACGAGATTTCACCAAATGATCATTCCAACTCTAAATCACACAAGGATTAGCAAATTGACCGACGATCAGGCACTGTGTGACTATCGACAACCAAACAGAGCATACAACGAAACACAGTGAAAACTGGGAGGAAAAAGCAGATAGATAAACCTGAGCTCAGCTCTTAATCGACGGCGATGGTAGGATTTATGAAAGATCACGATCGGAGCTGCCGGCGAAGCTTAGGGTTTTAGAAATGAGAAATCGGTCAGATATGCATTGGCAAACTACCTTCTAGTATGTTCGTGCCTATTTGCTTAGGCCCATTACTTTCAAATATGGTTCATTAAACACATTATCTTTTTCGAGAGGCCCATTTTAGGCATTTAGTTATGTTTTTGTTTTCCGTCCTCAAGTGTTTGACAAATTTTAAAGACATTGCTCAGGCCCATTATTTTAAAATATGTTTCACTAAGCCCATTATCACATGGGCTAAGGACGATGAATTATAATTTAATGGCAACTGGGTAGTTATTATCATGTTTATTTTAAAGCGTGTTACAGTAAAACGATTATCTGAACACTTTATTATTATGAATACTATCTATACTGCTGGTCAGAATTAAATAATACTACTAATCTATGTCTAGTAATCGCATGTGATGGCTAGTTTTTCGGATCGGCTACCGATCCTTCGATCCATTTTTCACGTAGCTAGAGTTAAAATGTCGTGAATGGAACTTGCAATTAAAACAGAAAACAAATAAGCATCTCATCAATTGTATACGTACTTTAGTAATTAAGTTAACAAAATATTTTGTTCACATCACAAATTTGTTGTTTTGGGTTCGCCAAGAAAAGAGTTATCCACTTCGACAGGCACAATTGACAACTATAGACGACGTATGTTATTAAAAATCTCACATTTTATTTCACGGAACTTAATCAACAAATTTCATATTTATACCTCACATCGCAGGATAAAATCAATAGAAAGCAAAACAAATCTTTGCTATTAAATTTTCAAAAGAGAAATTTCAAACATAAGACAATAAGTCCAAGACCAAACCCTAGTCCGACTTTCTTCTCACCGGAGCCTGACTTATCCGACGGTGACGCTGCCTTCTTAGTGGAGCCGGAGTCATCGGTAACCCCACCGGATTTAGATTTAGGGGCAGGAGCAATCGGCGAAAGCTTGTGCTCTCCGAACATCTCACCGGGCAACAAAACCATGTCGACAACATAAACTGCGAGAGGACGTTGTTGCCTCAACGAATTGCTAATACGTGTCTCCACATAACCAGTAGAGACATTGATTTGGTTTGTTTGGCCGGTGAAGTTAAGCCCGTAAACACCGTTGTCTCGGCCAGAAGCTTGAGTCCTAACCGGGTTACTCACGGAGAGGAGATCATCCATACTGTAATATTTGGGGCTAACGTGGTAGAGAATGAGTTTAACTTGATCGTCAGGGCTTAACTGGTTTAGGGTTCCGGGTTTAAGGTTTTGAAAAGCATTGTCTGTTGGTGCGAACACCGTCATACCTTCGGATGAACTATTGACTTGAATGTTCACTTGACTACCGACTTGAGTGATGTTTAGAAGATGGATGAAAGTAGTGAATTGACCACCTTTTTCGAGGATCGCAGTGAGGTTGATGGGACCAGCAGGCTCTGGAGCGGGGGCTGCCGGCTGAGCCGTTGCCTTGGTTGCGAGTAGTACGGCTGCGATGAGGAGGAGAGGAGCTAGAGTTAGACGAGTGGTAGCCATTATTGGTTTGCTTAGTTAAAGTGTGAAGAGTGATTTGGAAAGTGAGATCGGAAGGGAATGGTTTATATGGAAGTTGAATGTTTGGAGTGATGAGTTGTATCTTGTTGGAATGAGATGGCCAAGTCAATACAAAACGTTTGTAGACAAATAATGTCTAGACTAGAGATATATCATTAACATAAATGTTGTGTAGATGAATTCATATACGAATATATCAGCCGTTAAGATTCGTTTAGTATTTAAAATTAGCATATGAGAAAAATATTAGATTAGAATATGAGGTTGGTGGAACCGTAGGTAGAGCCCACATCACATGTAATGGGATCGAGAGAGTCAATAATTTACATAAAATATGTGTGGAAGATAATGTTCGACAACACAACTTACGGTGTAAGGTGGACGTAAATCGGGATAGGAATTTAGGGAATGAAATGGAGAAAATTGAAAAATCCTTGGACATAAAACCTTCTACATTTGGTATTGCTACAAGCCTACACCTAGATAGGTCCTATTAAATCAGAACTTTTTTTTTATAGATAGTATCATCACTATATCATCATTAGAAGTTAACTGAGAATAGAATACAAAACTTTACAGCATAAATGACTTACAAATAATGTAATTAACGTAATCCGCAATATACATACAATTGATGCATTCATACATATAGATGCGTAGACATGTAGCATGTAATGTATGTTAGAAGAATATATGATGTGTGTGTTTTTGTAAAAAAGAACAAAATGAGTGGACAGGCTGACTAAGTGACAGCTGGGAACACACAAGTTGGCATGTGGGAGAGTGGAAGACCCTTAAGTTTATATTGCCTTATCACTAACAATTGCATATTTAAGACAATAAACTAATTAATTGGTTCATTACCAACACCATGAAATCCCGTACATGAATTCAACATAGAAAATGTGTATACATTTGTTCTAGAATGCATGCATGACGTCTCTCCCTTTCGTTGATGTGAAAACGGCACGCAGTTGGAGAACAAAAGTAATGAAATTCCAACCTGAGTTGCATGGGCTATATCGGGCTTAGACACTGCTTTTGTAGATGGCTTATAATGGGCTTAATTCTAAATCGGGCCCACACATATTGAGAATCTTGAGGTTTTTTTTTTTGTTTAGTTGGGTCTGAAAGGAAATCTTGAGAATTAAAAGGCCTTATCTCAAAATTAAGTTTAATGAAAGACGCATAAAAAAACCCATAATAACACAAAACTCTAAAATAATGAATTGGGAAAATAAATATTATGTATTTTTTGTCCTTGCTAATATTTGTTTACAAAACAGAGGAAGACAGACCAAATTTAGAAACAAGGATCCAAGTGGAAGCATCCGAGCAGCATGCAGCCATACACTCGTCACGTCGGTTCGTCGCGTCCGCCACATCATCACGTGGTTCTCACGTGTTTACTCTCTAGACTCTCATCAGTGTTCTTTTCTAATACAGTAATAACTCAAACTTTAACCTTAGTTTTTAAACGTCTAAATCTGATTCTTACATTTTTTACAAGCTTTACTTTTATTTATGCTTACATTATTACAAGCCTTAATTTTTTCTTACACAAAAACAATCGATTACTATACTATAACATTAAAACCGGGTTCTCCCAAAAAAAATCGATTAAATTTTTATTTAGATACAATAATAACTTTTAAACTCTTTTGTCGTTTTTGTTCCCCGTTGTCTGTTTTTCGATGCCCATATTAGATGCTGATGTGTAAGAACATGCACTTTAAGGAGGCATGCAAGCTGAAATGTGTCTACTACTCGTCTACTCCCTCCATTTACAAGTTCAAGTACTTCTCATTTTCCGTTCGTCATTACTATTTTAAATTACTAGTAGAACAGCAAACAAAACGAGAATACACATTACTTAGAGGGTCACTGATAATATGATGTCTTCCAAAAAATGTTTAATGCCAAAAGTAGAAAAACGTAATACATGTGGAGTGTCACCCCGATCAAGAGAGCTATTTCCCTTAAACCAATTGGTGTCAAATTAGTTAATTATCTAAACCATGGGTCGACAATTATAATTCGATTTCATTGTTTATTGAATAAATCATAACCAAGACTAAACTGTAGCGAATATGAAACAAATTGGTCTACACTATCATTTTGTTACAAAATGTTGAATAATTTATTTTAAAAAATAAATAATAAAATCTTGACCAAAACTAAAATAATATCAGACCTAATTATCGAATGTAAGTATGTTACTGATTATTGGATTATTGGATTATGCGTCTATTTGTTTTCGATTATTGGATTTGTCTATTTTTATTGGTGTTATGGTGTTATTTTTATTTTTAAAAGAACTCTTTACAACAAGTCTCCTATAAATACATAAACTCCATAACCCACAAAGTAAGAAAGTAAATCAATAAAGAGGAAGAAAAATGGGTCGAGTCTCATCTATTATCTCTTTCTCTTTGACACTCTTGATCCTCTTCAATGGCTACACTGCCCAACAGTGGCCCAACGAGTGCCAGCTCGATCAACTCAATGCGCTCGAACCATCCCAAATCATCAAGAGCGAGGGTGGTCGCATCGAGGTCTGGGACCACCATGCACCCCAGCTCCGTTGCTCCGGCTTTGCCTTTGAGCGTTTCGTCATTGAGCCTCAGGGTCTTTTCTTGCCCACTTTCTTGAACGCCGGCAAACTCACGTTTGTTGTTCACGGTGCGTTTATATATATACTACATTATAATAATATATAGATCGACAAGAAAAATAGTAACTAATATAAATCTTACATTTCCTTGTCCAGTATAAGTACTGCAAATGAAAAAAATATTTGGCATTCTCATAGATCATAAAAAATAGTAGAAGTTCCAAAAGCTTCATTATTTGTAAAAATGTTTGATATTATTTTTTGGCTATGATAAATAGGAAGGGGTCTAATGGGAAGAGTTATTCCGGGATGCGCCGAGACGTTCATGGAGTCACCGGTATTTGGAGAAGGTCAAGGTCAGGGTCAGAGTCAAGGGTTCCGTGACATGCACCAGAAAGTAGAGCACCTACGGTGCGGTGACACCATTGCAACACCATCTGGTGTAGCTCAATGGTTCTACAACAATGGAAATGAGCCTCTCATTCTTGTTGCAGCCGCGGATCTCGCCAGCAACCAGAACCAGCTTGACCGCAACCTTAGAGTAAGTCCAAACACAAAAATAAAATTCTTATTTTGTTTGTTTGATTAATTATATCGAAATAGATCTTTTGCCGAGTTAGAAATTCTTGAAATTTATTTGTTTAGTTTTCAGTTAATCGTTATTTCAAGGCAATTTCTCAGTTAATTATAACTTTAAAGAAAATGATTTACAACTAATTTTTTAACCAATTATATAAGCTCAAACGATTTACATAAAACTTTAGTTTGGTGAATTAGTTTTGCGTTAGTTTCACATTTCTACACTTCAAATTTCGCCACTAAAAGTTTCAGAAATATATTTTCATGTTTACAGCCATTTTTGATAGCCGGAAACAACCCACAAGGGCAGGAATGGCTACAAGGCCGAAAGCAACAGAAGCAAAACAACATCTTCAATGGCTTCGCACCTGAGATCTTGGCTCAAGCCTTCAAGATCAATGTCGAGACGGCTCAGCAGCTCCAGAACCAGCAAGATAACCGTGGCAACATCGTCAAGGTCAACGGACCTTTCGGCGTCATTAGGCCACCCTTGAGACGCGGCGAAGGCGGCCAACAACCACATGAAATAGCTAATGGTTTAGAGGAGACTTTGTGCACCATGCGATGCACTGAAAACCTCGATGACCCGTCGGATGCTGACGTGTACAAGCCATCACTCGGATACATTAGCACACTTAACAGCTACAATCTTCCTATCCTCAGACTTCTCCGCCTTAGCGCTCTTCGTGGCTCCATCCGTAAAGTAAGCTCAACAAATCTTTAGAAAATTAATTTTATGTGACATATGCAATAATTTGATTTGGCAAGATAAACTAATAGATTTTGCGATTTGGAGTTTTAAACTCTAAATAATCTAAATCGTTTTCAATTGGTTTAAATATATATCTTGCAATTTTAATCGTTTTTAATTAAAAAATATATATATATATATATATCTTGCATTTTTAATCGTTTTCAATTTAAAAAATATATCTTGCACGCAGAACGCTATGGTGCTACCGCAATGGAACGTAAACGCAAACGCGGCACTCTACGTGACAAACGGAAAGGCTCATATACAAATGGTGAACGACAACGGAGAAAGAGTGTTCGACCAAGAGATCTCCAGCGGACAGTTACTAGTCGTGCCACAAGGCTTTTCGGTCATGAAACATGCCATAGGCGAACAGTTCGAGTGGATCGAATTCAAGACAAACGAAAACGCACAGGTCAACACACTCGCGGGCCGTACCTCAGTCATGAGAGGTTTGCCGCTTGAGGTTATAACCAATGGGTACCAGATCTCTCCCGAAGAAGCTAAACGAGTAAAGTTTAGCACGATTGAGACCACACTGACCCATAGCAGTCCAATGAGCTACGGAAGGCCTAGGGCTTGAGGCTTGATGAGCGCGTGGTGGAATAGCGTTTGAATCTAAAGTTCGGTTTGGTACGACTTGTAATATGAAATAATAATGTACAAAGAAGTTCTACGCTTAAGGGAACTGTTTTGTTTTGAGCTTTGTATTAGGACGTCTAGTGTACAACAACGAACGTCGTGTATAAGCGATCGTTGACTCTGCACATGTAACTCTTTCCTGAATAAAAAATCTTTAAGTCTTTAATTTCTACATCTTTTAGGATTATATAAACGTTACTATATAAATAAAAAAGAAAAAAAAATCAGTTCACTAACATGCGAGACTTTGGGCTAAATATAGTGATTCCAAAGAAAATGAGTTATAATATTAATTAATATAAAGCTCATTTTCTTTGGAATATCGTTATAAGAATATTTTAACTTGGATATAACTGGGCTTACGCCATTTGCATCTCGAGGATTTTTTGTTTTTGTTTTTGTTTTTTTAATACATTCTCGCACTTACACACTAAAAATCATAATGATCTTCTTAATTCTTTAGCGGAACCACCAATTAATCTTTTTATTAAGAACTTTATTACTTATTTCACTTATTTGTGCATACGTGCATTATTTTGGCAGTAACAAATATCGCGTTATATATACTGAAATCCGGACGCATTAATAATAGGGATATGATTATATGAACCACTATCTAGCTTTGGTAGAAACCCAATTATAATCAAATAATTTACCATTATTGAATAAATTAGGCTATATAAGTTCATTAATAGATGCTATAGGTTTTTCTTACAAGGCACACATTTGATTGTTATTTTCTTTCATATACACTGAATGTACATGTGTACACTTGGCATACATGGCAAGATTATGTGTTACAATATAGACTGTGCCATTGCCATGCAATGTGACTCCTGTGGCCATTTCTATCACAATGTGTCAATCTTGGAGTATCCGTTGTTTATCCTCTAATTTACTGATTAATTTATGAACATGTATAATTATTTATATCATATGATCTCGTAAGATATCTTAGCATTTTCCACCATATGTTATTAGTAAATCATCTAGATGGATTGATGTAAATAGGAAAGTTAAATTAACACACCAAAAAAGTAACTGATTAAAAGCATACAACTTAATATTCAGATTATGGTAACTAAATCAGTCTCATGCAAACTCCAAAAAATTATACGAGTCACAACTCTTGATTTTTTTCCGGTTAAACAAAATACATATTTTCATTTGTATGCAACCAGAATAAAACACTAACTATCTCCTTTAAATACCATTTTCCCTACGAGTCTACGACGCTCTCTAAACTTCTTATACAAAACAAAACACACCCAAATATGCATAAGCTTTTGTTTTCTCTTCTCTCCGTCGTCTCACTCTCATTTCTCCTCTTCTTCCATGGCGCCGAGGCACGCCAGCGAGAGGCGCCGTTTCCAAACGCCTGCCATTTCAGCCAAATCAACAGCCTCGCGCCCGCTCAGGCGACGAAGTTCGAAGCCGGTCAGATGGAAGTATGGGACCACATGAGCCCTGAGCTCCGATGCGCCGGTGTAACGGTGGCTCGCATCACCCTTCAGCCCAATTCCATTTTCTTGCCCGCTTTCTTTAGCCCACCTGCCCTTGCTTACGTTGTCCAAGGTAAGAAAATAAATAAATACGCTTTTTGATCAAGACCTAATTAAAAACTCGCAACCTATAGAAAATCTAAAAAAAGTGGTCTTTTATTTTAATTGTTTTCAGGAGAAGGAGTTATGGGGACGATTGCTTCTGGTTGTCCTGAGACTTTTGCAGAAGTTGAAGGATCATCAGGAAGAGGAGGAGGAGGAGACCCGGGTCGACGTTTTGAGGACATGCACCAGAAGTTGGAGAATTTCCGGCGAGGGGATGTGTTTGCTTCGCTTGCCGGAGTTTCACAGTGGTGGTACAACCGCGGTGATTCCGATGCCGTCATTGTCATTGTTCTTGATGTCACCAACAGAGAAAACCAGCTTGACCAAGTCCCTAGGGTAATCATCAAATTCAAGAAAGTCCAAATTTGTACTGCATGCAAACTATATGACTACCACTCAGTGATTAAAATAGTGATTCATATATATAACACATAATGTCATTTTTTTGTGAACCCTTCATATGTAGATGTTCCAACTAGCCGGGAGCAGAACGCAAGAAGAAGAACAACCATTAACGTGGCCATCAGGCAACAACGCTTTCAGCGGTTTCGACCCAAACATAATCGCGGAAGCATTCAAAATCAACATCGAGACAGCTAAGCAACTACAAAACCAGAAGGACAACAGAGGAAACATAATCCGAGCAAATGGTCCTCTCCATTTCGTCATCCCACCGCCTCGTGAATGGCAGCAAGATGGCATTGCTAATGGCATCGAAGAGACTTATTGCACGGCTAAGATTCATGAGAATATCGATGATCCAGAACGGTCTGACCATTTTAGCACACGAGCCGGAAGAATCAGCACTCTTAACAGCCTTAATCTCCCTGTTCTACGTCTAGTCAGACTTAACGCCCTTAGAGGTTATCTCTACAGCGTAAGTATCCCACTTTTAAATTAGATTTACAAATTCTTTATGTGCTATATAATGAATTCTCGTGGAGATAGGGAGGAATGGTGTTGCCACAATGGACGGCAAACGCGCACACGGTGCTATACGTCACAGGAGGTCAAGCCAAGATACAAGTGGTGGACGACAATGGTCAGTCGGTGTTCAATGAGCAAGTGGGACAAGGCCAAATCATTGTGATTCCACAAGGCTTTGCAGTTTCAAAAACGGCTGGTGAAACGGGTTTCGAGTGGATATCATTCAAGACAAACGATAACGCTTACATTAACACACTGAGCGGCCAAACATCGTACTTGAGAGCAGTTCCAGTGGATGTGATCAAAGCGTCATATGGAGTGAACGAGGAAGAAGCCAAGAGGATCAAGTTTAGTCAGCAAGAGACCATGTTGTCTATGACACCAAGCTCTTCTTCTTAAGCTCTTTAATTGCTTCCTTTAATGTTTTTTTAGATTTTCCAGTCACTGAAATAAATAAAGATGAGACTAATAACCAACTTTTCACAAAGCTTCAATAACAAAATTTCAGATTAAAAATTCCTACTAACATACACATCTTAGCTTTTATGATTACGTTGATTTTATTTTGTTAAATTTGATTACGTTGATTAGTGTATATATTAAATTAAAATCATTGAAAGGATAATGATAACACTAATAAAAAAAAGAAGAAGAAGGTTACGGTCTCGTAAAGCTTTCAAAAGTCCGCAACGATCACACACGTCTTTCTCCGAAACTCGTCTGAGAGAGGCTCTGAGATTCGATGTCGTTCGAGGAAGAAGAAGAGGAGGAAACATTCGAGCATACACTTCTCGTGGTGCGTGAGGTCTCCGTTTACAAGATCCCGCCGCGAACCACATCCGGCGGATACAAGTGCGGCGAATGGCTTCAATCCGATAAGATCTGGTCTGGTAGACTCCGCGTCGTATCGTGCAAGGATCGATGCGAGATCCGCCTCGAGGATTCGAATTCCGGTGATCTTTTCGCAGCTTGTTTTGTGGATCCTGGACGTAGAGAGAACTCTGTAGAGCCGTCTCTCGATTCGTCTAGGTATTTCGTTCTCAGGATCGATGACGGGAGAGGGAAGTATGCGTTTATCGGGCTAGGATTCGCTGAGAGGAACGAAGCGTTTGATTTCAATGTTGCGTTATCGGATCATGAAAAGTACGTTAGGAGGGAGAAAGAGAAGGAGACAGGGGAAACGAGTGAGAGCGATAATCATATTGATATCCATCCTGCCGTTAATCACAGATTGAAGGTAAACTGATCTGTTCATAAGCTAGCTTTTGGAATTAAGATAGGATCAATGCGGAATCTGATAATTTGGAGAAATCTGATTGAAGCTTTCAGATCTATTTTGGAAAAACAACTATCGAATCCAATGTGGAATTGATTGATTCAGATACGTTTTGTAGTATCATTCTCATTGCAAAGTTCTTATCTTGCTAGTAGGCTATAGCTAAAAGTTGCTTGGTCTTGGTGTTTGTATCAGTGATGAGAATATTTTGGATGCATTATCTGCTGAGATTGATTAGCTATTCGTTATTTGGATTTTCTAATTTCCTTTATTTGTAGTGTTATTTGGTGGAAGATCTTTGTAGTTTGTATGCTCTGTGTAGATATTAGGATGAGTAAATAGTACCAGCCTTAATTTTTCTCGATCTTGTGTTGTGTTCATCATCTCTAATCTTAAATTGATGCTGCTATATGTCTTGATTTTGCTCTTTTAGTCTTCACAGATGGTTCATAATCACAAGTTTTGTTTTAGCATCCACTCGTAGTTGCAGAACATACTCATTTGATTTTGTTTACTCAATATCTTTCTCTGGGAACCGTAACTGTAGAATCAATATTTCAATTCTGATTGAACTCCATCATTTATCCGGAAAAGGAAAATTCTTGGCATTTGGACTTGGTAGAACCTGAAAAGATTGTTGTTTTGATGGGTTTTAAGGAAGGTGAAACCATAAGAATCAACGTGAAGCCGAAACCAACAACAAATGGCACTGGGATGCTCTCAGCTGCTCTTTCAGGAACGGGGAAGCCAAAACCTCTAGCACTTGCCCCACCCCCCAAAGCTGCCGGAGTAACCAGGTCTCCTTTACCTCCTCCTCCAAACGATCCCGTCGCTTCAAGGATTGCATCTGATGGCTGCAAGGAATCACGCAGGAACGAGCCTCTATCTGATCTATCTCAGCTCAAGGTAAATAAACCTTGTCTTCTTAATTACATTTATTCTTATTCTCTAAGGTTACTCTAAATTATCCTTGATTTGGTAATACTCGGCAGAAAAATCTTCCTTCAACGGCGGGATCAGGATCGAGCAAGTCAACAGGAGCTGCATCAGGTTGGGCAGCTTTCTGATGAATGGAGTGTAAAATTTAAGTTATTGGACAAGTCCGGCTTCATCTTCTTGTGACTTGAGAGCACGAGACAATAGACAACAATGGTGGTCAGCCAACAGTCTTTTTGATGTATGTTAATGGTAAGTTGATGTGTGTTTCTTTGTAATCCTCCCACACTCCCTGTTTTAATTATTTTTCTTCCTTATAATCATCGTTGTTACATTATCGATTATCATTTGTATCACTGAGATATTAATATATACAAAAAGGCTTTTTCATAATTTCAACTTTTGCTTCTACGTAAAACTAAAATGCTAAATCTGTTTGCTATTGCATGACTAAGCAAATAAATGTACAAGAAAATATTACAAAAAAAAAAAAAAAAANATTTT
>Ga0041059_1001894_pt1 | contig 16225 bp, 16 predicted proteins | sample AraColnosormetaG_FD_56232 | JGI IMG/M metagenome (GOLD analysis project Ga0041059, IMG submission 56232) | Arabidopsis roots microbial communities from North Carolina, USA - Col MF nosort | ecosystem: Host-associated > Plants > Roots > Unclassified | place: USA: North Carolina | collected...
TATATATATATATATATATATGTCTTAAAAACGTGTTGGGCATTGACTAAAAATAGGAGAAAGTTCTGGGCCGAATTTGGAAATTTTCAAAACATCAATAAGTTGCGTCTTCGAATTGTCGTCAGGTATTGGTGTCACTCCGACACCATGGGTGGTGTCATTCGACACCTACGCGGTTTTTAGTCTTCGGATTTCCTCAGCCGCATAAATTCTCTGTTTTCCTCCAGAATGCTCCATTATCTCCAAATGAATCCCAAACATGTAAAGACATGAAAAGGACTAAAAACACTAGAAATAACAAATAGACTCTAAAATTAATACCTAAATCATAGCTAAAAGCAGTAAAAATAGGGTTATATCAACTCCCCCAGACTTAGCTTTTGCTTGACTATTATCAGACAAGAATTGGAACTTGAACCAATGGAGCAGCTTGTAGCCGAGGAGCAGCTTGTACCGGAGGAGCAGCTTGTAGCGGAGGAAGCTTTGGGGGAACCAATCGGTCCTATGACTCGTTCGAAGATTAGACTTCTCAACCAAGCCGTTACCGGACTTCTTAACCACTTGGGCAAGCATCCAAATGAAGTCATACAAACCGTTTGGAACTCGATAGCAGCTCAAGACAATTGGTAATGGGCTAAGTGTTACTTAGGTACTCTTTTTCCCTTATAAGATTTTGCCCCAATGGGTTTTCCTTAGTAGGTTTTTAATGAGGCTTGAGTAACACTTCCAAATCCCCCATTATCAATCCGGCCCAGGCCCACTAAGACAACCACGAATTTAAAAGGCCAAGGGTCTATTTTTGTTCAAACTTTCATTTATGATTTCTCCTTTTCCGAGTTGTCTTATAGTTTGTTCTAAGACTAACTCTTCCCCTTCTCTTCTTCTCTATTTAAACTCTTGTATTTCCTCATTGTAAACTCATCTATCTTTTTACTCTCAAAGTCTTTTAAGCTACATCAAAGGTAAATCAAACGCCATCCGCATCCTTTGTGTGACCATTTGCTCCACATCCTTTGGTTTTCGTGATCTCATGATCTCTTAAATGCAAAGTCTATCCTCTACTTAACCTCAAGATTGCCGATCTTAGGGAAGTCATATTAAGTGGTATCAGAGCACACTCTGAAGTTGAGTACTCTATCCTTCATCACTTCATCATTTCGTTGCATTCCATTCATCATTTCATCACCTTGTTTCATTTTGTCCGTTCATCTTCCCATCCGTCTGTTCATCTTCGCTATCATCTTGTTTTAATTTTCATAAATAATTGGCTTGCGATAAAATTGCAAAATCAATTGATTTGAATCTAACACGAGTCTAGTATTTTAGAAAATTGTTTATGGAATTTTTGAGCATGATTTGATAATTAAATCTGTGCGATCTTCTTTATCTGTTCTTAGAAAAACGTTTAGTATTCTCCTTGAACTAGTGACTGGTTTAGTGTTGTTTGTTGGCAGAAAATGGTGACAACCGAATCAAGCTCAGAGAAGAGTGTTAATAACCAAGCCATCATCGATGCTATCACGTTACAAATGGAGAAAATAATTGATGTCGAGCTTAAGCCAATCAACAATCAACTTAAAGCGAAAGGGAAAGCACCCGTTGAACAAGTTGTCATCTCGGAAGGAGAGCAATCTCGAAAGGAGATGAATAGTCGAATCCATGACCCAAGGAAGGACCTAGTAGACCCAAACGCTCAAGAATACTACAACCATGGTCACTCATCTCACCGGAGTAACCTAAGACCAAGATATGGAGAGAAGAAAGAGATCTTATGGTTGAGAATCTTGGTGGCTATAAGATGAAGGTTCCACCTTTTCGTGGGAAGAATGATCTGGATGCCTATTTGGACTAGGAAAAGAAAATGGAACTTGTGTTCAATTGTCAAAACTACGCCGAGGTTAACCGCGTGAAGGTCGCCGCAACCGAATTCTTTGACTATGATCTTAGTTGGTGGGATCAAATCGTCACTACAAGGTGGCGTAATGGAGAGTATCCTATTGATACATGGGAAGGGTTGAAGCTTCTCATGAGGCGTAAGTTTGTGCCAAGCCACTATCATCGTGAACTTCATTCCAAACTTCAAAAGCTCGTCCAAGGTACTCGATCGGTGGAAGACTATTACCAAGAGATGGAAACTTTGCTGTTGCGCAGCAATAGAGGGGAGGATCGTGAAGCGACTATGTCAAGGTTCTTGGGAGGATTGAATCGAGAAATTCAGGACCGTGTCGAGATGCAACATTACGAAGAGTTAGAGGCGATGCTACATAAAGCTATCTTAGTGGAGCATCAAGTCAAGAGAATGGGTTCCTCTCGGGCAAATTATGATTCAAACCGACCAAGCTATCCAAGAGAAGTCAAGCCAGCCTTCATTCCCAAGAGCGAGCCTAAAATAATGCCGACTATCCAAGAGCGAGACAAGACCAAGCCCGATAGCGCCACCACTACTAGGACCCGTGATCTTCGACGCTTCAAGTGCCATGGGCGTGGGCACTATGCTAATGAATGTACCAACAAGAGAGTAATGGTCATAAGGGAGAATGGCGAGTTGTAGTCCGAAGGCGAGTTCGTGCCAAAACCTGATTCGTCACCGAGGAGTGTATTGCTAAGCCAGCTAATGGAAAGCTCTTGATGTCAAGGAAAGTTTCTAAAGATTTGGAAGAGGAACAAGACATGACCTCATCCCCGGATGAGGATGAAGAACAGTTCAGAGAACTTTACGTGGCAAGGAGGACTTTAAGCCTTCAAACCCGAACCAAAGAAGAAGAGCAAAGAGATAACCTATTTCATTCGCGGTGCATCGTCAATGAGAAAGTTTGTAGTTTGATCATCGATGGAGGAAGCTATACAAATGTGGCGAGTGAAACAATGGTCCGAAAGCTCAATTTGAAGCAGTAAAAGCATCCTAAGTCGTACAAGTTACAATGGCTTAACGATGATGGAGAAATGAGTGTGAAGAATCAAGTGGTTGTACCCTTAGCAATCGGAAGCTACCATGATCAAATTCTTTGTGATGTGTTGCTGATTGACGCCAGACATATCCTTCTAGGCTGACCATGGCAATCAGATCAGATAGTGATCCATGATGGCTTCACAATTCGGTACTCATTCATGTTCAAAGGCAAGAAAACGACCCTCATTCCATTGACACCACAAGAGGTATATGACGATCAAATACAACTCTCGGCCAAGGAAACAAAAGTCCGTAAGCAACCCAATTTCTTTATTAAGGCTAATAAGGTTAAGCAAGCTATGCACTCCAAACGACCCATCTTATTGTTTATTTTTAAAGAAGCACTAACATCTTTGGCTAACCTTGCACAGGCCGATCCGAGTGAGTTAACTTTTCTTTTACAGGATTATAAGGATGTGTTTCCCGAAGACAGCCCCAACGGCTTACCACCTTTCCGGGGAATCAAACATCAAATAGACTTTGTCCCAGGAGCAACACTTCCCAAACGTCTAGCTTATCGTACCAATCCAGTGGAAACTAAGGAGTTGCAACGACAACTCGACGAACTCATGGCTAAAGGGCATGAGTCCATGTGTCGTTCCGGTCCTACTTGTGCCAAAGAAAGACGGGAGTTGGCGTATCGTTGATTGTCGGGCAATCAATAATATTACATTGAAGTATCACCACCCTATTCCTAGACTTGATGATATGCTTGATGAGTTGCATGGTTCATGCATTTTCTCTAAAATAGATTTGAAAAGTGGTTATCATCAGATTAGGATGAAAGAAGGAGATGAGTAGAAAGCTACATTTTAAAACGAAACATGGGTTGTACGAATGGTTAGTTATGCCATTCGGGTTGACAAATGCACCTAGTATATTCATGCGCTTAATGAACCACATCCTTAGAACATTCATAGGTCATTTCGTTGTGGTTTATTTCGATGACATTTTGGTTTATAGCAAGAGCATGGCTGAACATCTTGATCATCTAGAATCGGGCATGAAAGTCCTTAGGGAAGAGAAGCTTTATGTCAATCTTAACAAGTACACCTTTTGCACGGATAATCTTGTTTTTCTAAGTTTTGTTGTAAGTGCAGATAGCGTTAAAGTAGAGGATGAGAAAGTGAAGACAATCAAGGAGTGGCCTAGCCCTAAAATCGTTAGAGAAGTTCGGAGCTTTCACGGCCTTGCCGATTTTTATAGGCGTTTTGTCAAGGATTTTAGCACCTTAGCCTCACCCATCACCGAAGCAATCAAGAAAGATGTTGGGTTCAAATGGGAAGAAGCTCAAGAGAAAGCTTTTCAAGCACTTAAAGAGAAGCTTACTAATGCCCCTATTTTGATCTTACCCGATTTTCTTAAACCTTTGAAATCGAATGTAATGCCTCTAGTATAGGTATTGGAGTTGTTTTGATACATTATAAGAAGCCCAAAGCCTACTTTAGTGAGAAGCTCGGTGGTGCCACATTAACTATCCGACTTATGACAAAGAACTCTACGCTTTGGTCAGCGATGTAGTGACCCGCATAAGGGCATTAGGCATGACCATAGGACCGAATGAGAAAGTTTTGCCCGAATGCAAAGCTAATTGACTGCATATGCCCAAACGGTGCCAAAACTTCAACGGGCAAAGATGGGCAAGAATGGGCACAGTGATGTTTGCCCCGCCGTCCGCGGAAAGATGGGCAAAGATGGGAATAGTAGGGCCTTCAACGGGCAAAGATGGGCAAAGACGGTAAAAGTAGGGCGTGCCACGGTGATGTTTGCCCCGCCGTCCGCGGAACCGACATGGGTAGGACACCTCACACGCGGTGCCTTGCGGCTCAAGTAATCAATCTTGGAGCCGAAGTTGGCTGGGTCTTGGAGCCGAAGCTGCTGAGGTGGTGGAGTGACACCCATCGCCACCAGTCGCCACGCCATCACCCGAGACAACTATCGCTTGTTGGCGTCACAGCTGTCCGGACATAAGGCAGCAGGCAGTGCAGTCTGGCCGACCTTGGGCGGGATATAAATAGAGCTCACTTCGCCTAATTTTAGTTTTGAAGGCGAGAGAGAGAGACTGTAAGGCTGTCCGACCAATAACTCGACCAAAATCAAGAAACTCGACCGAATTCAGAGAATCATCGCCCGTGGTCGAGGAAACTCTGCCCGTGACTAGAAAATTGTTGCTTGTGGTTGAGAGAACTCGAAAGTGAGTAAAGGATTGTCGACCATGATCGAGGAGATTCGCCCGAGACCCAGAAACCTTCCGAACTACCGAATCCGTGAGTTGTGGTCGAATTGTCTGTTTGTTTGCATGTTTTCTAGAGCTAGTCTTTAGATCATATGCATGCTTACTTAGTTAGACTTAACTATTCGGAATTTGGATTAAGTTAGAACTTGAATCTTAAAGTGAATATGGGCATTTGAAGAACTTGATATCACTAAGGAATGGGATGGACTGGTGCATGATTAGGTAAGTGAATTCGGACTTGACTTACTTTACTTGATGAATTGAGATATGATTCGAGGGCTTACTTGCCTTTTTAGATTGTTAAACTTATATGAGATATGTTATGAGGTTGTGAATAAGTCCTTATTATATTATGTACATATTAATACGTGACTTGGTACTTGATTGTCTATATTTGTTCGGGGTGTGGTAAACTACTTATATTTAGTATTGCATGAGGTTATTGTGTCTAAGTGGTATTCAGGGGTTTACCCGATACCATCATGCTTAGAGTAAGTTGCTGCCTTCCTTTTTGTGTTGTGATTGTGTGAGTAAGTCTTGATCCTAAGTGGTCACTTACATGATGGCACAAGACTCGAAGCGTATGTTGGGTAATGCATGACGATGCATTAAAGTGATGTTCTGGTTATAAGCCTTTGTTGCTATAGCTCGGGTGTTCACAGTTGTGTATGTACGTGTGGTGTGGGTGTGCACGTACGTGTGTGTGATAGCATACGTGTGGAGAACACGTATACACGTATGCGGGAGTTTGTGCTGATGTTGTGCTGCACCTTTTTGGTAAGGTTGGCAGTATGTTGGGCCCAAGGTTCATTCATGTGTCTAGTTGGCTGCATATTCTTGTATTATTATAAGTATATGATAATACGTTTATTACGTGTTATGTGATCTCTGGTGGCTAAGTTTACTTATGGAGTTGATTAAACCCTAGAGATTTATTTGTGCATAGACCCAGCTCATTGAGTAATCAAAGATTACTCATGATTCTACTTGTCTTATAGGTAACCATAGTGGGATGACCATAGTGGGAAGACGAACACTAGGAAATGCCGGAAATAGGATGTTTTGCGTTGCTTCTGCAAAATTACTGGTGTACCAAAGGGAAATAGGATGCCGGAAATAGGATGTTTAACAAGGATCCGATATAAAGATGACTAAGTGGGGGATAGGTTTACCTTGTTTTGTAGATGTCGTCTACCAAAGGGAGCAACATCGTTAGTCCGTTGCACGGTCTTAATGTGCCCAACCTTGAGAACTTCGTTCTGCCAAGCAGTATAGATGATGAAAGTTTGTCTATGGCCATGAATAATTAGTTTTTGGCCAAAGATAGTGAATCCACTGAGTCTGATATTCGATTGAATCGGATCCGTCGGAATGTCCGGAAGATGTTGATAATCATGATGGTATGTTATCTAGTGAAGAGGCAAACCATGTTGAGTGGATGATCACCGAGGATGGTGAGTTATACGCGGTGCCAACTGAGAATGCCACCGAAGAACAAGCATGTGACAGTCTGAACAATATACTGTCACGTTTCTATGTGCCATCGACGGATGAGGAGGGAAGTTTCAGTGTTCCAAATATGGGAACCATTGGCGAGCATGGGCTAGAACTGGAAGAAGTGAATGGAGACATGTTCGATGTACCATTGATCCAGGCGAATGGTGCGTTTGGAGCGATGAATAAGTATGGAGACGATGATGAGTATGACATGCTAATGCTTATGGGAAATGACGAGGAAGATGAGAGTGGAGTCATAGAGAATGAGATAGAGAACGAGTTAGAGCAGGCGATCGATAAGTTAATAGCCTAGTGTGCCCAAGACTTTGGTCCGAACGGAGAAGAAAGAGGAGGAAATGGGAACGATGGGGGTAATTCTTTATTGGACTCATTTGAATCTTTAACGCCATAACCTAAGAGTCCGAGTGTGATCAACATCTCATCGGATAGTTCGGAGGCTATCCTGATGATACTGAATCCTAGCAAGGCGGATTCATGTTGGGAAGGTGAAATGTTTAAGGGAAATGAACCGAGTGAAGATGAAGGAAATGGAAGGTGGATATGATGCTACTTGAACAGGAACTGAACCACAAGCCTTGATGAATCGTCTAAGGCTTGATGAAGAAAAGTCGAAAGGGAAGTTGGTTGACAAGGCGGAAGAAAACGAGAGATGGAAGGGAAAGAGAGCGGCAGAAATGGGAATGGAATCGGAGAAGGCCAAGGACCAACGGATCGTTGGAGTAAACCCGCTTCCACTTGGGATGGAATATGGGATTAACACCAAGGTTAAGCCCAGAATACAGGCAACAGCGAGGAAGTCAGTTGGGAAGAAGTTGGCCACTCCGGCTAAGCGCCCGTGTGAGATATGCAGCCATACCGATCATCCGACCAAAGAATGCTTGTATCCACCACATACTATGCCATATATGGATGATTGTGCTAAGTGTTCTTGTTGCGGAGGGGTGGGACATATGTCCATGTACTGCCCGTACGTTGCACCGAATGCGAGCGAAGGATCTTCGAGAGGAGTCAGGCCATTAATGACTACGGTAGCGGAGGAGAAGTGTTTGAATGAAGGGATGCCCTCGTTTTTGTGGGTAAGGTGTGAGTGTCCCAAGTGTAGGAACCCTTGACCAATGATTCGTGAGATCATTTTCGGCTAAGTATAGAATCAGCTAGGTCATAGCGAATTTTGTGTGTAAATATGCTAAGGCTTAGAACTTGTTGAATAGTATGTAAGACTAAGTCTAGAATCCAGTACTTATGACTTGTATGAACTTTTGAATGTATAATAAGTTAAGTATTTGCTTGTTTGTGTGTGGCCGACAATTATATGAGTGAGAAATCACTTGTATAAAAATTGGATGATTGTGTTTGAGTTTGAAACACCATCGGAAGTACATCAGCAACGCCCGACCGAATGAGGAATGAGAGAAAAGAAATCAGGAGGGATCGAGATAAGTCTAAAACGGACATACTTCAGGGAAACATGCAAAAGAAGGGAAGTTCGGTCCAAAGAACATACAGTTGTATAATCCGCACAAGGAGATTCAAAACCTTTGTGAAAATGATGGGAGAATTCATTGAAGTTGGGAATGACCAAAGGTTAGAATTTGGGGACGAATTCTATTAAGGAGCGGAGAATGTAGTGACCCGCATAAGGGCATCGGGCACGGCTAAAGGACCGAATGAGAAACTTTTGCCTGAATGCAAAGCCAATTGACTGCATATGCCCAAACGTTGCCAAAACTTCAACGGGCAAAGATGAGCATGAATGGGCACGAATGGGCAAAGATGGGAAAAGTTGGACGTGCCGCGGCCAAGTTTGCCCTACCGGCCGCGGAACTGACATGGGTAGGACACCTCACTCGCGGTGCCTTGCGGCTCAAGTAATCAATCTTGGAGCCGAAGTCGGCTGAGTCTTGGAGCCGAAGCTTATGGGGCGGTGGAGTGACACCTGTCGCCACTTGTCGCCAAGCCTTACTTTCAGGATGGCTTTACGAAAAATTCCATTTAGTTGAAGTAGGACCTGAGACACCTGTCGCCTGTGGGCACGACATCTGTTCAGACATGTGGCAGCAGGCGGGGTAGTCTGGCCGACCTTAGGCGGGCTATAAATAGAACTCACTTCGCCAAATTTCATTTTTAAGGCGAGAGAGAGAGTGAGACTGTAAGGCTGTGCGACCAATAACTAACCCGAATTCAGAGAATCGTCGCCCATGGTCGAGGAAACTCTACTCGTGACTAGAAATTGGTCGCCTGTGGTCGAGAGAACTTGACCGTGAGTAAAGGATCGTCGACTGTGGTCTAGGAGATTCGCCTGAGACCTAGAAACCTTCCGAACTACCAAATCTGTGAGTTGTGGTCGAATTGTTTGTTTGTTTGCATGTTTTCTAGAGCTTGTCTTTAGATCATATGCATGCTTACTCACTTAGACTTAAATAATCGGAATTTGGATTAAGTTAGAACTTGAATCGTAAAGTGAATATGGGCATTTGACGAACTTGATATCACTAAGGAATGGAATGGACTGGTGCATGATTACGCTAAGTGAATTCGAACTTGACTAAGTTTACTTGATGAATTGAGATATGATTCAAGGGCTTACTTGCCTTGTTAGATTGTTAAACTTATGTGAGATATGCTATGAGGTTGTGAATAAGTCTTAGCTATATTATGTATATATACATACGTGACTTGGTACTTGATTGTCTATACTTGTTTGGGGTGTGGTAAACTACTTATATTTAGTATTGCGTGAGGTTATTGTGTCTAAGTGGTATTCAGGGGTTTACTCGATACCATCATGCTTAGAGTAAGTTGATGCCTTCCTTTTTGTGTTGTGATTGTGTCAGTAAGTCTTGAACCTGAGTGGTCACTTATATGATGGCACAATAACTAGAGTAAAGTACAACTGATTTCAGGACATTCCCATCATATTATCCAGAACTTTTCAATTCCTTTTGAATCAACTTCTCATAGTGTAAAAGAAAAATTGAGTTCATCTTAAGAGAATTAGATATGAATTTTGTAACTCATTACGAGAAAATAAATTCACTAATTAAATCTATTACTAAGGATAAAAGAATTCTCCATAAAGTTTGGTAGAATTCAAACAATTTGAATATAATGTTTTAAGGATAACTAAAAGTTATAGAAGAATAGAGTAAGACTGCCGAAAATTCTTTATTGAGAAAATTATGGTAAATCTTACAATCTTAAAAGATAATGGCACAAAGTCGATATGCATGAACATTGCATTGAAATGACTAACCTAGAGGCTAAGCTAAAGAATTGAGGAATGAGGGTGGATATTAAATTTTATCCAAATTATCTTAGGATCTACTACTTCTTTGTCAATGACCATTATGTATTTTTCTGACACTAATAATGAATTTGAGGTGTTGAATAAATTGGTTGATATGTTAGTACAAAAGAGGTTATGCTTATTCTTAAAGGTATAAAGGTTGCCATTATCTTCAAGAAGCTAAATCAAGCGATGGGTAAAGGCATTATGTAATTAAGCTATGAAAGAGCACAACCCATAATAATTGACTATAATCTATTTGATAAGAAGATAATGGCAATGAAAGATGATGACCTATGCATACCTTTGAAGAAAGTTTGTACACCTTCAGAAAGAATGCCTTATAGATTTGTAAGATTTTCGAACATAATCTTGCTTATAGTTCTTCTAAAATGTTGGTGGATTAATAAACAGTGCTATTATACATGTCTTAAGTCCTATGCAGAAAACAAAAATCAACTTAAGTGAAATTACTTATAAGGGAAACAAAGATAATGTGCTAGTTGAAAGTATTAGTATTTCTCACCTCATTATGAATACTGAATTTTGTCTAAATTTACTTCAGACTTTTATGTTCCATATTAATTCCTGTTATTGTATTTCAATAATGAATCTTGATTGGATAATTCAAAATTAAGAAAAAAAAAGATGCTTGTTTTAGTTTATTTCCGAACTCTAATCGAATTGGTTGATGGTCTTTATATGACTGATCAACCGTTTGAGACACATCTTACCTTCTATGGTAATAATTGACATCAATGCAAACATGTGCTAAAGACTCATATTTATGTGGCATAAAAGGTTGGATTATGTTTCCAATGAAAGAATTAAAAGATTGGTGAAAGATGGACTCATTACGAATCTTAATTTTACCAACACTAAAGAGTGTCAAGATTGCATTAAAGATAAGCAAACTAAAAACACTAAGAAAGAGCCACAAGAAGTATACAGCCTCTTGAAATCATACATACAAATGTTTGTGGACATTTTTAATGTTCCATCTTTGGAGGTAAAAAGTCTTTCATTANCTTTATTAATGATTATTCACATTATTGTTATCTCTATCTAGTGCATGAAAACTATCAGTTTGTGAATGCAGTAAAAAGTGTTCATTATTGAAGTAAAGAGACAATTAGATAGAACGGTGAAAATCACTCGGTTAGATAGAGGTGATGAATTTTAAGGCAAATATGATGAAACAGGACAAAAATCACTAGGTTAGGGATCATTTCTCAGTACACAATGCATGGTTCTCCATGGCAGAATGGTGTAGCTGAAAGGCATAATCGTACTTATAAGAGAATAGTTAGATCCATGATGATTCATGGCAACTCACATATATCCTAGTGGATGGATGCATTATGTACTGCAATATATATTTTGAAAAGAGTTCCTAGCAAAACAGTTCTAAAGACTCCTTTTAAACTGTGAAAGTGCTAGAAACTTAGATTTTATAACCCACATGAAAATAAATTGGATTTCAGAATGATCAGTGGTCACTTTATTAGTTACCCTGAGAAATCCAAAGGATATATATTTTACTGTTCAAACCATAGTACGAGAATAATGGAAACCAATAATGTCAGATTCTATAAGAATGGTGAAATTAGTGGGAGTGATAAAGTTCAAGATGTGGTCATTCAGAAAATTAGGGTGAATATCCCTTAGCCCATTAGTTTTGAATGTTACTGTGAATTTCCCCATTGCTGAACTGTTAAAAAATGAGGAGAATACAGTGAATGATCATCCACTCCATAAAGAAAACTTCGCTAATAATAAAAATGATGCACAAGAGGAACTAACATTAAGAAGATCTACTCTTTTGAGGAGATTTCTTATTTCCTATGACTGTGTTTTATCAAGTAGAATCTGAAGACCTAAATATAAAGATCTAGTTTCTTATTCACTAGTCATTAAGGATGTTAATTCTTATAAATTGATTGATACCATGAAGGATGAAATGAACTCGATGGCTGAAGAGGGAGTCTTTAATGTAGCTCCTATTGCATGAAGGACACGAAGCAGTCGGGTATAAATGGGTCTTTAAGACTGAACTCGACTGTAATGGCAGTACTGAACGACATAAAAGTAAGACTTGTAGCCAAAAGCTTTAATCAGAAAGAAGGTATCGATTACAATGAGACCTTTTTCTCATGTGTCAAAGAAAAGACTCTTAGAATTATCATGACATTAGTAACTTAGTATGACTACGAGTTACATTAAATTGATGTGAAAATTGCCTTTTTGATAGAGACTTGTAAGATAGAGTCTATGTATGTCACTTTAAGGTTTCATAATCGAAACTTGTGAAGATGAAGTCTGCAAACTAAAGAGATTAATATATGATCTGAAATAAGCCTTGACGTAATGATGTCTAAAGTTTTATGAAACTATTACAAAATTCGTTTTCATAGAAAACATTATATAACCAAGTATATACCTCAAGATTAGTGGGAGTAAGTTCATATATAAATGTATTGTATGGTGATGATATATGATAAGTGTATATTTTGCATGTTTTAAGCATCCATTTGTCATCACTTTAGAATCATATCATCACTTTTTTATATCATTTCTCATCATTTGTCATCAATTTGCATATTTCGGATAGTTTTGCATGCATTTTGCATATTTGTGTTGTTTTCAGGTGATTTGAAGCTCTTGGCGAGCTAATTGGAAGAAGCGGACCTGATCATGTCAAACCACTCGAGCCCCTGGTCGAGTACAAGCTTCACGACCTCAAGAGACCACTCGACCCCTTGGTCGAGAAGAAGACTTCATCAATTCACCTCACCACTCGACCACCTGGCCGAGTACCACCATGAGAGTCACTTGATCACTTCACTTGACCACCTGGTCGAGTATCATCACCTCCACACCTGACCATCACTCGATCACACCACTCTACCAGGAAGTCGAGGAAGTCGAGTATCACCATCACCATCACTCGACTACATACTCGATGGCCAGCTTCAGAGTCTTCTCCATTGCGCACTCAACCAGACACTCGAGAACAAGGAAGAAAAGAAGACTCCAGCTTATCACTCCACCACTCACTCGACCACCTGGGTCAAGTACCGTTTTTAATCCGTCCCAATACTGCGTCGTTTTGAGTATTAGGGTTTCGGAAATATTTCGCTATAAGTAGCATGTACTTTACATTTTCGTTTATCTAAGTTTTATTCCGCAGACACTGTGTTCTTGACATTTTGTAATCCGGATTTCTCTTAATCTATTCAGTATTCAGCTTTTGTTTTTGATTTCGTTTACTGTTGTTCATCCTGTTATCATTTTGCTATTACACTGTTGTTATCATGTTTTCATTATGTTCAACGTTTATGTTCTCTAAAATGATTTCTTAGTAGTGAATAGGTTTCTGAGGATGGGTTAGAGTAGTTTAGAGTTCTCAGTATGCTAGGTGGTTGAGTTTGACTGATAGATCACTTCTGGATTAGTTGTTCTTAATGCATATTGCTTTCTGATCAACTGGAATTTGAGCCTACACATTTCTGCGCCCAAAATGTGTTCGATGAAATGTCTGAACCACTAATTCCAGAGATTTGTGGCCCTGTACCAAGGTATTGGTTGCATGGAGCGTTTTGGCTTTAACTTGTTGATTCGTAATGCTTGTTAGGTTAGCTCTCGTAAATGGTGATTGAGTCTGGGACTAATTTAACTTGAGGGTCTCTATTGCCGTGGCACTTAGATTTTGTTAATGAACTTGTTGTCTAGGGATAATTTATTGAGCATGTCAATCACCTGTAAACTGAGGAAACGAAACTACCCAATTACCCCATCCTCGGGAATTCTTTATCTGATTGATTTTATTGTTTACTCTACTATCGTTTAATGCATATTGTTACCTGTTGCTTAGTTTTTGCATTTCTCTCCTGTTACTCGATCTGATACTCGACCAACTAGTTGTCTGACAACAGACTGTGCAGTCGAGTGTCTTTGTTTCATTTACTGTCTGTTACTTGACCTGTCACTAGACCACACCCAGTGCTCTACAACGAGTTGTGTTTGTCGAGTGTTTTATTGTTTCAGCTTGAATTTCTGTTTTCTGCGTGTTCACTTAGGACTGCTAGAACACACCAAAACCTGTTAATGCTTGGCTTGACTTACTGACTTCTGATCACATCTTGATTCTTGGCATAACACCCATTTGGATTGACAACCTAAAATACTACAACGACATGATTGGTGTTTTGAGATAATTGATCTTAAAAACCTATTATCAGTTTGGCGTCGTTGCCAATTGGGTGTTTGTTTGTTACATTTAAGATTTTAGACTTGCTTAGATCAAGTTCTTTTTCAATTTTCATTCCAGTTACTGACTGTGTATTTTTCTTGTTGTCTCATTGATACAAGTACACCTCTGCTGTATGCAAACTCGATCAACAGGCAACCAGAACCTCCTTTTCAACGACAACATCGACCGCATAGCTCGCGAAATCAGAGAAAGGAGAAACACAGTCAACCTTGTACCTCAGCAACCACTCGAAATGGCTGACAAACGGAATCAACAGAATGGGCCTACCAACATTGGTGCTGGAGATGCACCATGGGACCACCGTCAGGGGAAAGAAACTGCACCTCCTGCTATCCAGAAAAATAAATTCGAGATTAAGAGTTGTCTCATCTCGATGATTCAGGAGAACAAATTCCATGGTTTGCCAATGGAGGATCCACTCGACCACCTTGATGAATTTGATAGACTCTGCAACCTAACAAAAATCAATGGTGTCAGTGAAGACGGATTCAAGCTCCGTTTGTTTCCATTCTCCTTGGGCGACAAAGCACATATCTGGGAGAAGAATTTGCCCCATGACTCAATAACCACCTGGGATGATTGCAAGAAGGCTTTTCTATCAAAATTCTTCTCTAACGCCAGAACTACAAGACTCAGAAATGAGATTTCTGGTTTTTCACAGAAAACTGGTGAAAGCTTCGGTGAAGCATGGGAACGTTTCAAGGGTTACACCAACCAATGCCCTTATCATGGCTTCACGAAAGCCTCTCTGCTCAGCACTCTTTACAGAGGAGTTCTACCACGCATCAGAATGCTTCTGAATACAGCCAGCAATGGGAATTTCCTGAACAAAGATGTTAAAGAAGGCTGGGAATTGGTTGAGAACCTGGCTCAATCAGATGGTAATTACAATGAGGACTGCGACAGGACCATCAGAGGCACAGCTGACTCCGATGACAAACACAGGAAGGAGATCAAAGCACTGAATGACAAGCTCGACAGAATTCTCCTTAGTCAGCAGAAGCATGTGCACTTCCTTGTTGATGACGAGCAATATCAAGTCCAAGATGGGGAGGGGAACCAGTTAGAAGAAGTCAGCTACATCAACAATCAAGGTGGCTACAAAGCATACAACAACTTCAAAACCAACAACCCCAACCTCTCCTACCACAGCACCAACGTTGCCAATCCTCAGGATCAGGTGTATCCTCCACAGCTACAACAAGGTCAGAACAAACCTTTTGTTCCCTTTAACCAAGGTTTTGTTCCCAAGCAGCAATTTCAGGGGAACTACCAGGCACAACCACCACCTGGGTGGGCACCTCAGCAAAACCAAGGTCTTGCTGCTCCTAATGCTGAAATGAAACAGATGGTACAACAGCTGCTACAGGGACAAGCATCTAGCTCCATGGAAATTGCTAAGAAGTTATCTGAATTGCACCATAGGCTGGATTGCAGCTACAATGACCTAAATGCCAAAGTGGAGGCATTGAATACCAAAGTCAGATACTTGGAAGGACAATCAGCATCTACCTCTGCACCTAAAGTTACAAGACTTCCTGGGAAGTCAATACCAGAATCCAAAGGAGTAAGCAACTGCTCACGCCATCACTATTTGCCATGATCGAGAGCTGCCAATTCGACCTGTCCCTGATTTAATCACTGAGGACAGTGATGTTGAAGAAGGGGAGGCTTCTACTCAGATTGAAGACTCTGTTGTTGAATTCAACCGTTCTGCTGGTTCTTGTCATCTCTTTCAATACACCTCGGAAGAGAAGGCCGCCATAATCGAGAGAATGGTAATACGATTCAAACCTACTCCATTACCCTCACGTGCTCTTCCATGGACATTTAGGAAAGCGTGGATGGAGAGATACAAGTTTGTTGCAGCGAAACAGCTAGACGAGATTGAAGCAGTGATGCCACTGATGGAAGTTCTCAACCTCATTCCTGATCCTCACAAAGATGTGAGAAATCTGATAC
>Ga0041059_1001895_pt1 | contig 16221 bp, 6 predicted proteins | sample AraColnosormetaG_FD_56232 | JGI IMG/M metagenome (GOLD analysis project Ga0041059, IMG submission 56232) | Arabidopsis roots microbial communities from North Carolina, USA - Col MF nosort | ecosystem: Host-associated > Plants > Roots > Unclassified | place: USA: North Carolina | collected 2013-09-02
ATTAAAATATATATATATATATATATATATATATATATGCAAACTTTTAATAAAAATATTGAACTAAGTCCACCACTTATCCAATTAGCTGCCATCACTTATCCAAGTATCTTTTTATACTCCGAGATTCCAAACATGTGTACTTATAAGATTTATAAAACGTAAGAGGATCTTTTATTTACTCTAATAAATACTATTGATTAGATTTGAAACGTCCAATTGAACTTTTGATGTTATGGAAAAGCCGTTACCAGTATCAAGGAGCTACGTGCCCTTTTCAATACTAAATGTTTCACAAAAGGGGCACTTAATGATACAAACCATTAAACATTAAATTTTCGATGGTTCGATCAAATGTTTAGAATCTTCTGTCTAGATTATATATGTGTTTGTGTTTCTATAAGAAATAATGCTCTATTATAAATACAGTATACAGTTATCAACCTAACTAGTTATACTTGTTTTTTCAACCCAAAATAGTTTAAACCTAGTTTCTGATTTTTATGGTGCTCATCAAAGAGAATGTTATCTAATAATCATCGTATTAGCATAAAACAATAGAACCAAATCATTGGTGGGCAAATGTACATACACATGACCTTGCCACGTTTTCTTGAAAGGGTTTGACTTTACAATTGATAGCCCATGAGGCCATGACCATCATGATGCATATTTTTAAAAATAAAAGTTATCTGATTCATATATATTCATACTCGTTTAGTCGTTGAATGTAAATTCTCAAATCTTTTCATCATAATTTTCTTCAGTTGATGATCATTGCAGATGCTTTAGATTGAAAATTATATTTAATCTCTTAAAAACCCTAATGTGTAAATAATGACTTTCTTATCAAGAAAGTATATTCCCGGTCAGTCATTATAATATTTGACCTCGGAAATAAAAATAAACCGACCCACGAGTTCGTGTTTGTGATCAGAAAACTAAATTAACGGAAGTTAACAGAAACAATCATGTTCGAGTGTCTGTTGGAGGCAACCAAGACATTATTATTTGCTTAATTAAAATGATTTTACAAAGCGTACAATATCTCTTTCTAACCTAATAATACCAAAACTAAACCCTTTAACAAAAAGAACATAACACCAAAATTCAATTCTAATAAGAATCAAACAATAATAATCTTTTTAATCGGTCGAGTTAACTGTACTTGAGACATATAGTCACAATTATTTTAAATCTATGTTTGATTATTTTATACGTAAATATATTTAAAAGTTCATCATTAGTAATTAAATTTTGAACTTTAACGGTAAAAGAAAAAAAAAATAACGTAAAATAACGTTGTATTATCTGTATATTTGTCATATATGACTACATTTATTTCAGACATAGTATAAACTTGGTTGATGTTTCTCTTGTGATTAAAACATATATTTCAGTGAGAACATATACTCGCCAGGTTTCTCGGATGATAACTAATATCCCTTTATTATTTTAAGGGAAGTACAAATTGAAAGTTTGTTTAATTTGGCCTCAATTTTGATTTCAATTTTGGATTTTGTTCTCTGATATTCAAAATCATTAAGGGTAATTTGGTATTAACAACCTCCTAAACTTTATATGATCCGATTCAATCTAAACCGTTCAATAAAATTAATTCACTTCAATATAAACCATTCAACAAAAGTAAGGAATTTATGTCGTTTTTAAAATCAAAATATGATCACATTTCATCCCTAAAAATACTATATTCAATCACGAAATCAATAATCAATAATATCCAAATAATATATTACGATTTTTCACTAATCACTAGAAATTTATATTTATAAGTTTAGGATATCAAATTTATTCCAATATTTTGTATAAAAACCAAATAAACCGATTGTTCACGGTAAACCGCGGGTTAAAACCTAGTTATGTTTAAAATGTTAATCACTATTTGAAAGTAGAATTGAACTAATGATCTTGGAAATCTACTATAAATACCATTAGACCATCATCAGTTTGGTTTTATAGTTTATATGTTACTCTTGCTACAAATATAATTATCAGACCAACTAGTTAGACTTTTTAACATTCAATCCAAAGTATATCATTAGACTTTTTTCTTTTTTTGGTGCGAATTGATTTTTTTATAAAACATATCAGTTTCTTATAATATGAACACAAAGTCACGAGGGGCAAAAGAAAAAGATGTATGAAAAATCGCCACGTTATGTTACATGTAGGAAGGCTTGACTTAGAAAATTATAAATTAATTATACTTTACTGCAAAAATTAGGTGAAACGACTATATTAATCAAGCATTTTCAACAAAAGTTTTGATGCAGTACCAACGTCTAATGTGTTGCCACATATGACTTGCAACTTCTAGGTGAGAAAGCGTAGGCCATAGTATATATGTAATAATCAATTTAATCCCTTAATTTATTTGTATGATATGAATAACACATTTTTAATCCTCCAATAGTTCAAAGATTGAACCATTAACAAACCAAACTTCTTTGATCCAAAGCTATTCACATATAATAAACATTATTGATTGGTAATGTGTTAAGTGCATGTGTTTTCATTCTTATAGAATCTTCTTGATTTTTGAGTACAGAAGTTTCATCAAGTAAATTAACTAATTAAGATAATGACAATATACTACTAAACTGTTGATTTGGCCACATTTCATTAAAAAATAAATTGAAAATGACGTCAAAACAAAGTCCCCCACATATATTATATTGATTGACCCGACTCGGTCTCCACAATGCTCATCCGGCTTTGATAAACCCATTAATTAGAGATTGAAAAAAAAAAATCCGATCAAACTCTACACATACATACACACTTTTCTGCTTACAATTTAATCAAATACACAAACATATGCATGAATATATACACAAATAGATAGTTTTTTTTTTTTCTGGTCAAAACACAAATACATAGTTACATCTGAAAATTGGTTTAGTTCTTGAAAACCGGAAAGGAGCCCCGGTTCTCTGTAACCGGGAATTTATTTAGACCGGAAGTGCATGAAGCTGAAGCTGAAGCTGAAGAAACAGAGGATGAATAAGGAGAAGTAAACGGTGAAGAGATCTTCTTCGAATTGAAAGAAGAAGGAAATATAGAGTCAGTGCCAACTTCTCTTTCTTCCTCCTTGATCGTGTCGAGTACCTTCGCCGTTCTTCGCCGCATCACCGTGACAAATTGCGGTGGCGCAACTTCCGTTATGAATCTTGCAAGTCTTGAGGTCGCCATGATCTTGAAAATTTAGGGATTAGAGATTGGTTATGAGTGATGTTGATGATGAGAGATGATGGACCGAGTTTGAGAGGATTTTTATAGTCGGTGACTTTGTAAAATGAAATTGTTTTAGTGATTTTTAACAATTATTTTGTATGGTGGATACTCATCGTAGACAAGATAATTTTATATTTTTCTTATTGTTATTGGGTTTTTAAAAGGACCAAGACTTCATAATCATAACACGTGTGTTTTTAGTTTTTACGTATTAAGGAGTAAACAATATAGAAGAAACAATTATGGTTGGTTCTAGGGGAGGTTATTTGTTTGGACTTTGGAGTAACAAATCCTATCAACTAAGCTATTAACAATGGAACAATGGCTGAATTTCTCTATATGCAACAAGAAAGAAAGAAGAGAGGTTTACTCACTTGATTTACTTTTAAAAATCAGTATATAGCTAGATATAAAAAAACAGTTTCGCATGTTAATTTGTTGTGAAGACTAAATTTCTCTCATGATTACCACAAGATTTGCCAAACATTGACTTCGTAATTTACTTTTAATGAGGAGTTGATTTGAAGGGTAATGTCAATTACTATTAAGTTTTATGGGTTTTCAGCTAAAACTTAATTGGTAATGAGTAGAGATAAGATTGGCTCATGTCCCTTATATATAATTCAAGTTCATTTCTACTTTTTTATTTATGAGATCTTTCTCCATATTTATAATTATTTCTGTAAATTCAGTAAATTTTAGGAAGAACTTTATTCGAGAGAACTAAAGAAACATGTCACATGAAAAATGTCGAAGAACTTCAAACTTAGTTAGAAACCAAAAACTGAAGTGGGAAATTTAGCGGTTAGTGCCGCCCATTTGCTTTTGGTATTAATTACATTGCCGTCTAACTTCAATGACCAAAAAGCAAGTTTCGTCGTCTTATTCTAAACCTGGCTCGAAAAGAACAAAGAAAAGAGAGTAATTATTACTCAAAAATATAAACCGAAAACTTGGTGTTCGTGTTTAAACTAACAAAATATATGAACTAGTGATGAAAATTACGATAAACACTATTCACAAAATGATGTTTTCACCAGCAGTGGAGTTAGTTGTTCATAACTTGTTTAATTTCCACTTTCCAGCAGTTAAAATAGCAAGGTTAAATCGTCTAAAAACCTATATTTGATAAATTAAACGTCTACATAATAAAATCACACGTTAGAAGAAAAAATCACTAACAAATAAGTGATGAAAAAATTCGTTCAAGAACCGTACTAATTACCAAAAACCGCTTTCGTCTATCACATATTGTTTTCACTCATTTCTATCTTTTAAAAATTGTTACTCTATGCATCTAATAATTCTTAAATCTTAATGAATAGACTACAAGTAATATTATCATATATCCTAGGCAATCACAAATCATACACTAGTAGTATTGGAAGTTTTAGATTGCTGAGTTTACCCGTTGCAAATTATAAGATTTCGTTGAACAAAAAATGACTTTAACACATTTACTTTTCAATGATTACTATACCCGTACGTGCACAAAAAGCAAGACGAGTCAAAATAAGTTAATACAACAAACTACAATATCGATCACATTGTCAAAGAAAGTAAACATACTGCATACACAAAAAATATCAAAGAAAGTAAACAAAAGAAACCCAACTTTCTTGAAAACTTAGTAAAGTCCTAATGCAGTGATATAACCTGTAGACTGGGGAATTTAAGTATTTATTATTTAAGAATCACAGTGCCTGGAAGTCAAAACAATGTTGGTGGTGTCTACATTTGAAATTTCACTTGCTTGCCTAACTTCATTACTTGGACCACCTTACCACATAAAGATAGTTACAAATTCTGTTAATCTTGTGATGTCTATTCTACATATACGGATCGACTTAAATCTAGGAAGACGTACAAATAGGGAAATGTTATAGGATATGGTGGTCATACACATAATACGTGTAACACCCTGAAGATCTGAGGACCACGCCATATCTATCATCTGATATATGCTTGAACTTCATTTTATTTTGGTTTCCAATGCTTCACCCTAAATTAGTATATGATTTAGAATATACTTATTTGTAACCTTATCTCAATATATACGTCAGTGAAAGCCAAAAGCCGTCACTGTTATAAACGGACCTTTCTCACGTATGCCGTAAGAGACACGGCACAATCCACCGGCTAAAGAACAGAGAGTTTTCAAACTTTTTGCCATCAACTTTTGCCCTAGTCGAGACAAAGGTTTTTGCAGAAACCACCAAACTTCTTCTTTTTATTTTCTATATTTGGAGGGTCCCTTGCCCACAAAATATAATTCCGAAAATGAAACGACATTTAAAGCGTAAAAAGAGCACATGCATCTTGTAATCTAGCCATCGGCCTCCTATACAATTTCACGCGGCTGCTTCGCTAATGAGACCATAAGCATGACGAACACAAACATATAATATTGAACTTAAAGTATAGCTAGACTCAAAGCAAAAGAGTTCTGATGAAACATATGGCCGGACTATGGGAGAAATATGTTGGGACAGAAAGAAGAGAGACTTTTGTCGTGGGAACTTGTTTAAGCTGAAGTTTTACGATCGCCAAAAAGAGCGAATAGCTGACTTATCATTTGAAGATATCAAGAAAGATAGAAAATGATATTAAGAAACTTTGGTTTGGGTTAGATCTAGAAAATATTAACGTTATTAATAGGCACATGAGAAATAATATCTGCTAAGGTTACTAGCTTCTGGTTTCGGTTTATCAGCAAATACAAAGTTCACTCTAGGGAACATAAGTCGTTTTGTGGGATCTTAGACTTTATTCATGCTTATAATATGATACTTTTGAGTTACGGATTAAGGGTTTGTCTTTCGCATGCACTGATTAATCCGATTATGTGATATCTGCATGTAATGAATCGCTTAACATATTTTTACTGTAAAAAGTGTTTTGAGGTTTGCAGAATCTAATTTTCGTGAAAATTGAATTGTTTCAGATTCCTTATTTTTTTATTCAAATAAAAATTAGTTACACATAAACTTAAAATTTCCATATACATAAACTTAAAATTTCCATATACTATATTTATGAGATAATGCAACACATGGTTGTTTAAATCATAAAAGGCCATGTTAAAAACCGATCGAAAAGACAAATGTAAACAACTTGCACCAATATGTCTTTTTTATCTCGATATGAATATAAGACTATCGCTATTTCATATAAAAGAAAAATATCGCTATTTAGCTTTTGTTTTTTGAGAGAAGAATGAAGGAAGACGCTAGCTTAATTATGAAAATTCTTTGATGTATGTCCAAAACATGCATTTAATTCATAAAGTTCTTAGTGCTGTCTTTTTTTTTGGTCCTTAGCATCATTTATCCAATTTACTTTTGAAATTAACAAGTATTAAGTGAATACTTTAATCATTTATAGAATTTTCATATGTTGCTACAAAATACTTTTAATTTTTAATTTTCATGAAAATAAAATGAGAACTAAAAAGAATGAGGACATTCTCGTCTATGCAACTCCTATATAAAAAGATAAACCCATCTTCCAATCCAAGTCAACACAACAATACTACAACACCCAAAACAAAGAAAAAGCTTCACTACTCCTAACTCTTTTGGTTCAGCCTAAGGAACACAAAACCCTTTGATAAAAATGGTTGATATCCAAAGCACCCGTTTCGTCTACCGACCAGACCAACAGGCTCTCTCACCTCAACCACGGACTCCATTCTCAGCCGTGACTGCGCACCGTGCTACAGCCATACGACAGTGCCGCCTCATGATCTCTGTCACAACCCTCGAAATGATCCTTGAGGAAGAGATAACACCAGAAGAAGGTCATCCAAGCATTGCCCCTGCGATGGATTCTCTTGCGGTGTTTCCGGTGACCTCTTGTTTCTAGGACATCAAGAAACAAGTCTCTTTTTTCTGTTTTTTACCGAAGTTGCAAGTGCCCTTTTAATAGTTAAGTTAGTGATGTTTGATGTCATTTATAGCTTGGTGTTTTGTTTTCAGAAGTCAGTTCAAGTTTTTCTTCTTCTTTTATAGTTTCCACCAGAAAATAATTAATCTTGTGAAACTGTTGTTTGAAAGTATGTTCTTATTGGTTTTCACAACCGAAAAGAACATATTTTTTCTTTGTTGAATTAATAAGAATTTACTTCTGTTATATTCTTATTAAAATATCTGTTTATTTGTTTTACCGGTTAATGCTTAGATGTTATCTTTCAGGTAGTTGAAGACTTGAAAGTTATGTAAACCAGTAAGATATATTTAATTTCTTAACCAAAATTTTAATCTTGATTTTTGATACTTAGATATAAATCGATATTTTGGTATAAAATTAAAGTATTTTTTTTTTTTAATTTTGAGGTGTAGACTCGAGAAAAAGAGGAATAAAAAGAGTGAATTGTCTATGTTTCTATTTTGTTAATAGTGGCGATTAGGTCTGAAAAAAATATTTGAAAACCAAAAACATAAACTAAATTGATCTAAAAAACAAATTGAACCGAATTTGGAATCGACAAAATAACGGATCCTAAACTCATGTATCCAAAAAATCATATTTGAACCTAGAACCAAATGAATATCCAAAATAGTAATTATATCTAAATTTGATATAACTTAGTCACTTAAAATTACAATTATAACTCCAAAAAATCAATCATTTTTAGACCAAAATAACCAATATATCCTAAACTTTTATGTATATTTATCAAAATTTAATTATTTTTAGTTTTTTTCCCAATACCAAAAATTATATACCAAAAATAGTAAGACTAATATAATCCAGTTACTTAAAATTAAAATTATAACTCTGATCATCTTTAGATCAAAATTACCAATATATCCTAAACTTTTAAGTATATTTATCATAACTATTATTATTTTTCCAAATATTTTGGATACACGAAACCAAACAGATCCGAACCCATGTACTGAAACCAAACCAAATTAAACTCGAATCAAACTTTTAAAATATTGAAACAGTTCCTAAAATCCTCTAACTTAATTACCCGAGCCCGAATGGAACTGATCCGAACCCATGTACTGAATGTCTAGGTCTAGCGGCGACATTATATACATCCGGGGTAACACAAGACAAGTATATCCGGTTTAATAAACCGATTCAATTTAATTCAACCAATAAACCGAGCCTGATTCGTTATTCGTTAAACCTTTGTCTCTAACAAGCTCAAATCCTACGACTGTTCTGTCTGTCTGTCCGCCACAATTCTAAAACCCTAATCTCACAAAAAACCCTAATCTCACAAAAACCCTCCTCTCTTCATCGACATCTCTCTTTCACTGCTTCAATGGCGTCTTTTGAGCGTTTTGACGACATGTGTGACCTGAGATTGAAACCTAAGATTCTCCGAAACCTTCTCTCCGAATATGTTCCCAACGAGAAGCAGCCTCTCACCAACTTTCTATCACTCTCCAAGGTTGTATCAACCATCTCCACACACAAGCTCTTATCTGAGTCTCCTCCAGCTTCAATTGACCAGAAGCTTCATGCTAAATCGAAATCAGCCGTTGATGATTGGGTTGCTAGATTATCAGCTTTGATTTCTTCTGATATGGTACCAATCGAAATCTTCAATTACTCTGTTTTTGGAATCAAATTAATTTATGTGAAAGGTTTCGACTTTGGTGTTAATTTTTTCTTGTTGTTGTTATAGCCGGATAAAAGCTGGGTGGGTATTTGTTTGATTGGAGTAACATGTCAAGAATGTAGCTCAGATCGTTTCTTTAAGTCATACTCTGTTTGGTTTAACAGTTTATTATCACATCTTAAGGTATGTTTTGGCTCTCTCTATGGTGAGATTTGTTCCATCTTCTACCAATTTGTTTTGAAAGTTTAATGTTTTGTTTTTGTTTAAATCAGAATCCAGCAAGTTCTAGAATTGTCCGAGTGGCTTCATGTACCTCAATCTCTGATCTACTTACAAGGTATGGACAAACTTGTGTCTGCTCTACTTGGCTTTTCCAATTTTTTTTGCTATTCGTTATCTTCAATTTCCTCTGTTTCGTGTTTGATAATGAAGTCTATGTACATCAGATTGATTTAGTGTTTAGAGCTATGAATGATGTACTCTGCGGAGACTGTAATTTTATAGCTTCTTTTACTTCTATTGTTAACTGTTTGGTTTTTGTAGAATGAGATTTGTCATATTGCACATCATTTTTCCACTCTTATGTTGATATAATTTCCTTGGTATTGCCTTTCAAGCTTTTTGTAACTAGGACTTTTGGAAATCTAAGATGCTTTTTTTAAATATTCAATCAGGCTGTCTAGATTTTCGAATACGAAGAAAGATGCAGTTTCACACGCTTCGAAACTAATCCTGCCTATCATTAAATTATTGGATGAAGATTCTTCAGAAGCACTATTGGTAAGTGCCACATTTAAGAATGCCTTAAGTTTTTCTTTTGATTCAGTAATATTATGTCCTCTAGATGGTGCCCTTTCGGTTTGAAGATTATTTTTATTCCATAACACTCTTGAAGTCAACCTGGAATTATAAAAGTAAAAGTTAGCATCATTCCTATTGGTTTTGTGCCAAGACTGTTTTACCACTTCGATTTAGATGTTTAACATGTAGAGTTATGCATTAGTTCCTCTATTTGAATTACTTTTAGCAGAATCATTACCTACTAGACCTGCTAATTGTTATGACCAACACTAATTCTGCTCATGTCATTAATGATTGGTATTGAATGTGCAGGAAGGCATTGTCCATCTGCTAAGTACAATTGTACTCTTGTTTCCTGCTGCCTTCCACAGTAATTATGACAAGGTCAGCTCTCTTCGCTTCTAATTTCCTGAACTTATTAGCATTAGTATTTTGATAGCTACTTGACAACAGTTCATAGTCTAATGAATACACGCACATGTGCCTAGGTGGTAACATAAATATTTGAAAAATGTCTGGTGACTATGATAGTGTACTTTGAGTTTATTTGAAATGCTATTCCTTGCAGATTGAAGCCGCTATTGCCTCCAAAATATTTTCGGCGAAAACCAGTTCTAATATGTTAAAGGTATTCATCTTTTTATATATTCTCTATTAACTAAGCAAGAAAATATTAACGTGCACTTCTTTCTTTTTATATCAACCTTCAGAAATTTGCCCACTTTCTAGCATTGCTCCCCAAAGCTAAAGGTGACGAGGGCACCTGGTCCTTGATGATGCAAAAGCTGCTGATATCTATAAACGTACATTTAAATAATTTTTTCCAAGGTCTAGAAGAAGGTAATTTGTTAATTTCTTTGTTCTTTTCGTTTGTTTTCGGCTATAGAGTTTCCCTGAGAGAACACGGTGACATGCGTTGCAGAAACAAAAGGAACAAAAGCAATCCAACGATTGACTCCTCCTGGAAAAGACTCTCCTTTGCCCCTCGGAGGTCAAAATGGGGGTTTGGATGATGCATCATGGAACTCTGAACAATTGATTGTATCCAGAGTTTCTGCACTTATGTTCTGCACCTCAACGATGTTAACTACCTCGTACAAATCCAAGGTAGTGAGATATCTTTTTCTGTTGGATTATTTATGATTCCTCTAAATTTTAGACCTGGAGAGAGTTAGCTTTTTCGTACGTAGTCGTAAATCGATAGGTGTGCAATTTGGGTGTCTAGATTAAGGATCACTGTTAAAGCATCAAGTTAAGCATGCCCTTGCTTATGCCGTGTCCAAAGTTTGGATTGCTGCTCAGCAGACTCCTTCCGACTCTCGTGATATGTGCTACTACGTAATCCAGACATCTCATTTGCGTCTGAAAAATTCTGATATTCGTTCTTTTAACCTTCAGATTAATATTCCAGTTGGCTCATTGTTATCCCTTGTTGAGCGAGTGCTGTTGGTGAACGGCTCTCTACCTCGAGCCATGTCACCCTTCATGACAGGGATCCAACAAGAATTGGTTTGTGCAGAACTTCCAGCTTTGCATTCGTCTGCTCTGGAACTCTTGTGCGCTACTTTAAAGAGTATCCGCAGGTAAACCGGTCTCCCTTTATTTAATCTAGATTGTTTTTACCTTCATTGGCGAAAACTATATATTTTACATGTCAAACACATTAAATATTATATTTCAACTGAAACCTGACCTTAATTTCATTGACACTGACAATTGAGGAGTTGTTCCTTTGGTAGTTTATGTCTTGCTGAAAATAGTTTCGCAATTCTCGTTTTTCCAAATAATGGATTGTTACTAGTTACCACACCTTCCCGTGTCTTAGGAACTAAACAACATCCTCATATTGATTCATTTTGTAGCCAACTTTTACCATATGCTGCATCTGTGGTGAGACTTGTTAGTAGCTACTTCAGGAAATGTTCATTGCCAGAATTGAGGATAAAGCTCTACTCAATCACTACAACCTTACTCAAATCCATGGGTATAGGTAATTTCACAAGATCTTGCCTTTGATGTGATGAAAATATAAGATCATTTCTGCTAACATACTTCTCTGACCAGGAATGGCAATGCAACTGGCACAGGAAGTTGTCATTAATGCCTCTGTGGATCTAGACCAGACAAGTTTAGAAGCATTTGATGTGGCATCTAGCAAAAACCCCTCGCTTACTAATGGAGCTCTTCTTCAGGCTTGCAGTAAAAAAAGGAAGCATTCAGGAGTCGAGGCAGAAAATTCTGTTTTTGAATTGAGAATCCCTCACAATCACTTGAGAAGCCCGATTTCATTGAAAATAGCATCTCTTGAGGCACTGGAAACACTTCTCACCATTGTAAGCTCTTTTAACTCTTTACTATCAAAATTCAGCTTTTTGTCGACACTGTTGAAAACTTAGTAGAAAGTTATTAGTTACTTGAATCCTACTTATAATCACCATAGTTCTTCTTTGTGATTATGTTATAACAATATGATAGGTTATCAAATATCTTCTTTTCTTTTGGGTTTCAGGGTGGTGCATTGGGATCGGATAGCTGGAGAGAGTCTGTTGATAATCTTCTTCTGACCACTGCAACAAATGCCTGTGAAGGGAGATGGGCCAATGCTGAAACCTACCATTGTTTACCCAATAAGTCTACGACGGATCTAGTTGAGTTTCAGCTTGCAGCACTCCGTGCCTTTTCGGCATCTCTCGTTTCTCCATCACGAGTACGCCCTGCATTTTTAGCTGAAGGACTTGAGCTTTTCAGAACAGGTAACTAAGATTGTTGGCATGAATTAAAACTAAGCTTTAAACCGCAGAGATCTAGAGTAGTTGATGCTTATATATCGGCTTTGAACAGGTAAACTTCAGGCAGGAATGAAAGTTGCTGGATTCTGTGCTCACGCTCTCATGTCCCTTGAAGTTGTTATACATCCGAGGGCACTTCCACTCGATGGCCTCCCGACACTTAGCAACCGATTTCCAGAGAGCAATTCTTTTGGCAGCGAAAAACACAACACACCTAATCTTAATAAGTTGAATGTTATTGCTCATGATGGTGATGATCTAGGCAATAGATGGCAGGCAAAGGCGGATGTTCCTTCTAACAATGCGATTCAGAGAACCTTAGACACGACTTTACCTCTCCAAGAGAGCAACAGATTGAAAGTTGGGAATGATTTAGCTACTGTCGTGTCTTTGAGTGTCCAAGATCATACAGATATAGTTGCATCAGAGAATGGTCAACAAGCTGATGTGCCTGAGAAGGTTCCTGAGGAATCTCTAGGACCGGTTACAGACAAAGATGTTACGGCTCCCAAAGATGGGTATGAAGAAGTGGTGAGTGGGACTCAAGAGGGAGAGGATTTAGCGGTTAAAGACAGTCTGATGGAGGAAGCATCAATTGGTAAGAAGATAGAGTCCTTAGGGGAATCTGATGATGATCCTATTCCTAGTCTTCAGGAAGGTGATTTTCTCTCCTCTTCTTCTGATTCTGATTCTGATATTGAATCGTAATGCAAGACAAAAGAGTTCACAACCGTCTTAGAAGAATTTTGTTTCTAAGTTAAAGTTTTGATTATACAATTATACCTCTTTTTTACTTGTAAGATGTTTCAAATATGTGAGAGTTTAATTCCTTCCGAGAGTTTTTGTTTCTATTGTACACCAGTTTCAATTACTCACTAACATTGCAGCCAAAGCAGCCACAGAACCGAAATAACGATCGTGGTATATGAAGTTGATTTCTTCCATCTAGATCTTCCTAAGGCTAAGAGATTAACCAACTCCTTACTTTACCTTTGTGCTTAACTCGATTGAGAAACAAGTTTAACAAATATATAACGCTAAAAATGGATACATAAGTATAAATTTTATCAGCTTGAGTTGCTCTAAATCACAAACCCTTATCAGTCCTCACTTGCTAGTTTACTAGTTTTAGCTCAAAACCTGAACTTTATTCGGCAGAGCTACAAGGGAAAATTGCTAAGGATTCACTAAGAAACACATATCTAGAGATACAAGCGATGAACAGAGGGGAAGGAAGAAGCAGAGAATGGGTCATACACAAAGAAAACGTAATACTGAATTGTCACTTTTCATTAAATATCAAAATGGATCAGAGATGGCAGGCCATAACAGAGTCAAAACAACAGTCTACAAAAACTTGGGAAACTGAATATAGAAGAAGAAGAAGAACCAGACCACATGAACACAGACATTCCTTGAAGCTTTCTCCATCCTCCTGCATTATGATTCAATCCAACATAGACAGTTACACACCACATTATCTAACAAAAGATCACAGCTTAAAAAGAATTACGAATAGGTTCATGAAACTTACATATCTTGTTGAAGGCAACAATGTCACAGCTCTGGACATATTCATTGATCGGTTCAACAGTGAGTTGCTCTTCGATCATGGTGTCAATAGAGACAAGGTCGTCAACAATGGTGCACAAAATCTGCAACTTCTTGATACCATAACCAACTGGGACAAGCTTTGATGCTCCCCAAAACAAACCTTCCATCTGAATGGACTTCACAGCTTCCTCAAGCTTCTTCATGTCAGTCTCATCATCCCACGGTTTGATATCAATCAAAACTGAGGACTTTCCAGCTAATGAAGAATAATAAAAACAATGAGAAATCCAAGACATCTTCATATCATTCATATAAATTACAAGGGTAGAACAAAACCCAAACTTACATTCCTTCTTCTTTGTAGATGCCTTGACAGAAGCTGCTCTCTCTTCAGCAGCTTTCTTTTCCTCTTCGGTCTCCTCTCCGAAAAGGTCAACATCATCATCATCTTCTTCATCAGCCGCAGCATCCTACAAAACACACACATTCATATGAAATCTCCCCAATGCACAACTTTACAAAAACATTATGAGAAAACATAGAGACGATCAAGCATACCTTAGAATCAGCTGCAGGGGGAGTAGCAACAGCCTCCTCAGTGATAGGAGCTGATCCCTCAACAATGACACCGCTTCCTTCAGCAGAGACACCACTGTATATAGAAACATGATTATAACGAAACAATATTAGATTAATCCAGATTCCAGACAGCTAAAAACTTTAATCCATTAGTAAATGGAAAACAATAGAAGGTAATCAAGCTTACGAGATCCTCAAGAGGGCATCAATGTGATTGTACCAACGAGAAGCGTTCACATACTGTGAAGTTGGGGGCTTTGCAAGAGCTGCAAAGACGGTGATATCATCCTTTGAAGCCTGGTATCTATAAGCATACACAAAGGAAACTAATTATTACTCTTTTTGTTCAAAAAGGTAGAGATTAAGGATCTAATCTATTAGAGATGTTAACAACTTAATTGAGACAACACTTGAAAAAAAAGACAAATTTAAGAAATTGAAACTTACCCAGTAATGTAACTGCGAGTGAGAAGATGCTCGTCGAGCTTCTTCAATCCAGCATCAGAGTTAAGGTTAGGGAATGCTGCCATAGTTTCCGAAGCTCGAACCTTTTTCACTGATATAAAAAGCAGACAAGATCAGATCAACTACTAAAACCCCAACGATTCAGCAAAAACGAAACTTTATTTTGCTAAAAGACAGATCACAATTAGAAGCAAAGAACAACATCGAAAATTGATTCACTAAGACATCACTTAAGAGTTCCTAATCATGGGGATCAAAATACTCAAACTTCGAATTTCCAATCAAATACTATTATGACCATGGCTACTTTGAGATCGAAACAAACCTAATAGGAGGCGTAAGAACAAAAGATCTTACGGGAGAAATCGAAGAACAAACCTGAGCTAAAAGGCGCAGTCTTTGAAGATGAAGAGTGAAGGAGGAGGCAGAAGAGGATGGCGCAGAGTTCTCATAGGTACTTATTTAAGCTTCTAGGTTTTTCTTTAGTGGGCCTATATGTGGCCCAATTATCTCCTCAGTTAGGCCTTCTCTTTTATCTTGGTGGGCTTTACAAAAAAAAATCAATAAACCGGTTAAGATCTACACGATAGAGCATCAAGAAAACAATTCATAATTCTTCTGTCTATGAATGAAAGATAGTCATGTTTAAGTGAACCATGAGAAGTGTATATGGACCCAAATTTCCAGAGTGTCAGTTAGGAATAAATTAGCATTGTACTCAGAAATCAAAACTGTTAAAAAAAGTGGTAACAAGAAAAAATCTATAGAATTATTAATAAGGTAGTTTAGAATGATTTATGGAAAGATTAGATGTGTATGTATCTTACAAAATTCATCAATTTTCCTCTCTGATTAGTTGTCACTTTTTTCAGTTTTTCTCTTTTAAATTGTCATTTACTAACAAAATAATAAATTGAATTCATTTTGAAAATGATAGGTCACCCAATTTGTTTAATGTATAAGAAACTATCTAATATGTGGATATTAGTTATATTATCACCAAAAATGGCAAGCTACCCAAGCAAAATCGCAATATCGCTACAATGGCTGCATGTCTTGTTGGTTCGGTTCAAGATAATAAAGTTCTCTACATATTCTATTGATTCTTGTATCTAAAAGTTTATAGGCACAAACGATGCATCCGATGTAAACATGTTTTCTCGAATAAATTTTAAATTTTATTCAAAAAAAAAAAAAAAA
>Ga0041059_1001896_pt1 | contig 16183 bp, 20 predicted proteins | sample AraColnosormetaG_FD_56232 | JGI IMG/M metagenome (GOLD analysis project Ga0041059, IMG submission 56232) | Arabidopsis roots microbial communities from North Carolina, USA - Col MF nosort | ecosystem: Host-associated > Plants > Roots > Unclassified | place: USA: North Carolina | collected...
ATGTTTTTTTGGTGTAAATGATTTTATATTTTATCAAACATAATATGATTTTATATTTTTTTATTAAACATGATATGATTATTTTGTTTTCTATTAAACATGATATGATTATTTTGTTTTCTATTTATAAACACTATAAAATCTCTATTAATATTAAATTTATTAAATAAATTTTAATCAATTGGTCCGTGGTTCAACCCGGTTGACCCAGAAGGTAATCCGGTTCACTGTCTGGGTCGGTTTTAAAAACATTGGAAAGAAGTATACCAGTGAGGGTCGTGGGAATCAGGGAGCTTCGGATTAGGAGGTGGAGGGAGGAAGACCTTTTCGTCGATGGTGATCTTAGGAGACCCGACTTTGGCTTTTTCCGCGTACTGTCTTTTAGCATCTTCAATGACCGATTCAACAACCTTCTTGTCCATTTCTCTGCATCTCAGCAGCACTGATGGCTCTTTCAGGCGCAGCAAACTCTGTAGTAATGTTATACAATGGTAAGGACGTGTGGATATTGAGGGGAGAAATGATAAACATATATACAAACCTCAATGATGAGACTCTTAAGAAGCTTCTTGTAATTGTTCTTGTCGTTGGAGACACGGAGAAGATCCTTAGCTGCGGAGTCTTTCATGGCAGTGACAACGTCATCTTGAGCTTGAAGGTACTTAATCCTACTTGCATTCAGTTGTGTGGAGTAGTCGCTGAAGAGAAACATATATGGAATGAATTAAAAGCCATAGCAAAAGGAGAAGGAGATAGATGAAGGAAGGGGAGGGGAGATGGCTGACATTCGCTTGCGGATATCAACCTGCTTGAGCTTGCGGTCATAGTCTTGACGGAGCTTACGCTTGGCAGACTCGAGAAGCTGAAGTCTTTCTATGTTGAATTCCTCCTCGGCGGAGATGGAGATCTCGTTTGCTTTCTCTTCTGCTTCTTGCCGGATGAACCGGACCATCTGCTGTATCTGCTTTGACACATCCGCATCGTTCATCTTCTTCTTCTCTCTCTCTCAGACAACAATCATCACATCAAAACCTCCTTCTTACTCTGCTTTTTATATATAACTTGAGGAGTCTCCGCTTTTTGGTGCCAAATCTTCGTTTATGGACCATTGACTCTTTCTTCATACCTTTTTTTGGAATCCTAGATTGTGTCATCCTCATGATAACATACGTGTTGAGTCATTACCGGTTAGGTGCATGTTAATCGATTTGTATTAAACTTGAATTAATAAGGTTGGTATTACTCTTGCCCATGAAGAGGCCATGACAGTAGTGGTGTAGTTATAAGGCGATCGATGTAAGTAGAAAAATGAGTCCAAGGCTCTGTGCTTTGAAGTTCTGTACATAGTAATAAACTTACATAGAAGTAACAATGACAACAGAAAAATGCTGCAAACTCATCTATCATAAGTTGCAGAGGGAGAGCAAAATGAGACAAGAGAATCGATGACTTTTCAATATGATTAGGAAGAATCACACAAAGCCGCTTTCTTCACTCTTCTTTGTTCCACTTCATTTGCCATCCTAAAGCTACACAGCACTCATATTGCAACCAGTATCAATATCAGTAAAAGCGAATGCATCAGCTCCGTGCTAAAACCTGTTAATCCTCTGTAAAAAATCTAGCTTGTTCCATCCCAGGTGGCGATAAAGGAGGGATGGCTGATTCAGCCTCAAGAAGGTGCCTTGCAGAGATGCCCTCAGACTTGCTTTCCTTTGATGGAAGGGACTCAGATGCAGTAGACCTGGATGAGTTGCTTTTGTGAATTGATGATAAGAACTTTTTCTTTGACAGATTTGTAGAAGCTGATGAGACAACCGAGCTGAAGACACCAGATTCTTTCAATGCTTGTATAACAACCTGCATTTTACCACAAATGTATATAATATTTTACAATTGACTTGCAAGAACTCAACATTCCAGGACTTGTGTTTGGAATTTTGTATAATGAATTGCAGAGTATGTTCTTACCATTGGTGAATAGATGCGAGTCAGAATACCCTTCCTAAGGAGTTTCGTCTTCACGTCTTTGTCACCCCACACAACGTGTTCACGGTACCTACACAGGGTAGATTACTTTTTGATCAAGACCAGATATTTTTGTAATCACAATAGGACCAAACTTGTTCAAAGAGTGTCAGAAGTTATCTATTTCACAAGTAACCAAGAACGATGCTAAGGCTCTTACCAGCTTAGCATTTCTTCGTCAGTTGCTGTTGACGCAATTATAAATGCCTACAATGTTGATCCATACAGCATCATAAAAGGGTAAGAGGAAGTGAAATATAGAGATTTTAAGAAATGACTAAGGACTTTTAGAGATTTTAAGAAAAGATGCTCACAGATCTGTCAAAGTCCAACATAAAGCATCTTTTCACGTCTTCTTTTGTAGGCTTACAGCCACATCGATCACGCCTGGATGTTAAGTCAGAAAATTTTGAATATGTGTAGTGTAGGACAGCAGCCTCCTCCAATTTGATCTCACTAGCAAGAATCATCAGGTTAGTATTTCCAAAAAAAAATTGGCTTCACAAACAGAAAAAATTAACTACGCTGTTAACCGGAACTCCACTCCACTGCTAACTCCTTTAAGATAGTTACATGGTTCTATATTAGAGTAACAACAAAGTCCTATCATGTTCCTCAACCAATAGAAAATTTAGTTATGTTTGAATATATGATAGACATACTTGGGAGTTTTCATGTAATTATGCCATCTGTGTGCTCCATTTGGACGAAGGTGATCTTGAACCCGAGCAACTGATTTGCCGTTACCATAAGTCAAAAAGTAATTTGGATTATTTCGTGTTGCTTCTTTGTACATTCCAAAATATGTATCTTTTGGAAGATGATCATAATTCTTCTTGAACATTGACACCTGCTTGCACCACACATATCTCAGAAGTAATACTAACATAACAAACAAATATTAATAAACCTACTCTCTTACGTAAAGACAGTAATAAACTGAATTATACCTCTGTAAAAGGATCCTTGATATCATCTCTTTCTACGCTGCTTTCCTAAACAACAAAATCCAAAAGCATTATTCATAGCAAAGGCCAGATCATAAAAGAAACTTTAGACTCACAAAACTAGCTGAAAATAAGCAATGCAAGAAGTGTGAATGAGATATCACTCACGTAATTTGGAAATATAACCATATCCACATTTGGAGGAACATCAAGCAGCAACCGTCTTAGTGAGTACTCACGAGCACCTGCTGGGTATATCAGCTCATCAGTGTCAAGATGAAGTATCCAATCCATGCCCGCATCCTGATATTTAGTAAGAACAAGAAAAATGAGAATGTAACATGAGACATGAGTCAAAACTGAACCAAATAAGGTCTAAAAGAAATACTTACCCTAGCCATGACAATAGCCATTTCCATGTTGAGAGATTGTTTGACAAATAACTCATAATTGCAGGGCTTATAAAAGAAAGACGAAAGCCAGGTCTCATTCCAAATCCGGCTGATGAAACAAAACAAAAAAGAATGACAGTAAAATGATCAGTAGTAGAAAATACAACAAAACAATGCTACAATTTCAGAATATACAACAAAACATGTGTTTAGTGCCTTGAAGAGCTATAGCTTTGTCGCAAATATGCAATGGGATAACTAACTAACCTCTTCGCTTGCTTCTCCTCAAGCTCTTTCGTCCTGTATATTACTTTAACACCCTGCAAGAGACATGGGACTACATTTATCGAAAACTGCATACCTTAAATACAAATTTATACCTACAGGACTAAAGAGCTAGAGATATACAGCCAAAACAAAATAAACAGTGGACGCGAAGAGAGGTAGTTCAACTCACAGGAATAGACTCGAGCACTTTAGAAATACTCGGAGTAGCAGCTTTCCCTTCAACGAAAAGGAAGAATGTTGAGACGCCTAGAACCTTATGGTAGAACATCCATGGTAGAATCTGATCCAATCCAGCTGATGTGCTAGTCGTGATACATATCTGTAAACAGTAACAATGTCAAGAATCATATACAACATGGAGCACAAAAAGTGAGGTGACTTTACAAAGACAGATCTGATCAAAAAATGAACTTTGGTATTTCTCAAATCTCTATAATCCAATAAAAAAAGAACAACTTGATATTTCAGATTAGACATTGTAGTAAGATTTAAGAAAAAAAAAAGGAATTTGGAAGTGTAGATCGATCCAAAGACTTGAAATCAGGGGAATTGAAAGTAGTAACCTTAGGCTTTAAGCTAGTATCAACACCAAACTTCCAATCAGCATAGTAAGGAAAAGAAGGAGAAGAGCTGCGAGCTAGATTTGAGCAGTCGGAGGAGGATTGGTGAGACTTTGGGGAGACAGATGAAACAGTCTCCATGCCGGGAAAGACCTCGTGATTGAGATCGGAGCCGCCAGGAACCGACGTAGAGGAACGAACAGAAGCAGAGGCAGGATCGGCGAGACCACCGCCTCGCCATTGGAGGATAAAGGCGAGACAAGCAAGGGAAACTGGAAGTAGAGTAAGGAGAAGGAGGAGCCTAGAGACGAATGAATGGTTTTGGGAAGAAGATGAAGATGAGGAAGAAGCAGATATTAGTGGAGCTCTGTGATGGTGAGTCGATTTCATGGTTAGCTCCACCACTTTGAAAAACAAAAAAAAGTTTCGGAGGAAGAAGACGAAGAAGAAGAAGAAAGACGCGATTCTGAGATCTTTCTTTTTATTTTATTTTCGTGTTTTGGTCGTCTGAGATCTCATCGGTAAAATTAAACTTTACTAACTAAATCTAATTGATTATCAATTCATCTCATTTTATTATGTATAAAAATTGGGAGATTTTCTTCCATTTTTTTTCTTAATCTTTCTCAACTGGATTTGAATTGATAGATTGGAAACATGTACCAACACAAAGAACAGAAGCAATTACACAGGGAGAAACAAATCTCCACACACTAAGCCACTATAAGCTAATAACAACAATAACCTATACAAAACAACAGAGCCATATAACAAAAAAAAAACCAATTCAACCAGGGGAAATGACTCTTTCATCACAGAAAACTGAATGGAACCAAGACGGATGACTTGATGCAACATACAATTGCAACCTGCAATCATCAGTGATACTCTATGACATAATATTCCTTCTTCTTTTGGATCAGATTAATTAAGTTTTGTTTCTAATTATTAAGTCATGACACTTCTTCCATTCTTAATTATTAAGTTTTTTTTTTCTTGTATCAAATCTTTAATTATTAAGTTTTTTAAAAAAAATTATTAAAAGTCATGACACTTCTTCCATTCTTAATTATTAAGTTTTTTTCTTGGATCAAATCTTAATTATTAAGTCATTTATTGTTGTTTCACCTAAGGTACCTTCATTTAAAAGCACCAATTAAAATATTTCACGTGTCGTCTCATTAGAAATTCGGATGCTTAGAGCCCAGTAAGGACCGATATGGGCCGGACCTGGTTATAAATGTAAGACTCTAATTGGATCGCTGTTCGTCATTACTTACCCATATATATTTGTTATTCTTCTTTTCTCAATTTTCTTTCTCTTTCCATCACCTTTCTCGTTCACTTGCTTCAGATCTGGCAGCGATTTCATTTCTTCTCCAGTCTTTCTCTCGTCTCGGTTCTATCTCCTGGCCATTGGCGGTCAGGACTTCTCAGCCGTATATTTGATTCCGTCCCCGGATTTACTCTTGCTGTGATCTGAGGTCAAACATGGCGGCTGCCAACGCCCCCATCACGATGAAGGAGGTCCTGACGGTGAGTTCTCCTTACTCTTCACTCTTATCTTTGAATATTTAGATGTGTATCTCCTGGAATCGACCGTGATTTTCTACGATTAAGCTCTGTTCAGTCTCTTGATTGATTGATTCCAGTTTCCTACTGATCTGAATTCTGCTCGATCGTTGTGTTACTCTCTAGTTTTTCCGGATCGCTTGTTTGGGAATGCATGTTTCTGATCAGATTTCTCTAACTATGCTCAGATCTGTGTTTCGTTAATATATCAATGCCGAATTTCAAGTTGTTGTCTGTAGCAATGTGCTTATGTACTCGGATCTCATAACTAAATAAATGAACTATTTGACGTAACGCTTCATCTTGATTTTTCCAGCTTCCGAGCATCGGGATCAATCAGCAATTCATCACGTTTACAAATGTTACTATGGAGTCTGACAAGTATATCTGTGTACGAGAGACGTCACCGCAAAACAGTGTTGTAATTATAGATATGAATATGCCGATGCAGCCTCTTAGGAGGCCTATTACTGCAGACTCTGCTCTTATGAACCCAAACTCGAAGATCCTTGCCTTGAAAGGTACTTGATTTTTTCCTTTGATCTAAAACCCATAACGGTTTCCTCGAATTCGTAGTTCATAATCCACTTATCTTGATGTTCACTTTTTACTTCAATATTTATGTAGCTCAAGTTCCAGGAACTACTCAGGATCATCTACAGATATTTAACATTGAAGCCAAAGCAAAGTTGAAATCACATCAGATGCCTGAGCAGGTGAGTGTTGATGCAAATATATTTGAACTCCATTATCGTTCCTGCTATACACTTCGTATAACTCTGAATTTTTCAGTCGGGTTTTTTTTTGGATAATAATGTTTCATGTTTTTACAGGTTGTCTTTTGGAAGTGGATTACACCAAAGATGTTGGGGCTGGTCACACAGAATTCCGTCTATCATTGGTCAATTGAAGGTTGTATATTTCAGCCTACTGTCATTTTCTTCATATCTTGTGTTTTCGTTTCTAATTTTCCTTCGGGTTTTATAGGTGATTCTGAGCCAGTTAAGATGTTTGATAGAACAGCCAATTTGGCCAACAATCAAATTATAAACTATAAGTGCTCTCCTAATGAGAAGTGGTTGGTTTTAATTGGAATTGCTCCTGGCTCTCCTGAGGTAAGTTTACTGCGCCACATATTAGGTCAAAAAAAGACATCAAAACTGCTTTCATGTTGTAGATTCTTGACTGATCTTGTCATTATTATCTGTTTTCTGTAGAGACAACAATTGGTAAAAGGAAATATGCAGCTTTTCTCTGTGGATCAACAGCGGAGTCAGGCCCTTGAGGCACATGCTGCATCGTTTGCGCAGTTTAAGGTAACGTCTTTGTTCTTTGGTGAGTTCATCTATGGTCTAATCTTGAACTGTAGTTTGACTTGCAACACTATTAATATTAGGTTCCTGGGAATGAGAATCCTTCTATTCTTATATCATTTGCAAGCAAGAGCTTTAATGCTGGGCAGATAACATCAAAGTTGCATGTCATTGAGCTTGGTGCCCAACCTGGTTAGCTCCCCGACGCAAAACTATATCTTCACTGTTATTTAATATAATTGGTTACGTTTTCTAGGTTGTATTCATCTGATCTTTAAAGGTTGGCGATTTTTTTGCAGGAAAACCATCATTTACAAAAAAACAAGCAGATCTCTTTTTTCCCCCTGATTTTGCTGATGATTTTCCTGTTGCCATGCAGGTTTGCTATTGCATTAGAATTTCAGTTATATGTGTAAGTAGTTAGTGACAATTTCTGGCACTAATTTCTCATTTTCCTGACAGGTCTCTCACAAATTTAACTTGATATATGTTATCACCAAACTTGGCCTGTTGTTTGTGTACGATCTAGAGACTGCTTCTGCTATCTACAGAAATCGGATTAGTCCAGACCCAATTTTCTTGACTTCTGAAGCTTCCTCAGTTGGGGGTTTCTATGCCATTAATAGGCGAGGACAAGTTCTTTTGGCTACAGTAAACGAGGCTACCATTATACCTTTTATTAGTGGCCAAGTATGCTAATCTTTTATGCTATTTTCCCGTTATAACCTACCCTTTTCATCATGTCATGCTAAGAAATCTATGCTTTTGTATCACAGTTGAACAATTTGGAGCTTGCTGTCAATCTTGCTAAAAGAGGAAACCTCCCAGGTGCAGAAAATCTGGTATGCGATGTTTATCATGGATCTGTTGTCTCGGTGAAGTAATTATATAGTTGTTAAATGGCAGCTTGAAGAAAAAAAATGTCATTTGGTATTGTGAAGTTTCTCATATTCTGCTCGGATGTTGTAGGTTGTCCAGCGGTTCCAGGAGTTGTTCGCTCAAACAAAGTACAAGGAGGCTGCTGAGCTTGCTGCTGAATCTCCTCAAGGAATTCTAAGGACACCTGATACAGTGGCCAAATTCCAGGTGTCTATTTCATATCCAAGCAACTATGTGTAAACATGTTTATTTATGATGAAATGTTGGTAACACCAATTTTTCAACTCTATAATTTTGCAGAGTGTTCCTGTACAAGCTGGACAAACTCCTCCATTGTTACAGTATTTTGGGACTCTTTTGACTAGAGGGAAACTCAATTCATATGAGTCACTGGAACTATCTCGGCTGGTTGTGAACCAAAACAAGAAGAACCTCCTGGAAAACTGGTTGGCAGAGGATAAACTAGAATGCAGTGAAGAACTTGGAGACCTTGTGAAGGTAATCTTGAAATGGACGATTTTATTCAAAATGTGTGATATGTCTCCTATGGTGTGTTGTGACGATAAACCTTTCTGTTCCAGACTGTGGATAATGATCTCGCTCTGAAAATATACATCAAAGCTCGGGCGACTCCAAAAGTTGTAGCAGCTTTTGCAGAAAGAAGGGAGTTTGACAAAATACTGATTTACTCAAAGCAGGTAAGCAATAAGATCTATAGTATAACCTCTTCTATTATTTTTACCCTAAAGTTCTGTTGTCTCATGAATTACCATTGTTTCATATTGTGACTTCAGGTTGGGTACACACCTGATTACCTGTTTCTTCTGCAAACCATACTCCGTACAGATCCTCAGGTTAGTGTGGTGCACTCTTGATACTTGCAACATACTAAACTATGAAAGGACTTTACTGAATATATGTGGCGTAAGCACTGGAAGAGTTATGAATCAACTAACTTGTTGAATAATTTGACCTGATGTTATATAGAATGAAGAATCTTTTTCCCACCGTATTAATATCAATAGTCTTTTAATTTTTATTTGCAGGGAGCAGTAAATTTTGCATTAATGATGTCTCAAATGGAAGGAGGTTCTCCAGTTGACTACAACACCATCACTGATCTTTTTCTTCAGGTAGGTCAATATATTCTGTATGCACCAATATTTGTAGCTCATTACTTGTTCTACTCCTATATACAGAATTGTATACAGTAGATGTAAATTATCATGTGCTTATTTGTCTATTTGTGCATATTCAGAGAAATCTGATCCGTGAAGCGACTTCTTTCCTTCTGGATGTGCTAAAGCCAAATTTACCTGAGCATGCTTTTCTGCAAACTAAGGTTGAAAATAGTTGCCACCTTGTATCTCTCCGTTTTTTTCTCTACTCACCTTCTTTCCCCAGACTGTTTAAATCATTTTTCAACACAGGTTCTGGAGATAAATTTGGTAACTTTTCCTAATGTGGCTGATGCGGTATTAGCAAATGGGATGTTCACCCACTATGACCGGCCTCGCATTGCTCAACTTTGTGAAAAGGCTGGACTTTATATCCAATCCTTGAAGGTTGGTACATGTTTTTTACCATTTTTACCGGCCAAATAGATTTATCATCTTCTCACCTTCCAACTTCTTTTCCTTTTGATTTGTGCAGCATTACTCAGAGTTACCTGATATAAAACGTGTAATTGTAAACACACATGCTATCGAGCCACAGGTAGTGCCTCTGAAATATATTTTGGTTGTTAAACCTACTAAGTGGTCAAGTTGTTGCATAACACTCTGCTCCATATGCAGGCTCTTGTTGAGTTTTTTGGCACTCTTTCTAGCGAGTGGGCTATGGAGTGCATGAAGGATCTGTTGCTGGTCAACCTGAGAGGCAATCTGCAGATAATTGTTCAGGCAAGTGGTGTATGATATGATGAATCTTATTGGTTATTTTGACACTAACGGTGTCCATACAATTTCAGGCTTGCAAGGAGTACTGTGAGCAACTTGGTGTTGATGCATGTATTAAGCTCTTTGAGCAGTTCAAGTCATATGAAGGGCTATACTTTTTCCTAGGTTCATATTTGAGTATGAGGTGATATAGATAAAATCTGATCTCGTTTCTGTAAACAAGCACGATTCTTGTATTTATATGCTTATGTTTACAATGTTTCTCTCTGTGCGATAGTGAGGATCCTGAGATCCATTTCAAGTACATTGAAGCAGCTGCCAAGACTGGTCAAATAAAGGAGGTTGAGCGTGTAACTAGAGAGTCTAACTTCTATGATGCTGAAAAGACGAAGAACTTTTTGATGGAAGCTAAGCTGCCTGATGCACGACCTTTGATAAATGTCTGTGATCGTTTCAGCTTTGTGCCTGATCTTACTCATTACCTCTACACAAACAACATGCTTCGTTACATTGAAGGCTACGTGCAGAAGGTATAAGGTTTCCTGGGACTACTTTTAATGCGTTGGAGTTCAGTTTTTTTTTATGAAATATTTATACGTTTGATTCTGTCAAAGGTGAACCCTGGGAATGCTCCCTTAGTTGTCGGGCAGTTGCTTGATGATGAATGCCCTGAAGATTTTATAAAAGGCCTCATTCTCTCTGTTCGTTCATTGCTTCCTGTTGAACCACTTGTCGAGGAATGTGAGAAGAGGTGAATCCTTTTGGTCATCCTGGTTTGCGTTCATAATTATGTCTGTTTAGTTCTGGAAACTCTAATATGTTTCTGCTTTTTCAGAAATCGACTCCGTCTCCTCACTCAGTTCTTGGAGCATTTAGTTAGTGAGGGAAGCCAAGATGTGCATGTCCATAATGCCTTGGGTAAAATTATCATAGACAGTAACAACAACCCTGAGCATTTCCTGACCACCAACCCTTACTACGACTCTAAGGTTGTGGGTAAGTACTGCGAGAAACGTGATCCTACCCTAGCAGTTGTGGCATACAGAAGAGGACAATGTGACGAGGAACTCATCAATGTCACTAACAAAAACTCTTTGTTTAAGTTACAAGCCAGGTATTTTATCATTACTTACGAAAATTCTTGTTACTCTCACAATGGTGACTTTGTAGTTTGTTAATACACAAGTTTTCAATTGTAGGTATGTAGTGGAGAGGATGGATGGTGATCTGTGGGATAAGGTTCTCGATGAAAACAATGATTATAGAAGACAGCTTATTGACCAAGTTGTGTCTACTGCTTTACCTGAAAGCAAGAGCCCAGAGCAAGTTTCTGCAGCTGTTAAAGCATTCATGACTGCTGATTTGCCGCACGAGCTTATTGAGCTTCTTGAAAAGATTGTTCTACAAAATTCTGCCTTCAGTGGAAACTTCAATCTGCAAAATCTGCTTATATTGACAGCTATTAAGGCAGATCCGTCTAGAGTTATGGATTACATCAACAGGCTGGACAACTTTGATGGACCTGCAGTTGGAGAAGTCGCAGTTGAAGCCCAATTATATGAGGAAGCATTTGCTATCTTCAAGAAGTTCAACTTAAATGTTCAGGCTGTCAATGTATTGCTGGATAATGTCAGGAGCATTGAGCGTGCAGTTGAGTTTGCATTCCGGGTCGAAGAAGATTCTGTTTGGAGCCAAGTCGCTAAGGCGCAACTCAGGGAAGGACTAGTCAGTGATGCAATTGAGTCCTTTATCCGTGCTGATGATGCCACTCATTTCTTGGAGGTCATACGTGTCTCTGAAGATACTGATGTCTATGATGACTTGGTCAAATACCTTCTGATGGTTAGACAGAAGGTGAAGGAACCCAAGGTTGATAGTGAGCTCATCTATGCATATGCAAAGATTGATCGGTTAGGTGAGATTGAAGAATTCATTCTGATGCCAAACGTTGCTAATCTACAACATGTTGGTGATCGTCTGTATGACGAAGCTCTCTATGAGGCTGCAAAAATAATCTATGCGTTCATATCAAACTGGGGCAAGTTAGCCGTCACACTTGTGAAGTTGCAACAGTTCCAAGGTGCTGTTGATGCTGCAAGGAAAGCAAACAGTGCAAAGACATGGAAGGAAGTCTGCTTTGCTTGCGTTGATGCTGAGGAATTCCGGTTGGCTCAAATATGTGGTCTTAACATTATCATTCAGGTGAATACCTGATCTTACTGAGCACAAAAGTTTCCCCTTACAGGTTTTAGATTTCAATTGTGTATGCTTTATAGCCCAATGTATCTCATTTATTTCCTGGTTAATCTTTTGGTGCTTAATAGGTGGATGACCTGGAAGAAGTCAGCGAGTACTACCAGAACAGAGGGTGCTTCAATGAATTAATCTCACTTATGGAGAGTGGACTTGGGCTTGAACGTGCTCACATGGGTATCTTCACCGAGTTGGGTGTACTCTATGCTAGATATCGTTATGAGAAACTTATGGAACACATCAAGTTATTTTCAACTCGCCTCAATATTCCCAAGCTTATACGGGCCTGTGATGAACAACAGCACTGGCAGGAACTTACCTATCTGTACATTCAATATGATGAGTTTGATAATGCTGCGACCACCGTCATGAACCATTCTCCTGAAGCATGGGAGCACATGCAATTCAAAGACATTGTTGCCAAGGTAGCGAATGTTGAACTGTACTACAAGGCTGTGCACTTCTACTTGCAAGAGCATCCGGATATAATCAACGATCTTCTCAACGTACTTGCGTTGCGGTTAGACCATACTCGTGTTGTTGATATAATGCGGAAGGTTAGAAGCTGACTGATGACTTTGTTTTTTTCTATAAAAACAACTGAGCTACATTACTTAACAATTGGTTTCTTCTGATCTCAGGCTGGTCACTTGCGTCTTATCAAGCCATACATGATTGCAGTTCAGAGCAACAATGTCTCTGCTGTTAATGAGGCTCTGAATGAGATATACGTGGAAGAAGAAGACTACGATAGGTTGCGAGAGTCTATTGATTTACATGACAGCTTTGACCAGATTGGCCTCGCTCAGAAGGTAAAGTTCAAATATACTACCCCTTTAATATTTTCTCTCTTTAAAAATGGAAAAAGAATGGCCTTAGAGATGATATAATCTTCCTGTGAATGGTGCGAACAGATCGAGAAACACGAACTTGTTGAAATGAGACGTGTGGCTGCTTATATCTACAAGAAAGCGGGCAGATGGAAGCAATCAATTGCATTATCAAAGAAAGACAACATGTACAAGGACTGTATGGAAACGGCTTCACAATCAGGCGAACATGAACTTGCAGAACAACTACTGGTGTATTTCATTGAACAGGTATGATGATGGTTAAACATTTACGAGATGCTAGTGCTAGCCATTCAGTTTGGTTAGTTGAAAAGAATTGGTCCAGACGTTGAACGTAGTATCCCGTGTCTTCTGCTGTTATACAGGGCAAAAAGGAATGCTTTGCTACATGTCTCTTTGTATGTTATGACTTAATCCGACCAGACGTGGCTCTAGAACTTGCCTGGATCAACAATATGATGGACTTTGCCTTCCCGTATCTCCTCCAGGTGATCTATCCTAACCCTCAAATAAACTCTTTTGATTCTCTGCTCAATGAGGTTGGAACCATTATTTGAACGCTATGATGAATTCTCTTCTTCCTGTCGTTTTTTCTTTGCAGTTTATCCGAGAGTACTCTGGCAAAGTGGATGAGCTAATAAAGGACAAGCTTGAGGCACAAAAAGAGGTGAAGGCCAAAGAGCAGGAAGAGAAGGATGTCATATCCCAACAGGTACTACTTATGACACAGCTACACTGGATATCATCCGACTCTTTATCTTGACAGATACACTTAAAGGAGTAATATGTTTTTCTTTTGTTTTTAAACAGAACATGTATGCCCAAATGTTGCCACTTGCTTTACCTGCACCACCGATGCCAGGAATGGGAGGTGGTGGTGGGTATGGTCCTCCACCACAAATGGGCGGTATGCCAGGAATGCCTCCCATGCCACCATATGGAATGCCACCGATGGGCGGCTACTAAAGCAGACCAGCTTATGCTTTAATATCCGCATTTGGAAAAGTATCAGTAGCGCATAGAGTCGGCCCAATTTGCTAGGGCGGTGTTCATCTGCTAGCTAGCTTATATGTCTGACCAGAATTTGTCTGGGAATAATGTGGATAATAACCTCCTTTCGTTGTAATATTCTGTTGGGTTTAGGTGAGTAATTTTTTTTTAACTTTTTGTCAAAAGCCATTTTTGAGTATATATACTCAACTCTCTTACTCATATGAGTTTTGTAGTTGTACTTTCCTTCAGCATTTCATTCCATTCGACTTTCGATTTATTAAACCGTTGATCAGTTTCACCTTGTTGTTATTCATATATGAAACAATTAATATCGAGAAGGACTAAATAAATCCTTCATGAGAATTTGGTTGACCTCAGAACAATCATCATCATTCATCAGCATCAGAAAGACATAGATGCAACGTGAATCTCATTTTCATGAAATAATAATGAAATCTTAGGGTAGGTTTATTTCACATGTACACATAAAAACCTAAGTACCAATAGTCATCTGAACATCATGAACTAAAAATTGCATCCCTCCGTAAACACACATTTCTGCTACATTACTAAGAAAACGTTCTGGATAGAAAGATTCAATCAACCCAACATACTTTGTTTTTATTAGTATACTTAGATGACATACAAATTCACTTGGTATTTCTAATATCAAAAGTTCAACCTTCACCAGGATAAAACTCATCCAGCGCAGACACTAACTATAGATAATCAATTAAACCAAAATGATAAGCAGATTGAAGAACTTTAAGGAGAATCAGTAACTCATAAGGATCATTCCATGTAATAAACATAATTCTAATAGAAAACATAGATTCGATTTGGTCCAACAAAACATTCAAATTGAAAATTGCAAAACCAACAAAACTCACATAAGAGTTGGTTCTAAAAAGAAGAAAGACAAAACAAACTCCCGAATCTACTTAGATCGCTGTCTCATCTTTCGTCTCTTCCTCTTCAATCTCCTCATACGCTTCTTCTTCCACTGCAACACACAAACACACAAACCATAAAGATCCTACACACTACTTCAATTTCTCATCACTAAAAAATCCATTAAACAATCAAAACCCATTACTAACCTTGGCTCTCATGCTGATTTCGCAGAAGCTGTCTCCTTCGTTCCTCTGATTATTTGTTTAGCTTTACAGGATGAGGAGCGGCGGAGATGAATAGAAAGATTTTGTAGCTTACGCTCTTATTCCTCCTTTAAACAACAACAAAACCCTAGTAACTAACTTAATGGGCTTTATTATTTCAAAAGCCCAATAAAACCCAAATGGATAAGAATTTGCCAGAGGGGATATTCGCACAGAGAGAGAAAGAAGATCTTTTTCCGACAAGGTTCAAGATCGATTAAACATTACATGGAGGAGATTCACTAGAAAGAAAGGAAAAAAATCTCTTTGTCTTTGCAGATGCGACACGCAAAACGACGATTCTGATCTCGCTTGTCTGATTTCAAAAACAATGAGAAGATAGTTCTGATTATATAACACACAAACCCTACTTCATTCCTTCATCATCGTCTCCAATCATTACCCAAAGATCCGTCTTTTTCTTTACTTCATGTCGAAGCAAACGTACAAAGTGTGTTTCTGCTTTCGCCGGAGGTTTCGTTACACTGCATCGGAGGCACCGCGTGAGATCAAGACCATTTTCGAAAAGTACTCAGAGAATGGAGTTATGACCGTTGATCATCTCCACAGGTTTCTGATCGATGTTCAGAAACAAGATAAAGCCACCAGAGAAGATGCACAGTCAATTATCAATTCTGCATCTTCTCTTCTTCATCGTAATGGTCTCCATCTTGATGCTTTCTTCAAGTACCTCTTTGGTGATAATAACCCTCCTCTTGCTCTCCATAAGGTAATTTTCGTGTTATTTCGATTTTATGAGTTCAGAATCTGAAGTAAACTATGATTGATTGATATAAGAAACTCAGATTTTGGATTGGGATTTTTCGTTTTCCTTGTTTGGTAATTGAGGAAATGGTGTGAGGAAGTGAGATTTTTGGAATAATTTGTTTGAATGTTTCACTGAGTCTAATCAAGAGTTCGAACTTCGAAGCTGCTGTTTGGTAGAAAGTCGTAGGAGCTATGTACTTTTTAGGTGTTGTGGAATAAGTCTGATTCAAGAATTTGAAGCAATAGAATTGTTTTTCTTTTTATGTCTCAAAAAAAAAAAAAAA
>Ga0041059_1001897_pt1 | contig 16182 bp, 11 predicted proteins | sample AraColnosormetaG_FD_56232 | JGI IMG/M metagenome (GOLD analysis project Ga0041059, IMG submission 56232) | Arabidopsis roots microbial communities from North Carolina, USA - Col MF nosort | ecosystem: Host-associated > Plants > Roots > Unclassified | place: USA: North Carolina | collected...
TTTTTTTTTTTTTTTTTGTGTTGCCTACTATTTCAATAAATGTTCATTGACTTGCTTCGTGTTTGTGCAATGAAGATGGCTTTCTCCATTGCGATTTATTGTGAGCTCGTCGTCGTCAAAGTTAACGCCTTACGTATCTCGAGTTAGTTATCTGTTCCCTGTGTTTCTTCAATTAAATTTGAAGACTTATTGCAATTTGATTAAATGGGTATTTGATTATAGGGACGAGGACTAAGTGGAATTGATAATGGGGCTGGTTGTTCTTGTTCTCGTAGTGTCACGACAATGATTGGTATGTCTGATTTTAGCCTCTTCGTATGGTCTATTTGTCTCAATATCTATTTGATGTTACTTGGATTATGAAAGACGAGATTTTTTTGACTTAAGAGTGCATGTTTCCATATGCAGGTAATGAATTCATTCGATGCCAAGATGAGTCAAAGATCTTACAGTTGCAGATTGTTGATGCCCTTCGTTCAGGAGAGAGGCAAGGAGCGTCAGCATTGCTTTTTAAGTTAATACAGGGGAATTATTCACTTAGTGCTGATGATTTTCATGATATTCTATATTATTGTGCTCGATCACCGGATCCTGTGGTAAGTTTGATATATGACAAAGTCTCCCTTTGGCTTTGTTTAATCTTCGTTTATCTTTCACAAGTTATATTTCAATGAAATTTTGGTAGGGCTGAGATGTAAATCTGTAATTTGTTTCTCATAATACAGTACTCTTGTTGTCTCTGACCTCAAGGCAGTAATTTGTTCCTGTAGTTTGTCATGGAGACTTACAGTGTAATGTGCAAGAAGGAAATTAGTCTGGACAGCAGATCTTTGTTGTTCATAGTAAAATCCCTTTGTAATGGGGGACACTTAGATAAGGTATAATTATTCCACTCGAAAGCCAGTATTTCCTTACATAATGCGACTAAAAGAGATGAGTAAATAGTTTTGGGCATACTTGTTCAGGCATCAGAGTTTATTCACGCTGTCAGAGAAGATGATCGTATATCTCCTCTTCTGCCTATCTATAACTTTTTTCTTGGAGCCTGTGCACGAACGAGAAGCGTATATCACGCTAGTAAATGTTTGGAATTGATGGATCAACGGAGAGTGGGGAAGAATGGAATAACTTATGTAGCACTTCTCAAGGTTAGTTAAGAACATATCATTTTTCAGTGCCTTAATCTTTTTGTTTTTTTCAAGAGCTGGTCGTATGCCAACTTTAAAATTTGGAGTGTAGAAGATCTGGAGAGGACTTATCTTTTTGTTATTGTCTCCATTTCTGTCTTAGCTTTGCTGTCCCTTAAGGACTTTCGTTTGTTCCTTGACATGGAGGTTTCATTTTCATTGATCTGCATAATTATCTTCTTTTTCTTTGTTATCTGATTAATATTATTTTCAGCTTGCAGTTTTTCAGCGCAATCTATCAACTGTCAATGATATCTGGAAACACTATGTCAACCACTATAACCTGGATATACTTTCTCTCAGAAGATTCATATGGTCCTTTACAAGGCTAGGGGATTTGAAATCAGCATATGAATTATTGCAACACATGGTGTATCTAGCTTTAAGAGGAGAGTTCTTTGTTAAATCCAACAGAGGAAAATTGCATTCCACGAGACTGTATATTCCTGTACCATCAAAAGATGAAACAGGATCAGAGAAATTTGCTTTTGGAGTAACTGATCGCATTGTGGACTGCAATTCGTCTTCAAAAGTGGCTTTGCCGAAAGGTCACAATAAAATCCTTGCTATTAGGGTCCTCAGGTGGTCGTTCAATGATGTGATTCATGCATGTGGACAATCTAAAAACTCTGAGCTAGCGGAGCAGCTAATGCTTCAGGTATCTCCCACTTCTTTCCCATTCATCCATTTCATGTCCTTATCCACTCGCTATGCTCTGCGCGTGATACTGTAGAGTTATGAGAAGAAAAACTCTTTGAACATTTGTAGAAGACAGTTGCAGCATTAACGAATCTTATAGTGGGAATTTTGATCTTCTGTCTATGACCTTGATTTAAATTTCGAAGCTTTCATGATCATTGATACGCTCTTTACGTCCTCGTTGGGCTATAAAAGTCTGTTATATAGTCCGCTTCCCTTTTGTCCTTTAACTGGTTCGGGTCCTGCTTTGTGGTATTTGGTGAAACCTCATTTCTTTCTTTCTTCTTATCTGCACTAAAAGATGCAAAATCTTGGGTTGCTACCATCAAGTCACACATATGATGGTTTCATTAGAGCTGTTGCATTTCCAGAAGGATATGAATATGGCATGACACTGGTAGGAGTTTGTATAATGTACAAGCCATCTCTTTCAACATTTCTTTCTTTCTGTAGTTTCGGTTTTTTTTATAACGATTTCTCTTTATATATCATATCTCTACGCAGTTGAAAGTAATGCAGCAGCAGAATCTGAAACCATATGATTCAACTCTAGCTACGGTTGCAGCCTATTGCAGTAAAGCCCTTCAAGTTGATTTAGCTGAACATCTGCTGGATCAAATATCTGAATGCTCATACTCATATCCTTTCAATAACCTTCTTGCTGCATATGACTCCTTGGTGAGTTAGTTTGATTCTACATATTGGAAGCTATATACCGTAGCTACCTCGTTTACCTTTCGCTGTTTGTGTATTCTGTTACAAGTATATTTCCCGAACCCTCAAGTTCATTAGTTTGATCCTAGATGCCATAGAAATTTCAAAAGACCGTACTTGTGACTATGTTGCCACTCTAATCATAGGAGAGTCTTGGAACAAAGGGTTAATGATCTGTTCTATTAGTTCGTACTCGAAATATTCGTACAAAAATAATCGGCATTCTAAGTGGTTGTCTTGTTAGTATGTGTCCATTTTTAGTACATAATCCTTGAACCTAAACAACTTTATTCTGTTTATTTACGGGTGTAACTGTGAGATTCAGCTTCTTACTATTGCTTTGTAGGATCAACCAGAGCGTGCTGTCCGAGTTTTGGCTAGAATGAAAGAGCTAAAACTGCGTCCAGATATGAGGACCTATGAACTGCTCTTTTCCTTATTTGGTAATGTAAATGCACCATATGAAGAGGGCAACATGTTGTCCCAAGTAGACTGTTGTAAAAGGATTAACGCTATAGAAATGGACATGATGAGAAATGGTTTTCAGCACAGTCCTATCTCAAGGCTGAATGTGGTTAGTTTCTGCTCCATATAGATAGGTCTTGACCTGTTTTAAGCAGATTAATCAAATGTAATATTAATCTGGAAAATCCCTTTTAAGGCGATACTATCAATCTTTACTTCTTCATTGTGTATGTTTGTGTTATATATCAGAACAATGGACTTATCGTTTACACTTTCCTTTTTCTTTCCCAGCTTAGAGCTCTCGGAGCTGAAGGTATGGTGAATGAGATGATCCGACACCTGCAAAAGGCTGAGAACCTCAGTGCTCACAGCAATATGTATCTAGGAACGCCTACATACAACATAGTGCTTCATTCACTTCTCGAGGCAAACGAAGTAAGTTTTCATGGTCTAATAGCTTTATCAAATTTCCACTGGACCAGCATATATAGCAATATTGATCGCTACTTAAATTACATGCAGACTGACATGGTGATCAATATATTCAAACGTATGAAATCATGTGGCTGCCCTGCAGACGTTGCTACCTACAATATAATGATTGATTGTTGCAGCCTTATTCACTCGTATAAATCAGCTTGTGCCCTAGTTTCCATGATGATCCGTGACGGGTTTTCTCCAAAAGCTGTTACATTTACTGCTCTGATGAAGGTAATAACAAAGTATCTGATTACAATTTTAAAAGTTTGCTGCCATTGTTTCTCAAGAACTTGCTACAAGTAAGTATTCAGTTCAGGATGAAAGAATTCTACACACAGTACAGACACATACCAAATTTTCTTGAACCATCGCTCACGCTCAGAACTTCCAATTTTTTTTTTGGAATCTAGCAGCTTATTGCTGTTCATTTAATTTTAATTAACTAAAGCTGTGTATCCTCTTAGATTTTGTTGAATGATGCGAATTTCGAGGAGGCACTCAATCTCTTGGACCAAGCGGCATTAGAAGAGATACATCTTGATGTCTTATCATACAACACCATTTTGCGTAAAGCGTTTGAGAAGGTAAAGATATTTGTTGTAAAAACGCTTAAAGTAATGAAAGTGAATAAACTGCTTTAGTATACACATAACTTTTGTCTGCAGGGAATGATTGATGTGATTGAGTACATAGTGGAGCAAATGCACCGAGAGAAAGTGAATCCAGATCCAACGACATGTCATTATGTTTTCAGTTGTTATGTGGAGAAAGGGTATCATGCAACAGCTATAGAAGCTTTGAATGTTCTGAGCTTAAGGATGCTCAACGAAGAAGACAAGGAGAGTCTTCAGGACAAGAAAATAGAGCTAGAGGAAAATTTCGTCATGAGCGAAGACCCTGAAGCTGAAACAAAGATAATCGAACTGTTCAGAAAATCTGAGGAGCATCTTGCTGCAGCACTTCTGAATCTAAGATGGTGTGCAATGCTCGGGGGCCGGATAATATGGTCGGAAGACCAAAGCCCCTGGGCCAGAGCACTCTCCAACAAGTACGGTTAATAGGTAGAATGGGAAGTGTTTTCCTGAATAAGAGCTGGTGTTGATTATCTGCCATTTCACTAAGCTGCTCCGTTTTGGTTTTGTATCCTATACAAACTAGTTAGTGACAACACAGTTTTGGAGGTCACCAATCGATTCGGTTAGATGAGACGGATCAACAATACGGTTAGAAGCATTTTTAAGCGGCTACGAACCACCTAAATACAAGGCGACTTGCGAACCATCAAATGCGAGTTTTGTTATTTACTTTAGATTCTTACTGTAACTTTTGTTTATTTTTACCTTTCAACAACTGTGTATCAAAGAATTAGCCAAAGATATTCCAATTGCACCTGGTTATACAAAGTTATAAGTATGTTTTCTGAATATGGATTTAACCACTTTTGAAATAAAGGTAACAAGTGCAATGCATATGATATTGAAACTTGATCACTTGAAACAAAGAAGAGAATATTTACTGAGAAAACATAAAGGACAGATGGAAACGACAGAAACAAACTTAATAATGTTACAACTTGCTCCTGTTTTTCTTTTGTAGTTTACTCATCCAAATACAAATCACTGTCCATAGATAGAGGACCAATCCTTTACTTAGCTGATTTCAAACCATAGAATACCAAATTTCTAACTAAAGTATATTGTACAACAATGCAAAACAAAAAATAATGATACTTTCCTAAATTTTAAATAAATAAAAAGAAGAAGATATTTTCTCTTTTAACCAAAATGATTTATGTTTGTTACTTAATTACATTACTCACTAACTATTATCTTTTACTTAATAACTGAGGCCAATTCTCTTCTTCTTTGTCAACTATTAGGGACATTTGTTTTTTTTTTGGCCGACTTGGGGACATATATCTTTGAGTGTTATATGTATGTGTATTCCATTGATTCATATAAAGGCCCTGATAATAATGTTTTTATCAATGTGATAACAACTAAAGTTAGGCAAATATGAGTTTAACCGAATTACGTATAAGCTAATACTCAATTTAAGACTAGTAAAAAAAATCAATGCTGCCGACTGCCGTCATTAAAGATTTTGATATTAATCTTTGCTTTATTTTACCCTAAATGTATAATGTAAGCTAATATATATCAAATAATTGTTAGTCAAAAGTCATCAAAATTAACAGATTTTTATTAAACAGATTGTAATAAGATGGAAACCTCTCTATAAGAAGTGCTCAAAAACAAAGGAACTCAATTTCTCTCTCTCTCTGATGATTTTGTTTGTTTGAAGAAAAGAGAATATTGTTGTTTGTCTCTCGTGATCGAAACAATGCTTTGTGATTCTCAAATACAGTAACATTTTCAACATGCTTTGATTCCAAAAATCCAAACTTTCATTCTCTCTCTCAATCTCTCTATATCTCCGAGCAGCGAGGTAGTTGCACGGCGGCCGCCATGAATTTCCATCGGCGGCGCTACCCTTACTACAACCGTCTCCGTCGTCTCCTTCCTCTCGTTATCGCCGTCTCTCTATCTCTCCTCATTCTCTTCGCTTTTCTCTCTTTCCTTGCTCCGCCTCCTGGAGATTCCGATCGCCTTCCTCCACGCGTTCGCTACTCATCCAATGATGCGATCAAAGCTACAGGTTTCCATATTCCGGTTAGTGGGTTTTATCATTCTTCGCTAAAGTTTGAAACTTTTCCGACCTATTTGATGATTTAGTTGGATCCATAACAGAGAGCTGGAGGCAGATCAGATCGTGATATCTGGCGTTCACGAAATGCTGAATTCTTTTTTGGATGCAGCAATGCAAGCAGCAAATTCGCAAGTGCGTAACACTCTTAATCATATTCCATTAGTTAGTAACACTGATCTTACGAAAAGTATGAAACTTTCGATTAGTATGGAATCAAGGCACTGATTATCAAGTCATACAAAATCCGATTACTTGTTTGCAGATTCGAAAGCAGTGACGAGAAATGATCGATACTTGGTAATAGCCACTAGTGGTGGTTTGAACCAACAACGAACTGGAGTGAGTTTTGTTTGACTTCTCTTGTTAATACCTATCTTCATGGATTATCAAAATACAAGCATTTGTTTACTATTAATCAGCTGATGGGTCTAATCCTTCTACAGATTGTAGATGCAGTTGTTGCGGCAAGGATTCTAAATGCTACTCTTGTTGTTCCCAAGTTAGACCAGAAGTCTTACTGGAAGGATGCCAGGTCTGAGACAGATTAAGCATACTTAGCTTTTTCTTATGAGAAACGTTATGCATCTTTGTAACTTTGTGAATTTTTGTGCAGTGACTTCTCGCATATTTTCGATGTTGATTGGTTTATCTCATTTCTGTCTGGAGACGTCAGAATTATAAAGCAACTTCCACTGAAAGGAGGGCGTACATGGAGTACAAGTAGAATGCGTGTACCACGGAAATGTAACGAGAGATGCTATATTAACCGTGTTTTACCTGTTCTTCTCAAAAGGCATGTAAGTTTCCTTCTTTCGCTGAAACTTTTTACTTATTGCATTTAAAATATGTCTAAGCAAATTGTTTGTTGTCTGTATTGACTATTTGCTTAGGGTGGTCCAAATAATTGTCTTCACAAGTCTAACCATTTAATTGTTTTCACAAGTCTTTGGTACTATTCTTTTTTTTGGCATGCCCATTTCGTTGATTGCTACAATATTGATGTTTGCTTCGAAACATGAACTTGAAGCAGTGGTTGTCTTTTGGATTAAGCATCTCGATTTATTCTTATATCACTTTTGTCTGTATTATGCTTCAGGCAGTTCAACTGAACAAATTTGACTATAGACTTTCAAACAAGTTGAGTGATGACTTGCAAAAGCTAAGATGTAGAGTAAATTACCATGCTCTAAAGTTCACTGATCCTATACTTACAATGGGTAATGAATTGGTCCGGCGCATGAGATTGAGGAGCAAACACTTCATTGCTTTACATTTAAGGTAGCACCACCGCTCATCTCTAAATCCTAGTATTTCTTTTATTTTTTTCACTTCGTCACTGAACAAGGGCATTATTCTGGGGAGAATTAACATGTAGCACAGCTGAACCATCCTGTAGTGAATGCTCTTAGCTTTTTCTTTTTGGTAAACCTCAGTACTCATATCTAATAGAGGAGATTGCATCGTGAAACGAGTGGAATCAAATACATAAATATGTTTATCCTGGAGTTCCTCTAGTGACTCCATCACATTTTTGATATTCTAGTCAACAATTATGATATTTTACATTTACCTCTTGAATCTCTATAAATACTAGTGTTTGACGCAAGTGATATTGATTGTGTTGCAGGTATGAACCTGATATGCTTGCATTCTCGGGATGCTATTATGGTGGTGGTGATAAGGAAAGGAGAGAACTTGCAGCAATTAGAAGGAGATGGAAAACATTACATGTAATGCCTATTCTGTATAATGTTTCAGAAATTACATGCGATTCATTGTACTCTATATTAACAAGGTACCGATGACTAATTTTGCAATTTTATTGCAGATTAACAACCCAGAGAAACAGAGGCGACAAGGAAGATGTCCACTCACTCCAGAAGAAGTCGGACTGATGCTTAGAGCTTTGGGATATGGCAGTGATGTTCATATATATGTCGCGTCTGGTGAAGTATATGGAGGAGAAGAATCATTGGCTCCTTTGAAAGCACTCTTTCCACACTTCTATTCAAAAGACACTATAGCTACAAAGGAAGAGTTAGAACCTTTTTCTTCGTACTCTTCTAGAATGGCTGCACTCGACTTCCTTGTTTGTGATGAAAGCGACGTATTTGTAACCAACAACAATGGCAATATGGCAAAAATATTGGCTGGGAGGAGGTACTGAAACATCTTCTTCTTCTTCTTCTATGTTTTTTTGGCTCATCTCTTTGTTTAAGCATTTTTCAGTTTGTTTCTTTGATGGAATTGCAAAGGTTTAAGCTTTTGGTTATATGAAATTTGCAGGAGATACTTAGGACATAAACCCACTGTTAGGCCGAATGCAAAAAAGCTTTACAGATTATTCATGAACAAAGAGAACACGACATGGGAGGAGTTTTCATCTAAAGTCCGTTCGTTTCAGAGAGGGTTCATGGGAGAGCCAAAGGAAGTAAGAGCTGGTAGAGGTGAATTTCACGAAAACCCATCCACGTGCATATGCGAAGATACAGAGGCTAAGGCAAAGGCGCAATTAGAATCTAGAAAACTTGGAAAGAAAAACAAATCCACTAATAAAGACGCAGCAGTAACTGTAACCAATGATGATCAAACCGAAGAGGATGACCCAGATTGGTCGGAGCCAGACTATGAGGAAGAACAGAGTGATCTTCAGGACAGAGGATTATACAACGGGACAAGTTTAGATTACGATGATCCATCTACCTCTGATGAGCCTGAGCTTGAAGCAATGCTATCAGATTAGTTAGATACGCATCAGTGACCTTCACATCACTACACTGAATCTGTCCTCTGCTTGGGCACTTCACAGTGAGTTTTCCAACCTTGGTGCTAAGCCTTGTTGTCACCATTTTGCATGTAATGTCTCCTGTACATAGAACCACGCGATAGAGCATTGTTTTGTTTATCAGGATCTGAGGACAGATCAATTTTTTTCAGTCATATTTTAGTACTCGGAATTGTGGCTTTACCAGAGAAAGTAGCTATAGAAAAAGGGAAAACAAGTAGGCATGTGTAGCATTATGACACCGGTGATTACTTGATCCGAATATTTTCTTTACAATAAACTGAATTATAGCAGCAGGTTCATTGACTTTGTACCAAAGTATTTTCACGAGGTTTGGTTTTACATCTTTGTGCCTTGTGCTGAGAGATAGAGATGAACAAAGACACGAGTAAAAGTTGAAGAACTGTAGAAGAATAGTTTTGATGTTGTGATTATTATAAAAACATTCAAAATTTGTCTTAAATGATAGCATATGAATGCAGCTTTTTCTTTGAAGCCTTCTTCCATCGGGACCTATCTTCTTGGCAGGAAAGGCTTGACGGATTCGATCACAACCTAACATAAGCAAACACCAAAATTATGAGATGAACTCTCCAAACTGCTTTCAGAATTTAGAATTGTTTGGGGTAATAAATCGTCTATTTCTTAGTTCTCCATAGTTCTTTAGGTTGTTGTCAAAAGCAAAGTCACTTACCCTACCGTCATATGACAATGATGCAAAAATCCAAGGCTCACGCGAGCTCCAAGCAAGGCCTGTGACAGCAATTATATAGTGACTTCATGCAGTTTTAGTGGGAAATTGTGGTAACTAAACTCAGTTTGTTCCAAGAGTTACCGTAGACACTGTCTTCGTAGTCAGTATAAGAGTTTAGTAACGGGTTCACACGCTGACGTGATGCTTCCACCGGGCTGCACAGCATCGGCATTAGAATAAAAGTTCAAAACAAAGTTGGAAAAATTGTTGTGTGCGATAATAAAGAGAATTAACCTTTCTGATGTTTTATGCTCACTAGATGCTGAAGCAAACCACAAGTTGACAGCTGAGTCTGTTCCAACGCTCTGTGTTTGGTTAATTTATCAGAAACTGACACTTTAAATATACATTGTGAGTGACAGAAATTGTTCTAGAATCATCGACTAGCAGCTTAAAGCTGTCAGTAGTGACAAGCACAATAACAATTTAGATTCGTTCGACTGTGCTAAGAGAAAAAAGGTAAGAGAAAATGGGTACCAGAATTAGCTCTTCATACTCAGGGTTACACCTGACAGCCCATGTCCTGTAAAGAAAATTCAGAAAGAACAGTCACGCTAGAAACAAAATTTCAGGTCGAAAGCATTAGATTTGTGTGCATATGAAGCAGAATCATGGAAGAGAAAAAATAATAATCCACAAAAATGAGTTTAGAGGTAAATTACCAGTGTGTATGACCAGGGAGCTCTTGCACAGGAAACTTTGTCTTCCGAAGATCCCAGAGATGTATACCAGATTCATCATCCGCAGAAACCTACACAATCGACAGTCCAATGCATAAATAGAACCATCTGATACCATTTCTGTAAATAGGGGACCTACTACCTTTCAGATAAAAAGTTCTTGCTATGAAGAAAAAATTAAATCAGAAATGACACAATTACTTCCTTGTTCCTACCCATTTGCAATCTATATAACAGATTGTTTTCTAACTTTGGAGCACTGTGTAATTCTTTGTTGGAATTGCTTGACAAGCATTTAAAATATTTGCATACAGAGAGAGAAATCTTACGAGTATATGTTCTCTCTTGAGATTGTAGTCAACATTACGTACATGGGCACGTTCAATTGAATTATTCTTCCTGTAAATATGCAAACATATCAAGCTCAACATAAAGGTATCTGATTTTGGAACCCAAAAATTAATAATGACAAACTATTGACTAGAGGAAACACGCTAGCTGTGCATGCAGGAATACAGTATATTAACTTTCATGCGAACATAAGAGAGGAACAAATATGACATACTTCATAGTACGTAAGTCCCAAAACTGGATAGATGATTCAGAAGTTGCTGCAACAGAATTCACATCATGTGGATTCCATGCTCCACCAGATAAAGAATGACGCATACCAGCTGACTCCTTAGATAAAACCTATAATTAGCAAAAAAGATGATTAAGCGGAAAGTACCTCAAAGGTGGTCTAAAAACACAGGAGGCAAAAATGATTTAATGGGTTTATCCTTTCTCTTGTTGTAGCAACAATCACCTCCGCACTTTTCTTTGAAGAGTCTAAACTCCAGAAGACAAGATTTTGTTCATCCATGCTGATTAACTTGTCAGAATTTCCAGAGGGACACCAAAGAACGCTGTTTCCACAAGAGGTATAGAGAGTCTTCATGAAAGTGAAGATAAGAAAGTTACAAGTTCTAAGACTTTTTAAACCACCGCACTTATAAGCACACCCAGTAGATAGACTGCTGAAACTGTAAACAATGAACTCACCAATTAATCTTACCAACATGTGCATCAAGGGAAGCAACACATTCCAATGTTGAAGAATTCGATTGACCATATGGCTCAGGAATCTGCCATATTGCTGCTCCATATGAGTCGCCTTGAAATTGAAAACAACAACACTGTAATTCTCCTCTGACAACACTGTAGTTTCAATTTCTGAAACTTTATGCATTCAATCGGAAAAGTCCGATTTTTTTTACTTCAAATCAACTCAAAATTAGAAGTTTCGAGATGATGAGAATTACCAGTGGAGAAGACAGTAGAGAAAATGCGTTGATCAAAAGGGGAAGAAGCAAGGTCCCAAATTTCATTAGGATGCGAGAACAATCCCTCACATAACAGCTCAGATCCACCAGAAGACAAACGAAGCAAATGAACCTTAAAATTTAACAAAGTCAGAATCTTCCGATCCAGAAATAGAACGAAACAGATCTTAAGAATCAATCACCTCATTTTCTTCTTTCAAGCTTAGGGTTCCAGTGAGGAAGCTAGTGTGATCTCTATCTGCTTTAACATCCGATATACATCTGGCCTGAAAACAGCAAATTTTCCACCATTAAGAAAGCTCGTAAATTGACAAAGGATCGGGCATGAAGAAGATCGTGAACTACCTGATACTTCAAACCATAACCAATACCCGATGATCCTCCTTGCATTATGCTCTTACGCCTGAGCTAACGTTACGGATTCAGGAAGAAGAAGATCTCTCTTCAACGATTTGCCGCTCTCTGATTTTGCTGGGTTTCGTGAAGATGATACTAATGGGCCAATATTCATTTAAATAAGCCCACTTTTACAAACTGAATCATAAACTGTTTTATTTTTGCTTCTATGGTTGACATTTGACAGTTGACACTCATGGCCCAACAATAGTTTTGCAAATTTTAGATGCAAATTAAATAAATAATTTAAATAAACATGTAAATAAATGAAAATTGAATAGATTCATATATAATAAACAGGTAAATAAAAGATCTATCACTATTGTAGTACTCCATATGTCCCATTTTATTAGATGTTTTGGCTAAAATCACATGTTTTATCATTAATAAAAATTTAACCAATAAAAAATACTGCATAATTTAAATAATCATAAACTATGGAATTAATATAAATTATGACTAGAAACTAGAGAAAAACTAATTGGGAACAACAACAAAAAAGCTTTAAAAATCTTATATACTAGGGAAAGTATTATCTTGTTACCAAAAACAGTAAAAAGTCATGGGAAAGCAAAGAAAGAAATATTATATATTAATTTCTAAGGTAATAAAAATATATGTTTAGAGCACTAATAACAAATTTGGAACCTCATTTCTTCTTTACAATTGAAGAGCAAATTCTATATATAATTATATATTGATATATGTGAACATTCTAATTAATACAATGCTCTCAAATGAATATACTACATAAAGTCATATCTTGGATAACAAAAAATACTTTTCTTTTCCTTTTGTTGAATACAAAAAGTAAAACTTTTCTTGCAACCCAAACTATCCATTTCTTTACTAGTCCACGTACGCCTTTCAAGATATCAATCTCTTCAATATACTTGTCAACATCCCCTAATACACAATGAGTGGGGGTCTAACAGTTACAATAAACGTGAAGACTGTAACGAGCATATTTAGTGAAGAGTTTATTCGAATTGATTACTGTAACGATCGAGCACTAAAACTATTCACCAAAGTATTTCAAACATTCATAAATTATTTACTAAGCAAACAAAGAAACGTGAAAAAAACAAAAGTAACATTGATCATTTCCTTTTTGAAAACGTAATCAAATACGTATATTTTAATTAATTATGCATCGGTTTTATACAGAGCTACATAGATATTTCATATCTCTCTCTAGAAGAAAAGAGAAAACGAAAACCAAACCCACGCGTAATGTTGATTTCACCTTCCACTCCAACAAACCAGCGCCTCTCCGAATCACTTCAAAAGTTTTGAAGAAAATCAAAACTCTATAAATACAAAAATCTCTCTCTCGGCAAATGAAACGTGTGTGAACAATCCACGGTGGTGGTTATTCTCACAGATTAGGGTTACGATCACTTACGCCGCCGTTATGTACGTTTCCAGGAGAATCTCCGACGTCGATCGTCGTCTTCTCCTCCTTCTCATAATCCCATCTCTCACCCTCCTCGTCTTAATCTCTTTCTCATCTCTCTCACTTGATCCTTTTCCAACTCTAGCCCCTCTTCGTAACCTAATCTACACTCATACCCTAACCGTCACCGATTTCACCGTCGAATTGTCAGATTCGAACCCTAACGACGTTATCCAAGCGGAGGAGATGGAAAATCGACGGCGGAGGAAGAGGGAGGAGTTGGTTAAGTCGAAGATTGCGGTGTGTTTGGTAGGAGGAGCGAGGCGGTTTGAGTTAACCGGACCGTCGATTATGGAGAAGATCTTGAGGGTTTATCCTAATGCTGATTTGTTTCTTAATAGTCCTCTCGACAAAAATTCTTTCAAACTTCGGTTACTTAAGGACGCACCAAGACTTGCTTGGGTTCGTATCTTTGAGCCTAAGCCAATCAATGAGACTGAGCCGATGGTTCGAGTCCTCACACCTATGAATTCGCCCAATGGCATTAAGGTAATTTATCGACTCTTTTGAACTTCCTTACCTTATAAATTCTTTTCACTAACTTTCAATTAATTAAATGTTGGAGTATTACATTAAATTTTTAAGTGCATAAAATTCGGGAATATATAATTAAGGATAAGAAAGTGATCAGGAGCGGGGACCTCCGTTTAGTTGGAGAGGTTTAGGGTTGGTGTAACCGTTTCTTGATCCGTACGTTACTCATGTGAAGGGATTTTTTGTTTGATGATGGGTTTGGTATTTGATGTTGTCACAATCCCATCCAATATGATATTCTTTTTTATTTCCTCGTTACTTTATAACAAAATTGCGGTCAAAAATGACGCTTCTAAAGGTATTAACGGATGTCTCTAAGATATGGGTGTGATAGCAATTAATTGTTGACTATATTTGTTAATACTATGAGTTATTGCCTCTTTCTCGATTCGGGTTCTATAGTTAATAGTATGAGACTGTTAGGTTGAGATTGAAGTTATGATTATCTTTGAAATTTCTATTGTTTAGCAACTCGCAAGATTTTGTAGCCGACTAGTCCGAGACTGAAATTGACCCCTTACCTTATCCGGACCCACGTTTCCTGATAAAGAAGATCTTGATTAATCTGACAGCTTGTAAATTCACATAGTATATTGTTTGTATGGAAAAAGGTATTCTGTTTTTTCTTGTATTTTTTTAATTTATGGTAATAATTTTACGAAATGGCTAATGCGTGGCATGATGATGCTAATGTGTGGCGTGGTGATGATGTGAATCCGTAAGCTTTTTCGTGTATTTTTTATCAAGTAAATGGTTAATGCGCAGTATGGCATTAAGTATTATAAATATATATATACATTGGTATAAACTTTTGTTGAGTATCAATTTACGTTTATTGAGTTGATATTATTCATAACATTTTAGAACATTTTGACATTTCATGTTTGAAAAAGTGATTTTAACATGATAATATAAGTAGTCTAGTAAAACTAGCATTTTAACATCGAGTAATTTGTTTCTGTTATATTATTATTATTATTTTGTTAATCCATTATTTTCTCATGTGTGTTTTCTTATTGGTCTCAATGACAGGGCTTATTACAGTACTTCAACCTTGTGGAAGGTTGCATCACGATGATAAAGGCATACCAAAACGAGAATAACTTCACATACGACTGGATAGTCCGGACCCGAGTTGATGGTTACTGGGCTGACCCGCTCGACCCGGAATACTTCATACCGGGTCAATACCTAGTTCCACCTGGATCCTCTTATGGTGGTCTCAACGACCGTTTCGGCGTCGGAGATCTCAACACCTCGACGGTAGCTCTCTCTCGCCTCTCCCTCATTCCCGACCTCGATTCAGCCGGGTTAACTCATCTGAACTCCGAGTCCGCTTTCAAGGCTCAGCTCACAACCCAACGTGTTCCTTACGTCACCAAACCTCTCCCTTTCTGCATCATGACTGATCGGACCTACGATTTCCCTCCATATAGATACGGAGTTCCAGTGGCGGCACTATCGAGCCGTGGACCGTTAAACGGTGCCAAGTGCCGTCCTTGCACGGTCGCATGCAACGGCTCTTGCGTGGCAGAAGTGATGGGAAAGCTGAATAAAGAGTGGAGCTGGACAGAGTGGGAAAACGAGACGGTGGAGCTGTGCGACGCACATGGAGAATGGGAGAAAGGTTGGGAGAAGATTTTTGACGAAACCGCTGGAGAAAAACTCGCACTTGCGAGGAAACGAGTCGGTGGTTTGGATTCGAGGAGATGTGTGGAAGAGTTTGAAAATATGAGAGGAATGGCCGTTAAATGGGAAGCTCCCGCCTCCGAACAGATTTGTACTTTGGGCTTACGGCCCAATTAGAACATATCGGGCTTTAGGTCCAATTTAATTCGCTAACAAATTTTCCCAATCTGTTTTAGTTTTTTGCCTTTTAGTTTGGTTTGAAATATATATATCAGGTTACATTTGATCAAATGCAAACTAGATATATATAATTGCACATTGAGATTTGAGCTGAGCCAAGATCTTCCTTTTCTGAGAAAAAAAAAAAAA
>Ga0041059_1001898_pt1 | contig 16180 bp, 12 predicted proteins | sample AraColnosormetaG_FD_56232 | JGI IMG/M metagenome (GOLD analysis project Ga0041059, IMG submission 56232) | Arabidopsis roots microbial communities from North Carolina, USA - Col MF nosort | ecosystem: Host-associated > Plants > Roots > Unclassified | place: USA: North Carolina | collected...
TGATATGTTTATGAATTATTGTCTAAATATTTTGTAATTTTGTAGTAATTAAATGCTATCAAATATCTCTGCGGTTTGATGATTATAATCGAATTGTTATAATCATGGAGAAAATCAATATCAAAAATGATAATTTTGAAGTAATTAAATGATAGTAAATATTTTGGAAGTTTTATTTTAGTAACTAATGTGGAGAGTTTTAGGAAAGATTGTTAAATGTCAAATATTTATTTCGAAGATGTTTTTTTTAATTATTAAAAACAAACATTAAAATTCAGTGGCAGCCATTGTAAATAAGTCCCAACTACAGAATTTATTTCACAAAATAACTGCAAAAATGTATATATAGATTCTAAGAGAAAAATATTAAACTAACATATATTTGTAAATTGCAATAGTATTGACTTATCCGATTATGTAACTTTTATTTTTTTTAATTAAGTATCTTGATACTACATATCTTATCGATATGGGATATGTATGAACGATTTCTGTTTATTTTGTTCTTATTTATGTGAATGCAACGATTTAATTTCTTTATTTACGGTCTTTCTCTCGCAATTTCTGGAATTCTGCATAGTGGGGATCATCAGCCTAGTTGACACGGTTACAAACTGACAGTGACCACCTACAACTATTAAAGAGACTTCATTCAATTCTACAATATTCTAGTTAAACTAAAAGTTTGCTTCACATTGTAACAGACATAAATCCCCAAAATTATGGGCCTACAATTTGCAATAACTTGTTTATATTGCACTTCTGTTTTTTTTTGTTTATGGTATAAGAGTTAATCATTTGGTCAACTTCTTAATTGTATGTGTTTGTACATTGATCTACTTGTAATTTTTAGCTTATTAATTATTATATGGTGATGTTGGCCCAATTTCATCATGGATAGAATTTAACCTCCACTTTTTCAACTCTAACATCAGTTATAAATTGACTTAAAAATTAACTACGTCACTTTCCAAAAATATTTTTCAAAACTCAACGCAAAACACATCATACAAATTAGACAATGGGAAAACACGCGTTTATAATGACATTTTTGTTCATGAAGTGACAAATCATTTCTTCTTCCTTTACTGATCTGACAATTAAAAAGCCCGACTCATCCAAGTTTTATAATCAAATTCTAAACATCCAAGTTTATAATCTAATCCCCTAGAATCATTCTAACCGACCAAACTTAACCGGTTGTTTTGTCTCACATATTTTAGTTTTATGTAATTATTATCACTCGTTAAACGCGTTCCTCGTCGATTCTGTTTGACTCGTATCTCTCTATCATTCAATCAACACACAATAATAAGTTGAATAAAATATCCAAAAATGGTATATAATATAAATATAAAGATAATGGAAAGGAAGAGGATTGCATGGGCTAAAATACATACGATGGAAGTTTTAGTGGTGCACATCACAACTTTAGTGCAAGAAAGAACATCCAAACAATATTATTTTTATTATACAGCTTGGAATGATAAAAAATAATAATCTAAAAGCTAAGTTTGACTTGTTTGCAAAATAAAATAACTGAGATGATTACATTTCGGATCAAACCCCAATCTTCACTTTTTAAAAAACTTGTCCAAAATCCAACTTTTATATGACTACATGGTGATAATTCGCATGATATAATTACTAATTATGCATGTTGGATAATGCAGTAAATTACACTTTACCAGTTAAAATAGTTTATATTATAAATTACTCTTTCGGTTTCCAATTACTAAATCTTTTGAGTTTTCACACACATGACACATCAAAAAGAAAGTTACAATAACAAAATTATCTATATGAATTGTTATTTGGTATTTTAAATAGGGAATGGTAGAGGTGAACCATGAAAAAACTTAAGTGAAAATTTATAAATTTGTGAAACTTTTCAATACATTAATCAGTTTGAAACGGAAGGAAATAATTATTTTATGAGTACTCGAACAACCCTATATACCTTAAGAAAAAGCACAAAAATAATGAAGAAACCCTAATAAGAATTTGAAACGGAAGGAATTTTAATTATAACTAGTAGAACTATATAAGTTTCTATATTTACTTACCTAAATAAATTTAAATAAACACTACAATAAATAGTGTAGAAACTCTCTACTCTTTTGGTTTTCCCTTTGTTTCGTTTCTATATTTTATTTTTTGAGTTCATTAGAAATACAAAAATGGTTCAAATCTAACGGTGCTACAAATTTCTTCACAAGGAAAAGACACTGTAACAAAATTGAAATTGCCATAACAGTCGCAGGAAAAACCATAGTACTACTAGTAACATGAATCATGATCTGTCTGACAATGACAACAAAAGAATCTGCCTATAGACTTCATTTATATATTTTCCTCTTTTCACATTATCAGTCTTTATTCTTTTTAAAAATTATTTTCATACTTATAACGTCAAATTCACATTTCTTCTCTCTATATAAACCACACTAACTTTACATCTCTCTTACAAACTCCAAGAGCCTCGGAGCATTCGAAAAGTTCGCCGGAAAAACAAAAACATGCCGACGAACAACACTCCGTTCCTCACTATTTTTCTCCTCTTTCTTGGTTTACTCCGGTTCGATTCATTTCCCGGTTTAGAAGCTGCAACCGGGAAATTAGCTTCGATTCCAGGATTATACGTGTTCGGAGATTCGTTAGTTGATGCCGGCAACAATAATTACTTACCAATTTCAATATCTAAAGCTAATTATCCACATAACGGCGTCGATTTTCCGAACAAGAAACCTACCGGAAGATTCTGTAACGGCAAGAACGCCGCCGATGCTATCGGTGAGTTTTTATTAATTATTAGTCTCCGGTGTCATATTTTTTCTGTATGAAATGAAACTATTAGTGTTGGTGTTATGTTATGGCAGGCCACGATTGGTTTGATTTAGATAGCGTAACATGCTGGCCATTAAAAATTAAATATTTTCACTCATATATACACTAATTGAAAAAATAGTAATTTTAAGAGATAATATTACACGTAGTTCTAACAATAAAATTAGTTGTGGACGTCAATGTTTGTAATACATTTCAGACGAAATTTAATTTTGTGTTTTTGTTCTATTAGCTGAGAAATTTGGTTTACCGTTACCACCTCCCTATCTCTCACTTAGAGGCTTACTAAAAAGGGAGAAGAGAAAATCTGCCGCCGTGACTGGTGTGAATTTTGCTTCCGGTGGAGCCGGAATCTTCAACAGTTCCGACCAAAAACTTGTGAGTTTTTTCTAGATAAATAATTAAATTATATATTCCCTTCCATGATATATTAAAAAATCTGAAAAAAGAATGAAAATAGAGTATTGATGCGATGGTCAGCTTTAATTGCGAACCGAAAGTTGGGCCGAAGAATTCATGTTCTTCATTATCATCAGCGAATATTTATTTATTGATTTTAAAACAGAAAATAAAAAAATAAAAATAAAATAGGAGAACAATGCGGTGAGCGTGGATCGAACACGCGACCTTCAGATCTTCAGTCTGACGCTCTCCCAACTGAGCTATCCCCGCAACTTGTTCTACATTTGTTAATGGTTTTATTTATCTGGCAGGGACAAGCTATTCCTTTATCCAAGCAAGTCAACAATTGGCTCTCTATTCATGAAGAAGTCATGAAACTTGAACCATCCGCAGCACAGCTTCACCTATCCAAATCTCTATTCACTGTTGTCATAGGAAGTAACGATCTTTTCGATTACTTTGGATCGTTCAAACTCCGACGCCAGAGCAATCCTCAACAATATACACAATTAATGGCTGATAAACTCAAAGAGCAATTGAAGGTAAACAAAAATTTGTCTTCTTATATAGTTATATATCTTTATAAGTTGATGAAACTTATTTGAGCAATTGTATCAACAGAGAATTCACGATAGTGGAGCGCGTAGATTCCTTATCATCGGGGTAGCACAAATTGGTTGCACACCGGGAAAAAGAGCGAAGAACTCGACACTCCATGAATGTGACGAAGGGGCAAACATGTGGTGCTCTTTGTACAACGAAGCTCTAGTAAAGATGCTGCAACAACTCAAACAAGAATTACAAGGCTCAATAACTTACACTTACTTTGATAACTACAAGTCCTTACATGACATTATTTCCAACCCTGCCCGTTACGGTACGTTGAGAATATTTATCTTTTTGGTTATTAAAATTTGCTTATCACCGCATGATCCACGTTCCAAACATAAGTCGTGATATAGAAAAAGTGGTTAATATCGAGCCAACGCGTGTAATCCTAATATAGAAAAAACAAAATCGCTGACGTGTTTTTCTGATTTCAGGTTTTGCTGACGTTACATCTGCGTGTTGTGGAAATGGGGAATTGAACGCAGACCTTCCTTGTCTGCCTTTGGCGAAGTTATGTTCAGACAGAACCAAACATCTTTTTTGGGATCGCTATGGCCATCCCACTGAAGCTGCTGCTCGGACCATCGTCGATCTTATGTTGACTGATGATACACATTACTCATCTCCTATAACTCTTACTCAGTTGGTCTCTACATGATCAATAATACACACGGCTTCGTTTTTTTGGGAAGAGTACATAATCAAGTAGACAAATGGGATTTGGAAACTTGATTTGTAATCAAGTATACGTTACTAAATTTGTTACCAATGAAATATATAAGTTTCTTATTTTTTTTAGTTTACTAGTTTTTCTAAGTTTTACCGGTTTAGTTAAATTTAATGACATATTCTAAACCAAATTCCCTAAACCGGTCTGCTTTCTTGCGATACTGTTCCTCAACCTGTTGCTCTTCCTTGGTTTGTTCCGGTATAGCTATAAGTGTACGTCTTCAAAGGTTTAGTTATCACCACAACTTAATTTTGTTTTTTTTCTTCTTCTCTGAATTAAAATTGGTAGTGTGCGCCTGTGAGTGTGCGGGGGATGTAAGGCCACGATGGGTCATGATAATATGATATTTCGATATCTTGACTTGCAAGCCAGTAAAGTATGTATATTTTTTGTGTGTGTGTGGTAAAAGTAGTTTGGTGGTGAAAACTTATACGTACTGATCACAATTTATTGTTACTATGAACTATGTGACTGAACATAGTATTGAGACTTGGGATATTATTAAGTGTCATTAAACGATTGAATGTATGACTAAATGTCATTAAATATTTTTCTATGATCGAGACTTTGAATTTATTTTACGAGCGTAATAGGATTGACTCTTGAGTGTTTTCGGGAATATATAGATTGACTTTCACAAACCATTCAAAAACTGATCGAATGAAACTGAATAAAAAGATTTGAAAATGCGGTGAGCGTGGATCGAACACGCGACCTTCAGATCTTCAGTCTGACGCTCTCCCAACTGAGCTATCCCCGCAACTTATTAAATGTTTCTTAACGTTCAATTAATTACTCAAATACAAGCAATTCCCTAAACACTATTAATCAGCTTAGACCAACAAGCTCATAATCAAATATTTGTTTTACGGTGGTTATAGGCATTACGCATTAGGCAGCTTTCAGATTTTGACAAATCAGAATAGAGCATAGCATATGGCCGCAAGATACGAGTATAAGACCGAACCAATTAACCTAACGATGGTCTGACTTTCTTCCACATATTTTCATTACAAGTTTAATTCATAAGATCTATATATATTCACAAAAAGACAGACATTACATGAACATTAAGAAAAAAGCGACGTTATAAAACTTTATGATATGTTCATCAATATTTTAGTTGTTATTTTTCCTCATTAGATTTTTATGTTACAATTTATTATTTGATGATTTTTTTTCCTTTTTGGAAAGAGCTACGTCTCTCTGAAGTCGTCCACGGTCCTCAAAAATCTAGAAACGTTCCTAATCGGAGTAACAATGATGGTTTCATAGACCCAGTCATGGAACCTTTATAAAGAAAGTTAAAACCATGATTGATCTACAAATAGTGTTGGTAGTACTACAAGTACTAGTTATAGACTTATAGTGTAGTGGTTGAAAAAACGTGTGGAACAAGCCATCACAGCCATATCATGGTCCGAGTCACATACATTAGTTTTTTTCTATGCTTCGAAAAAGACAATCAAAGATCCAAAGTCACTTGAAAACCCACTTAACAATGTTGACCTTTAAAACTGGAAAAGTCAAAACGATGCTAGTCAAAAACCTGGTTGATTACGGTTGGACCGGCTCATCACTCTTCACAAACATCTCTAGATGATAGCAACGTTTAGTTACAATTACAAGTTACACTAAAAAGTCTGAAATTGGAATCAGTCCTACCAAAGCAGGTTATAAAACATACTACTTTCTTTACTCGTTAAACCAAAAACTATAATAAAACATGCAACTTTACCCAAATGTTGAATTTCCACTGAAAAAAGTTTGGACCATTTCAACATTTACAAAATTATATAAATTGACAAGAACACAACAACTAAAACTTGTAGAATATCTATGGAATACTATGTAAGTTTCTATATCCTCCAACTTTATAAAATTCGATTTGTTGAATCATAGAAGAAAAAACGAATTATGTATATATATATATATACAAAAGATAAGATTTTATCAAAAAATGGCTTAACCCAAGGCAACTAACTATCCGGAATTTATCAATCAATTTCTTCTCCATATTAAATTCCATACCATAAAACGAATATTGCAAAAACATTACTCTATCTTATTTTTATTAGTAGTACTAATAAATCTAGGAAACAAATAATTTAAAATTTGACAATTGTCTTCGTAAATTCGTCTGCTTGATCTCTTCTTCTTCTTCTTCTTCTTCTTCTTCTTCCTCGTCTTCTCAATTTCCTCAAGCTTTCAATGCCGTGTCGTTGACAAAAGATTAACTTGGGCAACGTACAGGTGCGCACGATAATGGAGACGGCGCCGCCGTCCTTGGTCTCTAAAGCTAGAACCGCCTTCAATTCCGCCGCGGCTAAAGCGGAGCGCGTCTTCACTGATCTCAAATCTGATCGAGGTTTTATTCTATTTCCTCTTATCTCTCCATTCCCGTAGCTTCCGCTTCAATATTGACTTAATTTTGTTTTTTTTGTTCTTCCAAATTTTCTCATTTACTAAAATTTGACTGATGAATAGATGCTTATCGCTCGACCTCTGATTGTATCTGTTGTTGTGGATTAATTCGAATTCTATATTTGGGTTCTTCTCTCTTGTCAAATTCAAATCTATTTCTGTTGTTTCTCTTTGTTTCTGGAGTCAAAATTCAAATCTATTTGGTGATGTTTTATTGATTTTTTTTCTTTTTTAAATTGGAATTTTGTTGGAGAGGAGGAGAAGCAATCGACGAGGAATGTGAATGACTCTCAGGTAGCTTCTTTGCATAGAAAACACAATTGTGGAATCATTCTTGAGCAATGGAATCAATAGATTCGATAGAAAAAAATTCTGGGGAAAATGAATAGAAATAGAGTAATATCAATGATGTGAAGATTATACAATTTAAAGGATTTGCCTTTTGGTATTGAGAAGTAGTAAGCTAGTCACTTTCTTGCTCACCAAAATTGCAGAACATATGTATGTGTTTTTGTGGATGATGAGAAGAAAAAAGAAGTTTACTTGATCCATTATAGAGACTGTCAAAGAGCTGTACAGTGTTATAGGTGTTGGACAATATTCAGCATTTCGTTGAGCTTTTGAAGTTTCATGATGAAGTGTGTTGTGAGTGTTGACTATAGGGATGTTTTTTTTGGTTTACGCTAATTGGCAATGCTGGGAACAGGAGGAGAATGAAGTGAAGACTCAGGGGTGGAGAACTGCACATATTAGGAAAAAGCAAGAGTGGCAAAATAAACTGAAAAACTTGAGAATTGGGAGGAAAGAAGTTGAAGATCAAGACAAGGTTGAGGATTCAGCCATGGCTGCCCCTTTCTATGACGAGAATTTTTATATTCTTAAAGCAAAGCAAGAACAAGAAGCCAAGGTATCATCAATGGTCCATCTTTTCGGATCGGTGTTTGTTGCTACGGGCATTGTCAAAGGATTTTATTTGCCTGTGGTCAAGACTTTAGTTGCTTCTCCGTGTTTATATGATTATCTTTGAACAATTTCTAGGCATCTGATGTCGGCTGCATGGTAGAATCTCTAAATGCGGTTGATGCGAACAGCATTCCTCTGGCATCCGTTGTGAAGCAGCTGGCTGTAGCAATCGAGTGAGTCTTGATACATAACGTTTACCACACTTCAGATCTTTCCTTACTTCTTTTTCATGTAGTTTCTGGCGAAAAAGTTTTTGAAAGATTTAGTTAGTAGGTTTGAATCTGTAGTAATCCATGAGGCTGAAGTATATGTGTTCACCTTATTCTCTGGCTAAAGCATTTCATAATGTTCCTCTCCGCTTTCTCATTTTTTTTTTTCTAACTTTGTTTTTTCAGAGCAGGAAAAAGGGCTAAGAATGTGAAAGACTTTGTTGCATCATCTGGAAGTTCATCACCAGTGAGGGAGAGGGGAGGCTTGAGCCTCTCTGCGGTGAAATCACTGGTTCTTGGTGAAAAAGAGGATAAGCTTGGTTTTGATTCAGGAGATGAGGATAAACTTGTGTCTCTAATAAATGCCTTGTTTAATGTTGGTAGGTTTGCCTTAGACGAAGAAATTTTTCTTCATCAACCTGTATTCCAGTTATAGCTATTTATCTTCCCACAACTTTGGCATATTTTTTTTTACAGATAGTGGCTTTCTCAGCAGAAAGATTGTCTCTGATTTGGAGTCTCCGACCAACAGATCATCTTTTGCAAAAGATCTTCATGCTGCTCCCCCTAGTAGTTTTGTTGTTAAGCTAGCTGAAGTAATTGGAAGTTTTACAACACCCAGGAGAATGGCTTTGTTCTGGTGCAGGGTGGTTGAAGAAGTAAGTTTTGTGTTGCAAATTTTGGATTTAAAATCTCCTTCTTCACCTTTTTAGTGTAATTAACTCGTGAATTAGGATTAGTGGATAGTTCAACTCTGTTGGTGAATGTCATTTGAGAAGTTACTACAACAAAATGTGAAATATTGAAGCCTTTTTCATAATTTCACTCAAATAATCTGCATGTGCAGTTGAGGAGATTTTGGAACGAAGAGAAACACATACCATGGATACCTCTGGACAATAATCCAGATTTGAAAAGTTGCCTACTGCACCAATGGTTACAGGTTATAAACTGTTGTCTTGCCAGGAAAGCCCGCAACGTAGCTGCTTCCGAAGCATTAGATGCGGTAATGAGGCAAGCCAGTTCTGCCAATGAAAAGTCAGACGTTTCAGAATCAATGGGTTCTCTTTTGTATGCTAAAAGTAACTCCGGGGAACTTATACTCCGTTTGGGCGTTTATAACCAAGTTGAGAACTTAACAATGTTGGAAACTGGTGAACCTGTGTATTCCCCAATAACACAGGTTCGTAACTTCCGTCATAGTTAATAAAACACTAAAACTGTAGCTACCTTTTCTATCTCTGAAGTCTTAGTGTTTATATCCTTGTAGGAAGGTCCGCTGTTGACGGAAGATCTTATTAGAGAAACAGAGGAATTAGTACTTCGGACAGGGAGGTCAGTGCCATCTTTTATTTGTTGTAGTTTGATATAAAATTTACACTCCACAGCGATTCTGGTGATTGAAAGTGAACCAATCTGCTAATGAATTCTGAGTTGGTGATTGAAAGACCAGTAACAGTCAGTTAGATTGAAATAATAGACGTATTATCTGGCTGAATAATATATAATTCCGTTTCGTTATTCAGACATCCAATTATCTTGATAGATTGGATTATTGTCTTTCTTATGGTTCAGCATGGGGGCTGGATGTTCTCAACTCTTGTCTGACATGCAGGCTTTCAAGGTGATCATCTTAATGAATAATCTTATTACTGTTTGGTATATAAGCACTCATGTAAGGAAAGAAATTGTAGCTGATATGAAATTGATAAGATCTGTACCTCTGTATTAGGCAGCAAATCCTGGCTGTATTTTGGAAGATTTTGTGAGATGGCACTCGCCACCAGACTGGACTGAAAATGGTAACATGTCTGGAGATGACTCTTCACCCGTTCGAGGTCAATTAAGTACCCGGATGCAGAAAGAAGGTGTGACCATTTCTCAGTTTCTCTATGTTGTTAAACCATTACTGTAATATTTCAAGTCGTATTCTCAACTGGTCTTACCAACGTTTTAAAAAAAATATTATTAGGTAATTTATGGCGTGAGCTGTGGGAAACAGCTAAACCACTCCCTGCTGTTAAACAAGCACCTCTCTTTGATGAAGATTTAGCTGTGTAAGTTTCAATAGCATGTCCTCTTAAACGTAGTGAAATCTGTATTTGATCACTCATGGAGATCTTGTCCATTTCTCATTTAACTTATACAGAGAAGGAATCTTGAATTATTTGGAAGACATTCCAGCTGCTGAACTTTTTGAGCAGCTGTTTACTTCGCTAGTAAGTTTTTCCCAACAAATTGCGTATTTTTCTTTTTGTGAAGCTTTCTATCTGTAAGGTCAATCTCAAATTCTCTCACTTGCGCTACGTTAAATGGATGTCATTGGTTACACAGTTAAGGTTTTAGCTGTAAATAGCACTTTGACGATTGGATTGGTTAAAAATATTTCAGGTTTCCCTGGGGTTTGTGATGGTGGAGCCAGTTTTAGCTACAAACGATGACTTGTCAAAGCTTTTCTTTGAATGCAAGGATTATGTAGTCGCTATTTGTCAGGGGGGCGCATGGACCGATAAGCTTGATGATCTATGCCAGGTACTTTACTAGAGAGCTTTGCACAGATTCAAAAACGTATCTACATGCTTGGAAATCTATCACTTTAATAGAGTTAAGAATGTTTTATCAGATGCCAAAGTAAGGCCATGTGGATATGAACATTATGCTCACTAATCATACATCCTAATTGCATTTATTTGGTCATAATAGGTATACGAGACCGTGGAAACAATGTTATTACGTCCAGAAGAAGTTTTGAGATCAATGAAACAAACAGAGGAGTCGCCATCAAGTGGCAGCGAAACGAAACGGCGGTTTAAGCGGCTAGGTTTCATCTTTCGTGGTAGTAAAGAAAGAAAGCAGACAAGAGTTCCATCAGAAACTGAACAGAAAAGCACCGAACCTAGCCCACGCCAATCATTCTCTAGTCTTTTTGATGGCAAGTCGTCTCTGTTTTCAAAGAGACCTCCTAGACCTGAAAATGTGACGCTTGTCTGAATCCATATTATTTATTTGATTTGTTTCATCTGCTTTTAAGTCATTTCTCAGTTTTTTGTATTCTTCTTCTGGGGTTTTAGGTTGTTAAGTTGATCAATTGGTTGGTAACTGTAAAGTTATCTTATTTAAAACATTTCTGAAGGTATGGTGAAATGCAAATAAATGGAAATGAATAAGATGTGTAAAAGCTTTTAGAACATTTGTGTAAATTATTAGATTTCTGAGATGCTGTTTTAGATGGTTGCCTAAAATTAAGAAGTTGAAAGAGTTGAATGAACATTCAAACCAATTTTTTACCATTTAAGATAAATAAGTTGGAAAAATGATTCAACCTAAAAAGTTGAAAAAATGAATTAATTATAAAGAATTTTTTCTCAACTTGTTCATCTCCTATTTTGCAGAGAAATGAACTGAATTTTATTCATTTCTTTTTTCAACTCAAATTTTTCATCCATATGCAACCATTTGCACCTTAAGGTTTCTACACAAGATATACATAAGAAAAATCAAAACTCTCTAGAGTTGGTTACTTTCCCACAATAAACTTTTCCTAATGTTTAGGTTGTTGTTTGATCAATTCCTTGGTAACTGTAAGTAAATTGTTTCATTATAACATTTCTCAAAGTGATGGCAAAAAAAAAGAAAAAAAACATTTCTCAAAGAAAATAACATGGGCCGTTGGGCCTATGGACTATTTGATGTTACTAAAACGCAGACGTTTTCGAGAGTTCATATTACTGAATCCAAATTTAGAAGCGTAATAATAATCAGAGATCTTATAATAATAATGTTCATATTATTCGTTTTACACAAGGAAATAAGACACGTGTAAAATCCTCTGAATTTTCCATATTCTTTCGTGACTTGCTCAAAGCAGAGAAAGGTCATATGCTTTTCTCCAGTTCCTCTCTCTGTCTATCTCTCTCCTCCTTCAATAATTTCTGCAAACCCTAACTTTCTCATTCGGCGCTCAAGTTTCTCTCCACCCCTTCGGTGAGATTTCAATTCCTCGGTTTTCTCTTGTTTTCATTTTCGTCTTGTTGCTGAAAGTCACGAATCTGAGCAGTTTTTATGTTTTGAAAGCCATAATAGCAGGATTTAGGTTTCTGATTTTGAGAAAGTAGTGTTGAGGATGAACAGATTCCATTTTCCGACGATTTTTGATTGATTGTGTTGCGTTTATGATTACGAGTGTTGAATCTCACCGACATCTTGTTGTTACAGAGATTTGGTGCGATGATGTTGCGTGCTGTTTTTAGGAGAGCTTCCATTAGAGGCTCTTCTTCTGCTTCGGTTAGTGTTTGATTCGTTACCATTTTGATTTGATTTTTCTCCGATGTGATAGTTTTTTTTATCTAATTGATCTCTCTCTCTGTTTCAGGGATTGGGAAAATCATTGCAATCCTCTCGTGTTGCAGTGTCTGCTCAATTTCATTCTGTTTCAGCAACAGAGGTACTTTTTTTGTTCAATGATTCATGCTTGATTTTGGTTCTGTGGACAGCTATTTATAAATTCAATCATCTTAGGATGTGTTTAACTAGTTGATTCTATATGCTTCTTCCATGAACAAGTTATTTAACTGTCATTACGAATTGTACAGACGTTGGTGCCTCGTGGAAACCATGCTCATAGCTTCCATCACCGTTCTTGTCCAGGTTATTATTACTACCTTTTTTTGTTGTTTTTGTTGTTTTGCTAGGTTAAGATCTTTAACTTGACAATTGTTCTCTTATTTGCAGGGTGTCCAGACTGTTCAAGGTTGGTAACTCAGTCCTTTTGTTCATGTATAAGACTCAATTCTCTCACCATTTTCGCTGAAAGTGTTATATTCATGTGTGTAGGACTATTATCAACGGTTACCAAGGCACAGCCCTGCAAAGATGGGTCAGGCCCTTTTCATCTGATAGTGGTATGATTGCTCTAGCTGAAACTTTTCCCTTTATGTCAAGTTATTTTGGTTTTTCTGTCCCATGTTTTGGAACACCAGAGCTTAGTCTTATGATCCGTGTGGGTTAATTGGATTTGCTCTTTACTGTTATTGTAACTTGTATTTCTAGGCTTTTTGACTCACACTTTTTTGTATATGTGATTGAAGGGGATGTCGTGGAAGCTGTTGTGCCACACATGGGTGAATCAATCACTGATGGCACCCTAGCCGCCTTTCTGAAGAGTATGCTTTTCTTTACATTATCTTCTTGCTCGTTTCTTTCCGGTGCATTTATGTATCTAATATTTTCATTGTATGTGCTTATTGTTCTTGCAGAACCTGGCGATAGAGTAGAAGCTGATGAGGCTATTGCACAAATTGAAACTGACAAGGTATCAAACAATTACTTATCTTATTATCTCCATTCCAATAGATGTTGGTCAGTATCTTGTGTAGCTTTCCTAATACTAGTGTTTGATTCATCTATGTGCTTTAGGTTACAATAGATATTGCTAGCCCAGCAAGTGGTGTGATCCAAGAGGTAAACTATTTGTGTACTTTAATGTTCCTGTCGTTCTTCTCTTGTGTTCCTATGCCCAATTACTTTTTTCTTTTTTGCAGTTTCTAGTCAAGGAAGGAGATACTGTTGAACCAGGAAACAAGGTTGCAAGAATTTCTACATCTGCGGATGCTGTGTCTCATGTGGCACCCTCAGAAAAGGCACCAGAGAAACCTGCTCCCAAGCCTTCTCCTCCTGCTGAGAAGCCCAAAGTTGAAAGTACCAAAGTTGCAGAGAAACCCAAGGCACCATCACCGCCACCTCCACCGCCATCCAAACAGTCAGCTAAAGAACCGCAGCTTCCACCTAAGGATAGGGAAAGACGGGTATGAAAACTATGTCATTTATTCTTTACTTATATAATGCTCCGTGTGTTTTCTCTATGAAAGAAAAGCATTTTACGTTCACAAGATTTGATGATATCATCTAACATCGATGCAGGTTCCTATGACAAGACTTCGCAAACGGGTGGCAACTAGGTTGAAAGACTCTCAGAACACTTTTGCGTTGCTGACAACTTTCAATGAAGTTGATATGTGAGTTACAGTTGACAACCCCATGTTGATATGTCTCTTTATCATTTTGAAATGCCCTTAGTGCACTAATTTTAACCCAACTCTTAAGTTCACCAACAAAACTTTCCTTCTTCACGTAGGACTAATCTGATGAAGCTCCGATCTCAGTACAAGGATGCTTTTCTTGAAAAGCACGGAGTGAAGTTGGGGCTTATGTCTGGTTTCATTAAGGTATGGTAAAAAACTCAAAAGTTTCCTGAACTATTTAGCATATCAGGACTCAACCGATTAAGTAATCTTCTTGAACTATTTGTTTCAGGCTGCTGTTAGTGCCCTCCAGCACCAACCTGTAGTAAATGCAGTTATCGATGGAGATGATATCATTTACAGAGACTACGTGGATATCAGTATCGCTGTTGGTACCTCTAAGGTTTGTTTCCGCAATTCTTTTGACATTGAGTGATAATATCATTTGGGCTTTTGAGATAGTTTTGATTGATTCCTCTTCTCTGTGTATTGTATCCCAGGGTCTTGTAGTTCCAGTCATAAGAGATGCTGACAAAATGAACTTTGCTGACATAGAGAAAACAATAAACGGTCTCGCTAAGAAGGCTACTGAAGGAACCATATCAATCGATGAGATGGCAGGAGGATCATTCACAGTATCAAATGGTGGTGTCTATGGAAGTCTTATAAGCACTCCTATCATCAACCCTCCTCAGGTTCGATTCGATCCTTGCAATACTAAAAACCAATCAAAGAAAGGTGTTTTTTTGTTTGTTTGTTACTAATGCAAATAAATCTATCATACGTAGTCTGCTATTCTTGGAATGCATTCAATTGTGCAACGTCCAATGGTTGTGGGAGGAAGCGTAGTTCCGAGGCCAATGATGTATGTCGCGCTGACTTACGATCATAGGCTAATTGATGGAAGAGAGGCTGTGTATTTCTTGCGCCGTATTAAGGATGTTGTGGAAGATCCTCAGAGGCTTCTTCTCGACATATGATAAAGATCCAAGACAGAAGAGATCATAAGTTTCTGTCTTTTTACCAGTTTCCTTTCAGGTAAAACCATTACGGATACTGCAATCTGCAAATGATGCTTTGAAAAAAGAACGAAACTTTTTTTTTGGAGTTTTCTTAATAGTTTTAAGAGTTTTTGCCGGGCGAGGAAAGCATCGGTGTATTGAGTTTTCTTTTATTTTATAATATTCATACAGTTTGAACAAAATGTTACAATTTTGACTTTCAAAAAATAATGCCACTGATAATTATTGGTTAAAAATGGTTTCCATTTCCATGGAGTTGCATTGTTCATTATGGGGTACTGAGGATGTATGGTTGTTTCTTGTTGTAGGGGATAATTGTCCGAAAGATATATCTTTAGTATCGGTTTAGCCAATATCAAAAACAAATTACAAATATATGTGACCTCCTCACCTTAATTTTTTTACTTGGATTAAGGAAAAAATTATGACATTTTAAAAGTTAAACAATAACTGAAATTTGATCTCACTCTTCATTAAATTGTATGCTTGCTTCCGATTGGAATGTCAGACTTGATTTTTTGGATTTCAAGGGTTTGTGACGCGGACATGGACGATTTCAAAGGAGCAATACAACACGTATAGTAAGATTAATCTCGTTTTATGTTGCTAAATCTTTTGTACTAAAATAAATAAATAAGAACGTGTATTACTTAAAAATTAAAATCTTACAAAAAGTGAACAAGTAAACGTGTAGTAAATCATAGATATTTGAAGATACAAACGGTTCTGTTTCTTCTGTCTTTTTCCATCTGTATTTTATTGAAACAAATATTACAACAGAAGAAGCCCAAAGACAAAGAAAGTAAGATAGTCCAAATAGAAAGTCTGCAAATAGAACGGTTAAAAGGGTTTGCAAATGCAAATAGAAATAACAATTTTATTTGTTAAAAGGGTTTGCAAAGAAAAAAAATACCATTTTAATATATATATATATATATATATATATATATATAT
>Ga0041059_1001899_pt1 | contig 16180 bp, 10 predicted proteins | sample AraColnosormetaG_FD_56232 | JGI IMG/M metagenome (GOLD analysis project Ga0041059, IMG submission 56232) | Arabidopsis roots microbial communities from North Carolina, USA - Col MF nosort | ecosystem: Host-associated > Plants > Roots > Unclassified | place: USA: North Carolina | collected...
ATATTATAAATTAATAATTATGTAAATTTATCACTATATACACATATGTATGTATATATATATATCAATATTATATGTAAAATATTTACTGAAATATGACTCTAATATTTATTTATTTCAATTTCTATTAATTATTTGTAGAGCTTAATTCTAATATTTTTACTACGTCGAAAAAACTTTGTATTATTTTTTAAACTTAATAATTGTTTTTTGCTTGTAATTAGTTTTAGAAAAAAATATTGATTATAAAGAAAAAAGTATTTTTTATATCGATTTTTTGTAAAAATTACAAAATTTGTAAAATCTCTTTATAAATTAATAATTATTAATTTATCGATAAACTAATACCTCTCTAAATTAATAAATTTTTTCGGTCCCGACATTATTAATTTATAGAGGTTTTACTGTAAATGATTACGTGGTTTTATAATAATTCAATTAAAATGTGTTTTGAGAAAATGGAGCAGAATATACAGTATAAAACATATGAAAGAAAAGAGAGACTCACGAAATTTTGAATATATCAATCCTTTGCATTATTTTCTGTGAAGTCTTACCCGAACATTAATGTGAGTTACTTGTTTTTCAATCGAAGTTATTAGGCTTGTTATGTTGCAACACAGAATTCAGGACTTCACCAATGAAAGATGATATAGCTGTAAACTCAAAGTCTCACTCGTCATCATCATCATCATCATCATCATCATCATCATCATCAGCAGCAGCAGCAGCAGCAGCATCATCGTCATCATCATCATCCTCATCGCCTTCCACAGCCTCCAGTCCCTCCGCTAATGCCACCCCACCCAAAACTCCGGCCACCGCCCCGACCGCCAGTCCAGTCCCCATCCCACCGAACTTGCTCCCCTTTTCCGGCGCGTATGGATCGCCATAAGGAAGCGCGTAATTTGATCCTGGAGTCTCTCGAACGGTGACAGTGACGTCGAGTTTGCCCTGAGGTCGGCCAGAGGGGCGTTTGAGCTTGAGGGTTTTCATGAAGGGGACGCCGAAGCCGACGTCATCAATGACATCACGGAGGCTGAGATGGGCGGAGCCGATGAGGGGCTTTGTGTTCTCTTCACGGCCTGCGTGTACGATGTTGATGTATACCTTGTCGTCATCGTCGTTGGCCGGAGGTAAAGCGATGACAAATGTCTCGTTCCACGTTGTACAAGTGTTGCCGTCTTCGTCAACTCTTGTGGAGGATTTGAACTTCGGATCGATCCATACAACGGCGTATGGCTTGTTTGGGCCGTTGCGCCAGTTCACGTTCTTGATATCCTTTGCCGATGAGATGGTCACCTCTACTTCTCGGCCGTGGGATGACATTTCCTTGAGGGTATATTGGAAAATTATTTTGCACGACGAAAATAACATGATTCATCCCTGTGTTTATGTATATATATGTTTTAGTTATTAGTTTATCTGTTTAACAGAATACTTGGTCCAATCAAAAAAATAGTTGACATCAAACGAAAATAAAAAGAAATAAATAGTTAATATTTATATCGTTGTCTTGCGATATGCTTGTGAGAATAATATTATAGCCGACATGTCCATTTAGTCGGTCCAATTGTAAATCTATTGTCTATGCGTATACGCTATTGACGACCAACTTTTAAAAATCGGGCCATACATTCGAAATGGGCTCTTTCAGACATGAACCAAGGTTTTCTTAGGAGGTTTGGTACAACCTACTGATAAATCCAATGCCAATATTCAAAACCATGTGAGTCTTCACTTAAATCCAAACTCTACATTGGGTGGAACTGATTTTAACGGTGACACAATAATCTTTCCCATTGAATGAATGGACATGCGGTTTAACCGCGGATAAAATGTGGTGCGGTTTTAATAGTAACGAAAATATATACACATATATTTGCAGATATTTTCATTACTATTGAAACCGCACTGCATAATACGGTTCGGTTTTCATTTGGAGTCAAGGTAATTCCAGATTAGATTATTCATTTATTTATCCAAAAACTTAAGATATGGACATTTAGCATTGGTTCCTCCCTCTGTCTTTCTTCACAGCATGTACTATCTCCCATCTATTATTTTCCATCGGCTTTAAAGAGATCAGCTGGATCATCAATGACCCATAAGCTCGAGTGGGTAGATAAAATGTAATATTTTGTGTTGTAGATTGTTGGTTGGGTAGAAATTGTAAACTTTGATTTTATATAATAAAGAAACTAAAGACATTTTTTAATATATAAATTGAAGACCATGAATTTAGTTACCTGACATCGGTGCATTGTGCAAGCTTTTTTAGAAAAAATAAGTCTTGTTGCAGTATAATCAAATCTTGTATAAGGCAAAGTCACATTCGTATAAGTTAGTTATTAAGTTAAGAATCGTGAGTTATAAGTTGTGTCGTTCATTAGAGTGTCTTCTCAACACAGTGTTTCGTTTCATATAAGTATAGATCGAGTCTTGTTTCTGTAACACACAGTCGAGTTTTGTAATACAATCAAGTCAATAAGATTGTTTACGTTCATACTCTGTTTTTTCTTTCATACTCTGTTCTTCACACAAAACATTAACAAGACTTTGGCGAAACATAAGCTAGCGCTTAGATTTGTGTTGATGCATGTGAATATGATCCTCCATAAACCTAAATTTTAGTTGTTTTCTTAACTAAAATTTGTTTTTGTATTATTTTTAAGATATTTCTTTGTGTTTGAGAATCTTAAATAAAATGTCATAATGGTTTCTTCTTCAATGTTTTTTTTCTGATAAAGGTTACTTCTTCAATGTTATGCGAAGTTTTTATTTTATTTTATTATTAGGGTTTTCTGCAAAATTAACCCTTCAAGTCAATCTTGTTTGCAAGTTTAGCCTCAAAGTTCGAATTATGCAAGTCAATCCCACAATCTTAAAAGTCACTTGCAATACAGCCCTCCCGTGTATCGATGACGTGACACTCGATAACTCTGTTTGAAAATATAAGGGTTTTGTGCAAAAAAACCTCAATATAATTTATACTTTGCAAGACAAACCTCCATATCGAATAAATACATATCAAACTACAATCTAAAAAGTCTCTAGCAATATAGCCTTTTTGTGTATCGATGACATGATAATCGATAACTCATTTAGAGATTTTATAAGTCTATAGAATATATTACTTTAATGCATGTAATTTAATTTAATTATTGATTTAAGTTTTAAATAAAATAAAACCGAACCGATAACCAAAATATCCAGAAACGTAGAAAATATCCAAAATAATACCTATAACTGTAATTATAAAATCAAATATTAATTATTTTTAGAACCAAAACAATCAAATACTTTAAATAATCAAACTATCCAAATATTAAATACTATTTTACAAAATAGAACCAAAATTGTTATCATTGTTATCATTGGCTTATTAATTTTTGTAAGTCGGCTATTATGGTTTTTGTAAAGCTAGGCATTCTTGGTTTGGGTAATTTATACACAATCAGTAGAAAGTACTAAGTAGAAACCATAAGATTTTATTAGCCGGAGAAGTCGTTGTCGAACCTCCACAGTTCCACTTATTACCTACTAAACTAAATATGGGAAGTAGAGTCCTTGAAATCCAATAAAGTGTTTTCTTCCATGTATAAAATAGGGTATATATGTACAGTTTATAGCGATTACAGAATGTAGGTAAAGAGGAAATCATTATAGAAAACCCAACAACTTCATCAAATCCATCTATAAATTATAATTTCAGAAATTTAAACATTAATTTTGTTTCATTAGCAAAATTATACACATTTGTTTAGACAACGTTGCAAAGGTTTCTCCAATCTGATAGAACTTCTTAAAACTTGATGAAACTGTGGTTAAAAAAATACTAATACTCAAATGCTTATATACCACACCGGTTAGTCCAACCTCTCGTCAAACATTAAGCATCTAAACAAATATTATAAACTATTGAAATGAAAGCATATGCATGTCTTCAGAAAATATAGAAAATATAAGGTGTCATGCACATGTAATTAAAAGTAGTGTATATATAGGATCGTTTTAAATACAGGTACGATCCAAAATACTACAATTTTGGCTTGGTTTGAGCTTCGTTACCATCTTTATCGGCATTTATAGTGTCCTACACTTGTAGCATCATTACAATACTTATTTTTGTATCTCAATTCTCAACCTCTATCCTTAAACTACAACTTAATTTAACTTAACAATTCATGCAAATAAATTTACGGAAGAAAAGTGTAATTGAGTCATTAATTGAATCACAACTACTTCCATGAAACCTTAAATGCCTAACCCAACTACACACTGCACATCTCTATAAAACACAGCCTTTAGTTCTTTCTTTACCACTCTCCACACTACACTCTAGTCTCACACAAAAAGAAAAACAATAGCTAATTTAATATCTTCTTGTGATCATCACAATACCACATTGATCCAAGGCCAGTTAAAATCTCTTTCACCATGAAGATAAAGATTATGAGCAAAACACATGTGAAACCAACAAAACCAGTACTAGGGAAGAAACAATTCCACCTCACCACATTTGATCTTCCTTACCTTGCTTTCTACTACAACCAGAAGTTTCTACTCTACAAGTTCCAGAACCTTCTAGATCTCGAGGAACCCACATTCCAAAACGAGGTCGTGGAGAATCTCAAAGATGGTTTGGGTTTGGTTCTTGAAGACTTCTATCAACTCGCCGGTAAGCTGGCCAAGGACGATGAAGGAGTCTTCCGTGTTGAGTACGACGCTGAAGACTCAGAGATCAACGGCGTAGAGTTCTCCGTCGCTCATGCTGCTGACGTAACCGTCGATGATCTAACGGCTGAGGACGGGACGGCTAAGTTCAAGGAGTTGGTTCCTTACAATGGGATCTTGAACTTGGAAGGACTTAGCAGACCACTCCTTGCTGTCCAGGTATGATGACTTCTTTTAATGTTTATATATTTTATACATATTACACTAATCCCATGTCAGTATCTTTGTCGTCCAACTTGTTTATTTTCACGTATAATAATATAGAATTAGATTTTCAATCGGCGTGACGAAAGAAAATATATACAACTAGATAACCACTACTGATTTTACGTATCTGAATTATCACACAAATATCTGATTATGTAATCATTTCTATGTGGTTATGTTTACTGAATCTTGATGCATGTTATGTAATAAATATATATTGAACTACTACCCGTCAATAAATATTACCATTTCAAGAGAAACATCACGTAACATCCAAAACTCTATTAGTATTAGCTATAAAGAAAAAATAAAATGAATTACAAAATAATAAAATAACGCATAAACCAGTATATGAAGTACAAGTGTATCTTTCCAGCAAGAAAAAGGAACGCAGTTCACGTACTTCAGAAAATGCTGACATTAACTTTGATCAAAACAGAGTTAAAAATGGGAAAAATATTGACATCTCCTAACTACTGAAGAGTGCATATTAAATCACAAAACACTATACACGACTTAAATGGTAACAAAAAATCAGGTTGACATGCATTTTATACAAAAGTTTCTTGTTACCAATAAAATTTGTTATTTTAGAAGCTTGACATGCATACTTTATGCTTATGAATATATTACACATGCACGTATTATACCATGACCATACACATATGTATAAGATATATGTGTATGTTCATTTTCATCTCTACAGTAATTGTAGTCAATGATTTGAGAAACTCGGTTTTCGAATCCCTTTTTTTTTACTGTTTTTTTTTTTTATTGTGTAATTTTTTGTAAGAGAAAAATAAATTAACTGACACAACCATAAATACAACATTCAATGACTGACCAATAACATGCTACGGATACAAACTATGAGTAAATAGCAAACACCACGTATGCATGTACAAAATAAGTAGATAGATTAAATTTGTATATATCACTCAACAAATAGTACACATTAGAGAATTTAATAGTCATTATCAATCAATCCTATACAAATATAAATATCAGCTTTAGCGCCAACTAAATCATATGAGTTTCATCATCATTTTTTTTTATCATCGACCCACGTTGACTACTTGACTATAACAGTATAAAAATATTGTTTTCACACCAAAAAAAACTAATAGAAATATTGTACAAGAAAATAACAACGTCGTGTAATATTGAGATTCGTGGGGATAAACACTTTCACCTAAATAGCTGTTCAAAAATAAAATAACTTAAACACTTTCAACGTCGTATATTTGATTGATTGTATTCATACGTATTAAAACGTGTATATATTGCATACGTAACTTCATTCATTATACAAACTTTCATTTTCGTCGGATATGGTCATTTAAATTCTCAACGGCATTAATGTGCATTGAATGTAATGGCTTTAGAATATAGGTGTAGTCGTTGGGAGAGTCATTGTCTATGTTGGTCTCGAAACTATCGTCCAAATCAAACACTCCAAACCATTAACATGAAAAAAAAAGCATTACACTAAAATTTAAAAGAAAAATAAAAACATTTTCACAAGTATTAATTAACCAACATTTTTCGTTTCGCAACAGGTGACCAAGCTAAAAGATGGGCTTGCAATGGGCCTAGCTTTCAATCACGCAGTCTTAGACGGGACATCCACGTGGCATTTTATGAGCTCATGGGCCGAGATCTGTCGTGGAGCCCAATCCATCTCGACTCAACCTTTCCTTGACCGATCGAAGGCGCGTGACACGCGCGTGAAGCTCGACCTCACTGCTCCCAAGGACCCCAACGAGACCTCCAACGGCGAAGATGCTGCCAATCCGACGGTGGAACCGCCGCAGCTAGTAGAAAAGATCTTCAGGTTCTCGGACTTTGCTGTCCACACGATCAAGTCAAGAGCTAATTCAGTAATCCCATCGGACAGTTCAAAACCATTCTCAACATTCCAATCCCTGACATCACACATCTGGCGCCACGTCACCTTAGCGCGTGGACTCAAACCGGAGGACATAACTATTTTCACCGTCTTCGCCGACTGTCGCCGCCGCGTTGATCCTCCAATGCCGGAGGAATATTTCGGAAACTTGATTCAAGCGATCTTCACCGGAACAGCGGCGGGGCTACTAGCAGCGCACGGACCGGAGTTCGGAGCTTCGGTGATCCAGAAAGCAATCGCGGCACACGACGCGAGTGTGATCGACGCACGTAACGACGAGTGGGAGAAATCGCCGAAGATTTTTCAATTCAAAGACGCCGGAGTGAATTGTGTTGCGGTGGGAAGCTCACCGAGGTTTCGTGTTTACGAGGTGGATTTCGGGTTTGGAAAACCGGAAACGGTTAGGAGCGGGTCGAATAACCGGTTTAATGGGATGATGTATTTGTACCAAGGTAAAGCAGGAGGCATAAGTATTGATGTGGAGATAACTCTTGAAGCTTCTGTTATGGAGAAGCTTGTGAAGAGCAAAGAGTTTTTACTTAGTGAGGAGGAAGAAGAAGATGATGGAAAGAAGCTCACCAATGGTAATGGCCATGTCAATGGTAATGGTAATGGCTATGTCAATGGAAATGGCAATGGGTTTGTTTGAGTGTTTGTTTAGTTTAAGGTTAATTAGATAATTAATCAAACTACATATTTTGGTTAATTAGCTAATTAATTTGATTAAGGAGAAAAACCTTATGGCTTTTTAAGTATGGTAATAATGTGCTCGTGGTTGATAATAAGCGTGTGTGGGTTATTTGTATGATTATGTAGTGTGTTTGGTTTGGAATTGTAATATTTGGACCATGGTTTTTTAGTACTTATGTTGTTTAAAGTTTCATGTACTGTTGTCAATAAAAAAGAAAAATTAGTTAATGCAATTGTTATCAAATCTGTTTTAACTTTCAAGTGAACGGTGTAACATAATTTGTTATTTAATTTGCTAATCTCTAAAACCCAATCACTATCTATCTTCAATGGTGATTACCAAAGCTAAACCACTCTGGTGTAAGGTTAAACAGTACACAACTTTGGTTTACAAACTCAAATTGATGATTTTTTTTTTGTTAATAAGAATTTCCTAAAAATAATTAAATCTAAAACCCTAAAGACAATCAGTCTTATGTTCTGCCGTCGTTCATTGTCTTCATCATCTCCGTTAAAAACAGAGCATTTTCAGATTGATCGACCCACTCTTTCTCCTTTCTCTCCATAAATCTCATCATGTTTTCATTAATACTCCATGGTGGAAGAAGGTCACGCGAGTTACATCAATGGCGGAATCTGAATCTTCTTCTCCAAAACTCCTCTGCTTTCACTGAATCGTTCTCTTCCGTTGTTACTACTACTAAAGATCTAAGTCTTGAAGATGAACGAAAGAGGAAAACTTTCACAGTCTCTTACCTTATTGATTCATTAGGGTTAACTACAAAACTCGCTGAATCAATCTCAATGAAAGCTAACTTCGATGAAAAAGGTAATCCAGATTCAGTGCTTAAACTCTTAAGAAGCTATGGATTCAAAGATTCTCAAATCTCAAGTATTATTTCCACTTACCCACGATTTCTCATTGAGAATCCTGAGAAAACTCTTCGTGCTAAACTTCATTTCTTGAAGCTTAACGGAGCTTCAAGCTCTGAGCTTACAGAGATTGTTTCAAAAGTTCCTAAGATCTTGGGAAAGAGAGGAGGGAAATGGATTAGTCATTACTATGATTATGTCAAAGAGATTTTGCAAGATCAAGATTCTAGTTCTTCTTCTTCCAAGAGAAAGCAGACGAATCGAAATCGAAATGTATCGGTTTTGAGAAAATTAGGAGTACCACAGAGACTGTTATTGAACTTGTTGATCTCTAGAGCTAAACCAGTTTGTGGTAAAGAAAGATTTGAAGAATCGGTTAAGAAGATTGTTGAGATGGGTTTTGATCCGAAAAGTCCAAAGTTTGTTAATGCTTTGTATGTTTTCTATGAGCTTAGTGATAAGACTATAGAGGAGAAAGTGAATGCTTATATAAGGTTAGGACTTAGTGTTAATGAAGTTTGGGCAGTTTTCAAGAAATGGCCTTTCTCTTTGAAATACTCTGAGAAGAATATAATTCAAAAGTTTGAGACTTTGAAACGTGTTGGTCTAACGAAAGAAGAGGTCTGCTTAGTGGTTAAGAAGTACCCTGAATGTGTAGGGACTTCAGAGGAGAAGATAGTGAAGTCAGTTAAAACTTTTCTTGAGCTAGGATTTACGAAAGACGAGGTTTTGATGATCATTAAGCGACATCCTCAGTGCATTGGATTAGCTGCGGATTCGGTGAAGAAGAAGACCGAGTTTCTTGTGAAGACAATGGGTTGGCCTTTAAAGGTTGTAGCTTCGACTCCTATTGTACTTGGTTTCAGCTTGGAGAAGTTCGTTTTACCGCGGTGTAATGTAATCAAAGCTCTTATGTCGAACGGGCTGATCGGTGAAATGCCTGCGATATCGTCTGTTTTGACGAGTCCTAAGCTGAAGTTTTTGAAGCTTTTTGTGGAGAAGCATCAGGATGTGTTGCCTGAGTTGAACTCTATCTTCACCGGAGATAGCATTCTAATAAATAAGATAGCATTGTGAAGAAAGATTGCTTATTGTAATTTGTATCATTAAAAGTCTAATCAGTCACCAAAATGTAAACCTTTTGTTGTAAGGAAACATTTTTTTAGGCAATAAAACAAAAAATGAGAACAGTTCAAGCTGATTCAGGCAAGAAATCAGAAAACTTGTAACACTTAAGATAAATTTGGTAACTTTTGGCAATTAAGGGTGTGTTTAGTATTTGTCTCTAATTAGTCTTCTAATTTGTTTTATTAACCATTTTTGTATGGTCACAAAATCTAACAAATCATGAGATTTCAGGTAAAACACTTGTCATATTCGATACATCACAACAACTAATCTTATTTTTTATTTCTCATTTTTGTATATAATAATAATTGTAAGGTCCAGAAATAGATAAGAAGACAGAGAAGGTTAACCACTCCATATCTACACTCTTTTCTTACCCCACCAAACCAAATTGTCATCTCTCATTTTCTTATTCAAGCTTCGAAACAACTCTTGAAACTCCAAAAACTTTTCCAATGTCGGAAGAAATACGAGAGAAAGATCTCACCGACTCTAAACCATCTCCACCGCAACCACCACCGAAACGTGGTCTCATCAGCCGCAAAAGACAGCTTGTGTTTCTCTCTTTCATGATTTTATTAGCCGCAAAAGGACTCGTTGGGATCGGAGAAATAGCGTTTGTAATCTTGTGTTATATCTACTTGTATGAGTTTCTCTCAAGATTTGCCTTCCCTCGCAAGCAAACAGAACAGAAGAAGAGACTCTCAAACCCTAAAAACAAACTCTTTCAAGCTTACTTCCTCGCCACTGCAATTATAGGTTACTAATCTTTTCTCATCAAATACTTATGTAAATGTTTTTGTAAATAATAAAACTCTTTCTCAGGCCTACTCTTCCCTCTTTGTTACATCGGAGATGGAATATACCGTGGAGACATTCACGGTGCTGGAGCCGCCGCACCACATCTATTTCTCCTCTCAGGTCAAGCTTTCACAGAACCTATTGGTTTCTCTGACAAGTATTCGATGCCAATAGGTATTCTTGGACCGGTTTTCTACAACGCTCGTAGGATTTTCGCTCTTTTGGATTGGGTTAAAGCAGAATTCTCCGACACTCAACGTCCTGGTGGTCCGTTGAGATTGTACGGAGGAAGAGTGATTGCATCGGTTAACACGGTGATGTGGTTTTATAATCTGTTTGGTCTCTTGTTGCCTGTGTTTCTTCCTAGGTCTTGTGAGATTTACTTCTCCGGTGATAACAAAGATGATTGAACTGATTTGTATTTGTCTCATTTAGAATAAAAATGTTGAGTTGTTCGTTTTAGTGCTTTGTGTCTTATGTCTCGATCGGGTAAAAGTTTTGGGTCTAATGGATTATTATTAATGGAGTATAAAGCAAGATATCTCGTCGAAAAAAGAAACAAAAAATCGTCTTGAACAAAATTAAGAAAGAATGAAACAAGATCACGAAAAACAAATTTTGGTTTTGTTGGCAAAAGCTAGATAAAGTTGAATATCTCTATATAGAGTAAAATGGGTAAAATGAGTCTTTTACCTAGTGGGTGAGACTTGAGAGTGAGGCATACATTGAAAGTTTATTCCCCACTAAGCATTCGAATGATAAAGTGATGTAACCGGTGAAAAATATAAAAATGGAATTTGATACTACTTCACATTGCCTTTGAAATACCCAAAGTTTTGGACAGTACGACACAAATTGAATTTAAAGTATTGTAACCATAAATTAAGTTCTCATAGTAACACGCATTACACATTCAACAACTTAGCCTTCCTATATAGAACTTTGAAATCTTAGAAGCAACATCGTGTTGCCTCGCAATCTCTAGAAACCTTCATAAATATTTTCAGATACATTTGTTGTGAACAACCGTAGAGAATGTCCCTCAACTACTAGAAAATCTCCCCGATCTCTTTTTTCAGCAATCCATTAACCTGTCAATGCAAAAGTCCATCATTACTCAAACTCTCTGAGCATGATCAAAACAATTTTGCTATTGACTCTTGTTTTAAGGGAGAAAACGAGAAACTGAAGCACTCGATGATAAGCTAACCTGTTTTGCTGAGAGTCCGATACTTTGCAAATCATCAAGCTGCAGTAGAAAATACAAAAAGCTTACATACAAACCAAAACAATATTGAACTTCACATTGAAAAAACTGAATTTGCTAGTGACTATATGCTAAAAGCATTCCATTTCAAGTCTTATTTGCTAGTGAATATATGCTACAAAAATCAACAGTTTATTGTAAATCCATCATGATAGAGATGCAACTTCTCATTTGTAACACTTTATGGCACTTACCGTTTTAAATGGAGATTCTTCGCGGAGCTCAACTATGTAAGCTGCTCTCTTGTCCCCAATACCCTATAATCATCAATGTAGGCCATAAACAAGTTAGGTACTAACCTATAAACAAGTCATTTCAATTTTAAAAACATTCTGATCAATCTAGTCATCTCACCTTTAACTTCTTTAGATCTTCCCTGTAAACACAACAAGAGAAGAGAAAATTTTAGTTTTAGTTAGCACACCAATATAGACAAGATTATATCAACAGAGTTATTTATACCCGGAAACCTTATATCAAGATTTAGAAAGTTTGAAGTTTCTAATAATCAAAAAGAAACTTGAGTTATGTATATTTTGAGTTTACCAAAGAACAAAAATAACTTACTTTCCAGCTGTGTTTATGAACTTGAGGTACTCTCCAACAGCAGAATTCTGCAACATTTCCAGAAACAAAAAAAGAAGCATTATATCAGTCTCAGAGATTTTTTGTTAGTTTCAATGAAAAGTCATTTTTAATCAAACTTGTTAACTCTTTTTACCTTCAATTTAGAGCTGTGTGCGCTATATGTCTTCCAAGGACTGCAGCCAATGTTCGAAGGCATAGTTTTCTCCGGCGTTCTTAGTTCTATACTAACAGCAGCTTCAGCAGTAATATCACTGTGCTCTGATGCTTCTTCCGCCTGTAATATAGTTAAGGGAGTTTGATGTTTCTCAGGTACTGATAGTTGGTTTGAGAATTTGCATATCGACTTCAAATTGTTTGATAGTTCTTGAAGTCGCATGCTGAGGGGTGGTGATGCAGTTTCATTTGCTAGCAAACTGTTGTTTTCTTTGTCCAGATTTTCACCTACCATAAAGAGAAAGACCATCAATTGAGCAAAAGGTTTCATTATATTACTTTCTTAGATTAATGTCACAGGACTCACAACCTACCTTCATCAATAACCAGAGTCAGATCTTCTTCAATGACTGAATTGTTTTCATCTCTCTCTACTATTTGTGCTGCCATACAGAGAAAAAAAAACAATTAAGATCAAAGTCAGCCTTTCCTTTATACCAGACCCTTCTTTATCAATTTTCCAATCTCACCTTTGTCTACAAAAGCATCATCACAATGAGTGGCTCCAGCAAACATTTCCTCTTGTTTCCGGGGTGTCTCCTGAAGAATAATGGAAGAACTGTCAGCACAATTGATATCCAGATGTTGAAACAAAACATAAACCTACACAAATTACCTTATCTGTAGTGTAAATAGCTTCTGAGCTTAAAGATGCACCATTTGAATAGCCCTTATAAATGACAAGAAGCAATATTAGATATGCTGAAACAAAGGAGACAGCTTCGATTCTTTGAACGTGTTTTGGCATGCTTAAGATACAGAGAAGTTGCAGATGGAAAATTTACCGGTTCCATGGCTACCGTAGAACTTGAAAAAGCCAGAGAATATTCCTGAAAAGAAAACCACTGAATGTAAGTAATGTCTTGATGATTTTCATTTAGCATTGACGTTATATAAAATATTACCTCTTCTACCAAAGAAGATTGAAAATCTGTAACAGTAATCGACGAACAGATTTCCTACATTAAGAACATGAGACTTTGTAAGTAATGCCATGGTAATAAATAACCACGCAGCTCCATTTAGTTCAGGCTCGCAAGGATTTACTTCTTTAGGTGAAGAGGCCTGAACGCTCAAGACAACCTTTGAAGTGGAGATTCCCTGCATCAAAATCAACACAAATTTCATTCAAGGTGAGAAAAGGTATTAAAGAGCATTACTCAAATATTCAGCAATTAGAATGAAGATGCTTTACCTTTTTCAGAACCATCTTTGCTTTGCCTTCCACCTACAAAATCCAAAACAAGTCTAACTGAACTATTTCTGAATCCATAACGATAACAACAAAAGATCAATTACCTTCTTAGAGCTATTTTTACATTTCACCGAATCATTTGCTTCACCGAACAGTTTCCTTCAAACATTGAGAAAAAAAGGTCATTCTTTGATGTTCTAAAACTGAACAACAAGAGTACAGGGATATTGAGGCTTAGAGTTGAGAGAAAGCTGATTCTGAAAGATTTACCTTGCTTTAATTGCAGAAGTAGCAGTGTTGATTTTAGTCTTTCTCTCTGTCACATTTCCCCTCAGCACTGTCTGTTTTCTAGAAGCAGCAGACATAGTCAAAGGTGTCTGTCTCCTTTGAGCGGCTGAGGATAATGAAACAGATCTATCGAGACCATTGATCTTCTTCTTGGTAGGATTAGTGATGGCTCGGTTACCGCCTAGACAGATCCGTGATGCTAAGTTTAGCATGTAAAAGGAGTCTTGGCTAAATTCCCGGGGCTGAAACGAAAAACAAAAGGGTTAGCATCGCCAGTTGCACTCAGTGATAGATATACTTAAAACGAACTCATAAGCGAGCAAAGTATACCAAACATGTGATTAGCAAAGTTATGTTGGATCCTTTTAAACAATCTTTCAGCATACGAGTGAGTTTGCTCTCCCGATATGGCACATGGGATTCATTTGCGTTTAGAGCATACATGACATTCTGTAAAGCATATATCGACTTATTAACTCTAGCAATCTCTAGAGGACCTAAAGCACTGTTTTGTTTCCTGGAATCCTCATATCCTGTCAGAGAAAGACAACACCCATCACGGGCCATCAGATGCTGACATAAGATCATTACACAGACAAGACAACTAAATTGTGATCTTAAAATACTCAACCTGCCATATCAAGAAAGTTCATTCTCCCAAGGGAGCCTGAATTGGCGTTTCCAGTAGTAACATGTATCATCACACCTTTATGACTCCTAGTTGGAAGGTCACTGGTCAGCTTCTGGGATTTCTTGAAACCAAAATATAAGTTCTGGAATTCTGAGAGTGACTTCACAGGTACCTGAAAGCAGAAACATTGAAATATTAATGATCCTAATCTGAAAAATACGTATGATGTTACAAAACTTAATGATCAAGAACACTAAATAACTTGCCTGAGAAAGTCCCTTTAGTTGAATTTTCCCTTGTGCACCTTCTAATACACTAACCACTCTCTTCTCTTGGTCTAACAGGTCATACACAGTTTCTTGAGACACCTCGTAAACTGATACAAAAATCGCGTCTCCTCTTTCCTCAGCCATGGATAACATCTCAGACATTGTAAGGACAGCTAAACCAAGTTCCCTCTCATTTCCCTTCAAAACATGTCATACATAACTCAATTAGCATTTTCATATAAAGTAATAACAACACAACTCAGTACCTTTCAGAGATAACTGCTTTCAATACCTGTATCAGATGTGTTTTACCACTATTTCTTGCTCCGTGGGCGATGACATTCGCATCTTTACCCTCAAAGACAGTAGATATAAGAGGCTTTATCTCCTTAGTGAGAATTGAACCAGTAGTTTCATTTTCTTCGTAGCAATAGTCCAATCTATATGAATCTTTCGATCTACCACAACACAGAACAACAAACAAACATACTAGTTAATTTCCCTTGAAACGTCGCTAATCCACAACAGACGGAGAAAGATTTCAACTCAAAAATATAATGTCAAACCTTTCTGAAAACAGAAGATTAACACAAGAGTTTATATATAAAAGAACATAAATTTCGATCAAATTAACGAATCCCATGACAAATCCGATAAACCCACTCAAAATTCGAAATCTCCAAATTAACAACAGAATCAGAAAGGAATGAAGAGAAATTACCCAGCGAATTGAGCTCCGAACGAAATTGTAACAGTCTCTGAATCATCACCCATCGGTTTCTGAACCGAAATTGATTTCGTTGATGCCAGATCCGTCGATGGCTTGACCCTAGCCACCACCCGGACTACTTTCCGGCCATGGCTCGTCATCTTTGTCTCCATAATTCTCAAAATTCCTAGATTTTTTTCTCCCTAGATCGAATAGAAACACAAGGAATCTCTCTTGGAAAGGGAAAAAAACGTTTGAATTTGAAGATTTTGTTTCCTTTCTCTTAATGTTTGAATGTAGTAGTGTCAGATTTGGGAGATAAAGAGAGAGAGATGAAAGTGAGTGAGCCGTTAAGTAAAAAAATTCAAAATCTCGAAGTCTGGCTCCTTTCGATGATGACTCAAAACGTGTCCTACCTCGGCGTATCTAAGAAGCCTGCATACAAAACAGTGTCGTTTAGTATTAAGTTAAACGCACCGTTTTACAGGAGGAAGAAAGTTTCTCGGCTCCGTTTATTTGAGATTGGCCCATCTTTATTGTGAAGCCCAATAATTAAGAAACCCTCTTATTAATTAGTAGGAGTTAATGTAATCGTGAGTAGCATTTTCTCTCTATCAATCAATGTATCATCAACTATGTTTTCCTTTTCTTTTCTTTTTTTTTTTTTTTTTTTTT
>Ga0041059_1001900_pt1 | contig 16176 bp, 15 predicted proteins | sample AraColnosormetaG_FD_56232 | JGI IMG/M metagenome (GOLD analysis project Ga0041059, IMG submission 56232) | Arabidopsis roots microbial communities from North Carolina, USA - Col MF nosort | ecosystem: Host-associated > Plants > Roots > Unclassified | place: USA: North Carolina | collected...
ACGTTCTTACTTTAAAAAAAAAAAAAAAAGTAACAATAACAAATTTTGTTTATCTAAATGTGATTACTTCGCTAGGATCTTTCGCATATGAGTTCATACTTCTGCATATTAGAGTTAATTTCAAATCCAGATATATGAGATATCAATAAATTTAAACAAACTAGATCGTTATTCCATATATACGTTACGTACCCCCAATTAATAATAATGATGTACGTTTCATCTTAAGAATAATATATTATTATAATTAAAAAAATTGCTTTGAATCAGAATAAACAAGAGAGCTTATGTCTTCCCAACTTATAGTGCTTTGATCTGCCGAAGTACTTGTGGAGGCTCCTGAGAACAAGTTTACGGTTTCGGCCTGGAAATTCCCGAACCACTGATTATCATTACTTGTATTAAGCAATGGAGAGTTTGTGTTGGCGCTCAAGATAGAGTTCATGGAGAAACCCTCGCCTGATCCTAAGTGGTTATGATTAGGATCTAACAAGAGTTGAGAGAAAGAGAGATGATCAAAAGCGTTTGTCATTGAATCTTGATGATGATGAGGGTTTGTTTTCTCCAGTTCTTGATCTTCGATCTTGACCATGTTCTTGATGAGCACTGGCTTAACATCTTCTTGGTCGCAAAACGAGTTGGTTTGATTCATGAAAAGAGCTGGAACTTGAACATTATGATGATGTAGTGGCCATGTGAACATTGTTTGGTCTTGTCTCATCATAAAAGAAGTTTGGATTTGTTGTTGTTGGTGTTGTCTCTTCATCATCACCATCATCTCTTGCTGCTCCATACAAGCTTCTTGAAGCTCCTTGCGTTGTTTGTTAATGAGTTTCTTCTTGAGCCTCGTGTTCCAATAGTTTTTTATATCGTTGTCTGTTCGTCCCGGCAATTGAGCAGCGATTATAGACCACCTTTAATTATAGACATCATCACATAACTATATTTCAGAGTTTCCACATGATATTTTAACGATATATACATGAATAACGTATATGAATAGTACCTGCTACCAATTGTAAGGTAAAGGCTACAAATGATGTTTTCTTCTTCCTCAGAGAAGCCACCATGTTTGATGTTTGGTCTAAGATAGTTAAGCCACCTCAGCCTGCAACTCTTTCCACATCTCTTTAAACCTTAAAACAACCAAGAAATAATCATATAAACAAAAAGCATCTTTAGTTATCAATACTTCTTCACAAAAAAAGAGATAGATCAAGAGAGAATTATCAAATTTATATGAAAAAGAGTGACTATAAATTTATTAATACCAATCTTTTGAGGCAAAGCGATCCAATTGCCTCCGGTGCCACTATTTTCAATGTAAGATTTGAGTTTTGCATCTTCCTCAGGAGACCAAGGCCCTTTCTTCACGTTTGCTTTGTCACAACACGGTGCTCTTCCCATACTTGTACTCCTAGTGAAGTCTTGTTCTTAGTCTTGTTCTTGATAGCGGCCTCTGTTTATCTCTCTATGATCAAGATTATATATGTTGGTGGGTATGATGTTGTGTAAACTATATAGGGGAAATATTATGTGAATGCAGAAAAGAAAAAAGGAGACTATATAATAGCTGGAGGGGGAGATGTCAAAAAGTCTTTGTAAGAAAAGATGTCAAAAAGTAGGAAAGTTGTAATAAAAATAGAAAATCAAAAATCAAAAAGTAACTTTAGGGAAATTTAAATGTTTTAATTTATTAATTCAACATAAGTAAATACTATACAATAGTGGAATTAAGAAATGGTAGAGAAGATAAGGAAGACTATTGCACACGCAAGTCGTCAAAGAAATTTCTCACAAGTTTTTTCCTAGCTAATATTATTGATATGTGCAAATTCAATTTTCTTTTCTTTCACATCGGGAAATACAAATACATATTTTAAAAAGTACTTTAGTCTTTCTTTACACTAAGTTACTTATGATAAATTAAATATATTATGTATTGGATCTTTTAACTACTTCTTTGCAGTTGAAAATGAAAGGATGCACCAAAAGTAGATTGAAACTAAGTATAAGGGTAAAAGTTCGTTATGGTAGGTGAACAAAATTGCCAAACCGAAGAAATTCTACTCCGGATCCGGTAAACTTATTAATCCCAGGGTAAAACAATAAGAAAGATAATACATTACTCTAAAGAGTGATATCAAAGATTGATTAATTGAAATATTTGAATTACCTACACACTCGCTTAATAATCATATCATTACGTAGTATTTTCTATTTTGGTCACATGATACATCGTTAATACTTAATATAAGTACTTTTCGAGTTTCTGTTATATTACAAATGGGAATCTAATCTTAACAATCACGATGAACAATCTACAAATGATTCTATAACGGTAAGTTCTATCTGCATCACAAAAATATCTGATAGACGATTCTATTCACATAAGATATATTCTGAGCTAAAAAAAACTAGACATAGACATATATTCATTATTGTGTCCAATTTGGTAAAACTGATTTTACAAAAAAAACAATTAACTTTTTAAGAAAATGAAAATACAATTTAGTTTTACTAAAAATGAGCTTGAGTAGAAGAAACCGAAGCAAATAATGTCTTTTGCTTTGGTTTCGATTTATATGTTTTCTTGAACAGAAATCTCATACAGCCAATGAACTGTGGTTAAAATAAAATAAAAAGTACTAATAATTTACTGTATACTTCAATTGAAACTTAATGACTGACTCTTCTAGACGAACGAAAAAGGTTGACTTTAGTTGAGATTGGACATTAGGGTTTTAAAAGTCAAGCACTTGGAGAAATAAAGTCATAAGCGATTCAAATTATTGAGTTTTTTCCTCATTGTTATATGTTATTTTATACAGAATTATCACTGAAAAAGTAAATAAAGTTTTTTGAACTTTAAAGCTAACGTTAAAGAAAGGAAATTTTTTTGTTCAGATTTCAACACCATTGCCCATTGGTAGGAATTGGTCTTGAGCGTAGGCCATCTCTTCTTTTCCAATTTTTCATAATATATAAAACACAAATTCATAAAGTTAGATAAAGACATAAGAACATCGCCCCTATTGATTTGTACTTAAAATATCTTTATATCATCACCTAAATTTAAACTAGCATAATGCATGGTGTTGACAAAAAATTCATATGATTATAGAATGATACAATGATTGTAGTTTACATTAGTATGAATATTGAAAAAAACAAAAGGCTAAAAGAAGAGGTTTGGATATTTTGAGTAGGCATTTTTTTTTAGCTCTTCAATAATTTGGTCTACTTTTATTAAGGACCCAATAAGTCTTCTGGAAGTACTCTAAAGGTAAAAAAAAGTTGTTCACATGAAAAACACACCTCTCTATCTCCTTTCTTTTTCTATATTTAAAGATAATTCATATAAGACTTAAGTTTCAAGTCATCCTCACTACTTTTTAGATTAGTTTAGTAGATAAGACATGTTATTATCTCGTAATCATGAGATAATCATGACATCTTTTCAGGTCGTAAACAAGTCCAAGTCCACGCTTCTTAGAGATTCGAATCTAGCTTGCTTTCTCCATCCAAAAACTTAAGTTTGATTTGTTATTTGCCAACATTTTTGATGACTGATAAGTTCTGGTTTGAATCTGATTAAAATGTTAATACTTCACTTTTTAGTTTTTGATTGTTAGATATCAATGATGTCTCAGACTTTAGAGAAATAATTGGATGTAACCATCTAATCAGAAACAGAGATCTAAAGATAATATTATTGGTATGATGCAACAACATCTAATGATCTTGAACCAGCTAAGTTCTAGATCAACCAGATTCTAAACAATCCAACTCATAGTTTCACGAATCAGAACCACAGACCAAAGAAAAGAAAGCAAAACCAAGCAGCCGAATTGATGCAATGCATTCGCCTGGCTTAACTAAGATTCACAGTCCATTTCATGTTGTCTTCAATCAGACCCATCTGCAAGCTTGTCAGAACGGTGTAGAGTTGCTTCGACACAGTTCCGAAGGTACCTTCTCCGTAAGACACTCTGTGTGTGTATTCGGAAAAAGGGGAAAGCTTTACCACTTGGTAGGTTTGGTTTTCACTTAAATTGGGATACAAAGAAAAAACGTTTTACCTTTTGCCTTTGTAAGTGACGCTTCCAACAGGAGAGACAACCACGGCGGTTCCTGTGCAGAAAACCTCGTCTGCTTCTAACAATTCATCCACTGTCACATTCCGTTCCTCCACCTGAACAATACCGTATAAACATGCACTGTGATCAGAAGCCAATAATAGTACTTATGATCCACTTTAAAGATGTTGGGAATTTAAAGAAGGGGAAGAGGTCACCTGAAACCCTTGTGTTCGAGCCACGTCTATCATACTTTTTCGAGTAATACCGGGTAAAATGGTTCCTTTTATTTCAGGAGTAGATATCACATTGTCCTGGCAAAGAAAAGTGTTGGTTAAAAAATCATTATGTAAGAGAATCAGTATCTTGATATGTTTGTAAGAATGCCCCCAAAAAAACATGGTGCCAGAGTCTCAATCTCATCATCTCCTACGTCTTATGAAGAGAGACATCTTATAGACTCTACAAGGCATCATCAGATTCCGAGAGATTGATTTTTATTTACCTTCACGATGAAAATATTGCAAGACGAGACCTCCTCAAGATATCTTTTGTAAATGCAATCAAGGTACAAAACATCGGAATATCCTTTAGCTTTCGCAATTGACTGTGCCTTCAGTACCTAAATAAATAACTTGTATGTGTGAGTTACGAAAGCTGGTCCAATAAAATCAATAAGTGAAATAAGCTTTTACTTACTGCAGCATAATTGCCTATGGTTTTAACACCTCCGGTACCACCAGGAGTTGCACGGTGAAATTCATTCTCCACAATCAAATTGATAGGTGCCACACCTTCCTGACATCATCATATAAATCCGTATCATCATTCAGAGAAACATACAACAAATCTTAGATAGTTGGAATAGATCGAAGTAACTCTGAAAGACCTTGAAGTAGTTCCCAACAGGCGAAACATAGATAATGAAAGTATATTCTGGTGCAGGCGCAAGACCAAGAACAGCTCCTGTTCCCATTAGCAATGGTCTAACATATAAGGAACCTTTACCTGGTGGTGGAACCTAAAAACAAGACACCAAACACAAGTTAAATTCATAACAGCAAACAAATATCTAGATAATTTCCTCTGCATATCGGGAGACAAAAAAAACTGCGTGATTCATTACCCAACGTTTGTTTGCTAGTACAGTTTCTGTCACAGCTTCTACAAACTGCTCAACGGTTGGAGCAGGCATACACATCCTCTCAGCACCATTTCTCATACGCTTTGCATTCTCCTCAGGACGAAAGAGGAGGATGTTATTACCATCTTTCTTTCTGTAAGCTTTTAGCCCTTCAAACAATCCCTAGAAGAACATACACTAATAAGACTCATGTGATCCTAAATTGCACTCTTTACCACAACACATTGCTTGGCATTTCTCATCATCACTTACAATATAAGAAGATTTCTCCGTGCAATATATGAATATACATTCAGTAAATAAATCCTCACTAGATGCAACTAACATAACAACTAGGAGACTAGACTTATTGACAAACTCAGGCTGTGATACATTGTCCAGAATTTGACAAATTTCTCCACACTTTCAAACCCTCCTAACTCCCTTAAAGATTCTTGATTAGCATAAATTAAGTTTCTTTCATAGAATTCATTACAGTAAAGGACAGGACTTTGAGAAGCTAGAAAACAAAATCGACGGCAGATTACGTTTTTCGGTGCCAAGAATCTAACCAACTTCTCCACACTTTCAGATCCTTACCTAAACCCCCAAAAGGCTTTTCCTTTTATCGAACTTGTTAAGGACATGACTTTGAGAAACTAGGATACAAAATCAGATAATAGATTGCGTTTCAGTGTCAAGAATCTGACATTCAAATCCTAAACCTTAACCCCACAAAAAGCTTCTTTTAACCATAATCTAAGCTTGGTCTAGACTTTTGATCATACTCAATACAGTAAAGGACATGACTTTGAAGAAAACTAAGAAAACAAACCTGTCCATAGTTGAGTACACCAGCAGATGGGCTAATTTCAATATTCCCAAAACGTTGCAACTCACCTTTTGAGAACTCTCCATCAATGTTACATTTCATCACATACATATAATCAGCTGGCTTAAGCCCAAATCCAACGGTATCCCAATCTATGTCGGCTAATTCAGTTACCAACGTACTAATTCAACATAAACAATACATATATATAAGTAAGAACCTGAGAACTTGGACAAATACCCACCAAAAACAAAGAACGAACCTGGAAGAATTGGACGAAACAGCGTTGCATCGAGTAAGAGAGATTCCACCATTAGAAGAAACAGAGGAAGAAGAATGCTGAAGCTGTGAAAGATAATCGGAGAAATGGGTCAGATAAATCAGAAGATGATAAGAGAGGGAGATGAGAAAAGAGTTGACCTTGATGGAGGCAAATGACGGCGGCGATAAGTTACGAGTAGAGGAGTGGAGGCGCGTGGAGAAGGCGCGTGAAGGACAAAGTAGGTAATTTTGATTAACACTCGGGAGAATTGCTGCTCTCTCCATTTTTTTCTATCTTCACAATGTGTCTAGTGTTTTGTTATACACGTCTTCTTCTTCTTTGATAAGGGAGACGGAGGCTTTCTCTCTGTGGTTTCGTTTTTGCTCCTTTGCCCTAACAGCTTATTTGTACTTTTGTTTGTCAACTACTTAAATAACCAAAAAGACAACACGTGTTTGATAAGTAAGTTTGTGTTATTAAGAAAAACTGAGCCTAGCCCAACACAAATATGGATCTATAGCCCAACATGGACAAGTGTACAAGACAATGATAGCTCTCTATAGCCAAATATATTTTGGTACTCTTTGGATTGTTGTTGCTCTTGTTTGATTTCCTTGATTTCGAAACGACTGTGCAGAATGATTTTCTCACAATTGGAGTGACATAAGTACTGTGTCGATAAACCAATGAAGAGCTGAAGAAAGAAACAAACGTTACAATTCAAACACAAAAGTACATACTCTAGTTTCTGACACCAGACTGATTCTTTTTGTTCGTCCCTTTATCTAACCTTCGTTTAAGTAGATGGAGTTGTTATGGGCCTCGGCCCGAAAGTTCAACTACATGACTATGTTAGAACTTAGAAGTTTGAGATGAAGAAAGAATCTCAATATATAAAATATATCTTTGGATGATTTAAATTGAATTCAATTGTTAGTCATCTAATGGCTATTCGTAATCTGGTAGTTTCACCCGATAAGTGTATATATGAAGCTAGAGAATGGAACATGCCATTTCCCATCTCTTAATTAGAATCTTGGCCTCTGAAAAACATTAATTACCACTTTAATCCATCTTCAAGTCTTTCTAGTTTCTTGATAACTAACTCCTGACTTATTAATTCTAGAGTTAGGCACTCCTTAATTAGGTTTACAAGATCATCAATGTACATTCGAACGTAAGAAATTTTGAACATAATACATCTAAAATATCATAACTAATATTCTTATTGTTCTTTATATCTTTCTTATCTCAATATAATAGTCATGGTTATCGAAGAAAGTACTAGATACCAAGGATAGCAACAACACCTAAAGTCTAAAGATTTTTTGATATTGATGAGTCAAAATCAAAGTTGAATATATGGCTTGTAATTAATGAGAGGGAGATGTCATAAATGCTTCGTCTAAAATTAGATTTTTGCTTCAAGACAAGGGAATAGAGTGGAAAAAAGATCTTAGGACCATCTGAATTCATTAAGACACTAGTGTCACACTACCCATACATTTGCAATAATTGGACAAATTGTGAGTGAGCTTTCACTTTCTCTCTTCTCAGCGTTACTCATCTTCAGTCCCACACAAACACATTCATACCTTGGTTTCACCCTCTCTGTGTTTTTTTCACATGGAATGTCTTGTTGTGACACAACAGCTACCACAACCAGATACAATCCAAAAGGGTAAAAGCAAAGGTGAGAATAAAATATGTAATGTAACAACTCATAAGCAAGATTCCAGCATAATGGAGACACTAGTTTCATTTTAAGACAACGAAAACTCTAAAAAATTAGTTTTTGCTTGAGTATGAAACTAAATGAAGTTCTTAAGAATATAAGGGGCAAAAGTGTTTTTTGGTCTAACACAATTGACATACTTGAACCGGGGGCAGATTGATCATATACATAACTGCATGTATATATATGCTGATATGCATAAGCCATAATGTTCTCGAAATTCGATTTCCTGAAATTAACCACTTATCATGCAAAATTCAACCGCAATGTACATATTCAAAATTCCTACACGAATAATTGTGGCAGCAGTGAAAAAAGAAATGCAACAACCTTAAGAGTTAAACCACTAATTGTTGCCTTAACCGGAACCAGACAACAACGGGCTAATTAAGTAATTAACTCCACTACCGAGACGTCGGTGACAAGAAAATTAGAAAGACAAATTTGCCCCTCAATGACCAAACCCAATCGCCGGAAAGTCTAATTACTTAAAAGATCCGGTGGACTTCCTGAATCCGGCGACGATTCATTAATCGCCGGAGCTTTCTCAGTCACGTCTGATTCCGCCGCTTGCTGCTTCGAAAGAGGAATTTTTGGGATCTCAGTGAGAATCTGAACGACTTCACGCATCGTCGGCCTCTCCACCGCTTGTTCTTCAACGCAGAGCAACGCAACGTAGAAGACGTGTGTTACCTCGTGAACTGGAACTGAAGAGAGTCTAAGATCGATTACTTTGAGCACACAATCTTTATTTGAATCCGTCATGCTTCTCACCCATTGAACAATATCAACGCCGTCGCCAAATTCTCCGACGGGTTTTTTCCCGGTGATGAGTTCTAGAAGAACAACACCGAAACTATACACATCGCTCTTCTCATCTACCTTCAATGTATACGCGTACTCTGCTCAACAAGGAACAAACAAGTTCAGAGATTTTACATTTCACCACCAAGTGTTTGATTAAATGCCATTTTCTGCAAATTTGTTACCTGGAGCTATGTAGCCGTAGGAGCCGGCAATTGCGGACATACATTCAGAAGTACCGGAATCTTGGAGGAACTTGGCGAGACCAAAGTCGGCGACATGAGCTTCGAAGTTGGAATCGAGGAGGATGTTGTTGGATTTAACATCTCTATGGACGATCAACGGGGAACAATCATGGTGGAGATAGCAAAGACCCTTGGCTGCTTCAAGAGCTATCTTATAACGTGTGTTCCAATGTAAATGACCTCCTTTCTTTCCATGAAGAACCTCTCCAAGGCTACCATTAGGCATGTACTCGTACACAAGGAGATTCGTTTCGTGGTTGGAGCAAAAACCGAGCAGTCTCACGATGTGTCTGTGTCTGATTCTACCTAGCGTCTGAATCTCGGCGTTGAACCCGTGATCGTGGGAAGATCCATGGGACATTGTAGCCAATCGTTTGACCGCGACTAGGTCGCCTTTAGGCATAGTGCCTTTGTAGACAATCCCAGCACCGCCTTTACCGATGATGTTGTCTTCCTTGAGAGAGTCCAAGACATCGTCACAAGTGAAGTCTAGCCTCTGGAAAGCAGTCAATCTCCATGCCTTGGCTTCACTCGCATTTCGCAAGGACCGAGCTTTGATTATGGCCACTATAGCAAACACCATCGAACAAAAGAGCAATCCAAGGACGAGTAACAGTTTCGTAGTAGCAGATAAAGGTTTGACATGAGACTGGTGAGTTCCTTTGCCGCAAGGACCCAAATACGGACCACAAAGATGAGAGTTACCCACAAACGATGTGTAATTGAAGTAACTAAACTGTCCAGTGCTGGGAACTAAACCGGAGAGATTGTTGTAAGAGAAATCAACCGATGTCAAACTCTGCATTGATGCTATCGTCACAGGTATGGAACCAACGAGATGGTTTCTTGAAAGATTCAAGTAATTCAAGATCTTCATACCTGTGAGTTCATTAGGAATATCACCTGAGAGCTCATTACGGCTAAGATCAACAAACGTTAGCAGCTTACAACGACTGATCTCCGGTGCGATCCGACCGGAGAACAGATTGTGGCTAAAATCCAACTTAGATAGCTGCTGAAGCCTCCCAATCTCGGGAGGAATCGAACCAGAGAACTTGTTACCATCAAGAAGTAGTTTTTGAACACCGGACAAGTTTCCAATAGCTGCAGGTAATGAACCAGAGAGCTGGTTATTAGAAAGACTAATCTGACCAAGGTCACCAGAGACTCCTCCTCCGCTTATTGGCAACTCTCCGGTAAGGTAATTGTCTTGGAGCTCCACTTGAGATAATTTAGGTAACCCGAAGAGCTCCTTTGGAATCGACCCGTTAAGGAAATTCTCACCCATCCGGATCCGGGTCAGAGACTCACATTTACCAAGCGAATCCGGTATTGAACCAAACAAGAAGTTGCCAAGAGTGATTAACGTCATTAACCGGTTACCAGAACACATATTCGGCGGCAGAGTTCCGGTGAGTTTGTTCGAAGAGAGATCAAGAATCACTAATCTACCATTTTCCCCCAATTTCTGAGGAATACTACCAGTGAAATTGTTCTCCCAAAGCTGCAACACTTCAAGCTCCGGCATTTCACCGATGAACTCAGGTATAGCACCGTAGAGCTTATTCCTGAAGAGATTCAAAAGCGTTAAGTTCTTCAGCTGTGAAAAACTCGTCGGAATCTCGCCGGTAAACATATTGTTAGACAGATCCATCGATTTCAAGCTTGAAATCAATCCCAGCTCTTGAGTTATTGTCCCTGTAAATGCGTTTACTTGAAGAAACAACGTATCTAGCTTCTGAAGCTTCCCAATCTCCGGTGGAATCTCTCCGGTTAAACCACAATTAGCAGCGTCGAACCGAACAAGCTCTGATAAATTTCCAATCTCCGGTGGAAGACCATTTTCAAAAGCGTTGTAATATCCGATGTAAAGTTCACGAAGAGTCGTTAGGTTTCCGATCTCCGGAGGGATTTTACCGGTTAGCTCGTTACCGGAAACCGCTAAGTATTCGAGAACAGGCCAGGTTCCGTACGTCGCCGGGATTTTGCCGGAGAAGTAATTCCCACCGAGGTGAAGATGACGGAGCTGAGTGAGATTAGTGAGTGAAACCGGTAAATCTCCGGTTAAATTGTTGTTGTATAAGTCAAGAACACGGAGATTCACCAATCCAGAGGAGAGTTCATCGGGAAATGAACCGTTGAAGACATTATTGGAGAGATTGAGGTGACGAAGCTCATAGAGATTGGAGATTTGCGGCGGAATAGGACCTGAGATCTGATTAGCAGCGAGTGATAGATTCTGTAGCAGAGGTAAATGAGCTACGTCGGAGGAGAGAGTTCCGGAGAGGTTAAGACCTGAGAGGTCGAGAGAGGTCACGTGACGGAGAGAGACGTCGCACGTGACACCGGTCCATGAACAGAAAGTTGTTGAAAGGTTCCATGAGGTCAGGAGAGGTGAGTGTTCGTCGATGGTGAAGGAGGATTTGAGTGAGAGAAGAGCGTGGAGCTCGGTGATTGGTTTAGCGACGGTGAAGGAATGAGAAATGTGGAGGAGAAGGAGGAGGAGGAGGAGAAGAAGAAGCTTCATTTTTTTTTTGTTTTTTTTCTTCTCTTTCTGTGTAAGTTAGGGTTTGGTTTTAAAAAGGGTGAGAGTAAGTGAGGAAGATGAAGATTGTGTGTGTGTTTTTTATGAGTTTTATTTGTATATTGTAAAAGTATTATTTTTATTTTATTTTGGAATTTACTTGGAGGGAGATTTTTAAGAAACTTTGATTTCACATAAATTTTCTGAAAATAGAAAACACAAATTAAAAACTTGAAAAGTCGTTTATTTAACATATATAGAAACATATGCATGTGGTGGATTTAATGAAACATGGAATTAGAAAGGAAGGGATTCAAAAACGATAATTACATGAAGAAAATGTTAATTAATTTGGAGCCTTGTTGTTTTGAAACGTGATGTTACCTAATCTTGACAAAATCCAACACTTTATTACACAGGTATACAAGTGTAATAATGCAATACCAAAGCGAACCATAAATTCAAAAAGATGTTTTAAAGATAAACCCCATAATGAATTAATTGATGATGTTGAAATGAACGGTCCTGATGTTATAATTCGACGGGAAAAGATGGAGTCCACCACTGGGGATTCACAAACTTACCAAAACTTATTGAGACACCCGCTTCTTTAACCTCTCTTAAGCAAAACGAAACACTTAATTAACCAAAGAACCCCTTAAAAAGCTTTGTAATAACATTTCTATCCTTAGGACGGACCACAACAACAAGCCCCAAGGCAATGGCATGATCGACAAAACCCAGAGAGCCGGTCTCTGTACTCTGATCGACTGATAATGACGAGAACAACCTTGAGATGACGCACGGCAACAGTTAAGATCCTCGAGAGATGGGTAGGGATACGATCGTACTTTTGATTAGTGGAAGTAAGTCAGTTAAACACAGTCCTATGTGCATCATTTTCATCTTTTGCCAGTTACCACAGTTCACTGATCAACAATAATGGTTTCCCGACATGTATTTTATTTTATTTATACTGATTTTTTATTATCTCACAAAATTATCCAATTTGATTTTGTAAGAAAGTAGGATTTCGAATCATTTGCTTCTTTTGCCAGTTACCACAGTTCACTGATCAACAATAATGGTTTGCTCAGTGAACAAACATATTAGTTTTTTTTTTTTTAATCTTGTATTAAATATGGAATCAAAATGCAAAAGAAAAAAATGAATTTTTAATGATATAGATCTAAAGAAATACTGAATGTCAAAATTTTGAAAGCAGATTTTTAGTCACATGATTAGGGAAATATGTAGCCACTAGAATAAGTCGTACTCGTATTAGGTGAATTTTTGTTTTCTTCTTTATGGACCCGGATCAATAGAATAAGTTTTCATCTGCAACGCACTTTCTTGCACTAAATAATAAACTTATATTAGTGAAAAATTTATAATAATGAAAACATTTCTTGTTTAATGGTTTACTTCGAATGATAAGAATTGGTAAGCACGTGTTAGGAAATGTATACTTTTTTGGGGAAAATGTCGAAGATATACTTTTGGATGGGTGTGTGTGTATTGCAGATTCGTTTGTTGAAGCTTGATTTCGTATTTGGTACCAAATCGAATATATTTAACCTGACTAATAGATTATTATGATAGCACTAAACCTAACAATTATTGTTTGCTACTACAATCATAAAGAATTCAATTTATACTCTTTTTGAGAGTTTTTATGTTTAATCTTATTAGCATATCTCGAGAACTTTTACACAAAAGAACCAAAGCTGAATTTTGGTCTTTGTATCAATTGGGAGAGACACAAACATGACTGAGTCTTTAGGAACTGTTGCTTTCTCTTGAATCATGTAAACAGAAAGACACGCTGTAAAAGCAAACAGCCCACTGGTGTGTAGCTAAAAGACAGAACAAAGGTCACAAAGTCATCTTTTTGTTAAAAAATTTTGGTTTCGAAATTGAAAACAAAAAAAGAGAGAGTGGGTTCAAATTTTCAAGTGGTCCATTTCAAAATCTTGTAGGGTTTAAAAAAAAGAAGACTTTACGATAAAAGTGAAAATGAAAAGTAAAAAATGGGACAGGACCAGGGGACCATAAGCTTCATCATCATGGCCAACCAAAGTAACCAACTACCATACATTATCTACTTATAGTCATATATCTGTACTTTGACCCATGAGCCACCCATCAATATGGTTCAGATGAACAATTTTCAATCCTGAAACTACTTTATAACCAATAGTATTGGTGAAGCATTGCATCAGCTTAATAGATACAATGAGTAAAGGGTAAACCTATGAAGATTTGTGTTCATTCTCTCAAATGCCTTTGCACTTGCAGGAGTCTTTGCCTTAAGACCTACCTAAATAGTTCTGAGTCACACAGAGAACTATTACAAGTTTAGAACAGTCTGTTGCACTTCCCTTACACCAAACAAAAATTAGACTTTTACATAATGAGGCTAGAATCAATCTAACAAGCTTAGTAAGCAACAGATGATTACTGCATGAAGAAGGTGGCATGTACCTACATGTTTGATTTCTGAAGAGAGAGAGTGATGATTTATTCTTTCTTCTGTGTCCAAATCCTTACTGTCTTGTCGAGCGAGCCTGATGCGATCAAGTTCTCTGTCGGGTGGCATGCTACGTTCATGACGGTCTCAGTATGACCCTCAAGTTTCTGTAGCAGTTTCTTGGAGTTTAGCTCCCACATGTGTACACAGTTGTCCTCGGATCCACTGACTATTCGCTTTCCATTTGTGACGGAGAACGCAGAGGAAATGCAATACTGTGCGTTCACGTGGCCAGTGTATGTTTTGAGGAACTTAGCAGACGAAATGTTCCACAACCTCTGCAAATTTATAACGAATCATGAGAATTCCTTTATTCAACAATACCCTATAGACGCAAACACCAAAAGAAGATGTATCTTACAACCCTCTAAATACGACCCTTCAAAAGTGTTGAATCTCGATCAATAACAGAACTGTTCCAAAGCTATCAACTTTTCCTTAACTAGATAACAATTTTTGCAAAAATAGCTTTGGATTGGCTTCTCCTACATCAAACTTCTATTAACACACAACCTAGAATCTAAGTTCATGGAGAGATGAGTGCATTAATAACGAATCATAAGAATTTAATTTCCTAATGCAAATTAATCAAACTCCAAACGACGATGTATCTTCGAAGCTACAACCCTCTAGATACGACCCTTCGAAACTCTTGAATATCAACCAACAACAGAACTATACTTAAAGCTAACAACTTCTCTGTAAACTTAGTTTTGAATTGGCTTCTCCTACATCAAACTTCTACTAACACACTCTACCCAAAATCTTCATGCTTTTTTTCGAGATCACTATAGAGCAAAACTAGTAATCACACTAAAAACATCAAATCTTTGAAAGGAATTCAACAAGTGAACTCACCAGCGTGTTATCAAGTGTACCAACGAGGATAAACTTGCCATTAGGAGAGAATCTAACAAACGAAACAGGAGGATTCTCATCATCAATCAGAGTTTTCACACAATGACCAGTCCCAGAATCCCATATACGACACAACCCATCATAGCTACTCGAAACAATGAGAGACCCATCTCTATTAAAATCAACAGCAGTAACAGGATCAGAATGCGCGGGAAGAACTTTCAAACACTTTCCAGTAGTGACATCCCAGATCCGAACAGTTTCATCAAACGAACCAGATACAATCATATTTGATTGAGGATTGAAATTGACACAGAAGGCGTAATTAGTGTGTCCAATAAGCGTCTTGATCAATGAACCAGTTTCAACGTCCCATAGCTTTAAGGTTTTGTCATCGGAAGCTGAGACTATAAACCTCGCGTCTGAAGAGAATGCAACATCGGAGATACCGTTTTCATGGCCGGTGAATTCTTGTACGGGCTCGGCGATTGGATCGTTAATGGTGTTGATTGTGTAAGTGCGGATTGTTTTGTCGGCGGAGGCGGATGCGAGGAGACGTCCATCGGAGGAGAATTTCACGGAGGAGACGGCGCGATTGTGAGATGTTAGAGTTTGTGAATGGACGTATGGAGTGAATGATGCTGTTGCTGGAATTTCCTCTGCCATGGAAATTGGTTAGCGGAATTTGAATTTGGCTGATTTTAGGGTTTTGGGAAAGGAGGCTTTGTCTAACTAAAGGAGAGAGACGACGATCCAGTGTTCTTGGAAAAACCCCGACTCTTTTAAATAAATTGTGGGGTGTGTTTTGAATGAAATAATACTATTGGGGTGTATTTAGAGTTTTCGTAAATTATATAGTTTCACGAGCGACTCACGTGCTCGCTTTCCAAGCTCAAACCTTCAGAATGATACAGAGTCTTTTGGAATGTCTTAAAATTTTAGTTCTTTCTTGCTTCGCAAATTAAATCAACAACACTCTTCATATATTGACTACCACAGTTTTAACCTAAGACTCTTTAGTTATCATGTAAGTTTGGTATGCCGTAACAATCATGGACTAGATTTTAACCCTCGGTATACCAGGGGATGATTTATTTTTTAAAAGTAATATATATTAAAATTTGCAAATTTTATTTTTATAAAATATTTATATTTTACAGTTTATAATTGTTATTAAGTAACAC
>Ga0041059_1001901_pt1 | contig 16175 bp, 5 predicted proteins | sample AraColnosormetaG_FD_56232 | JGI IMG/M metagenome (GOLD analysis project Ga0041059, IMG submission 56232) | Arabidopsis roots microbial communities from North Carolina, USA - Col MF nosort | ecosystem: Host-associated > Plants > Roots > Unclassified | place: USA: North Carolina | collected 2013-09-02
GTATATTTNNTTTNNTTTTTTTTTTTTTTAACAGTGATTCAGTTTTAACTATGGGAGAGTTAGTTTCCTTTTGAATTATCAATCCAAGTAGAAGAATTGTTGTTAAAAAATGGGTTCAAGTGAAAACTACGAAGGAAATTTTCCAAAAGTTGTGGAAGGAGCCAGAAATATATAATTCGGCTTTTTGACCTTTGACTTAAAACGTACCACGTCTATTACGGTCTCTTATCATATAGTTTTTTTCTTTTTTAAACTAGTATTTGTTTTCGCTAATTGATTCTCGAATCTAAGAATAAATAGCCAACCAAAGATTCCAACGGGTGGAAATAGAATCATATAAAGTCCTTATCTTATCAATTTATTTTATCACTGACCTTATCGTATCATATCAATTTATAAATCCCGGACAAATAGAATCATATAATATGATTTATTTTTAATCCAATATACGCATTGTTTTAATTTATTTTTTCCAACCATCGTTCTGAATTTTTGTTGAACAAAATATTATTTTTTTAATTAAAAACCACTCAACTGAACCATTGATAAATCATAAACGAAAAAAATAAATTTATAAACTAAATTGGTATTCAGAACATTTTCTTTATCTATACTGATTATGTAATTTATGGTGATAACTTATATTATATCTTGTGTATTCATTTCATTGGTTATCCTTGGAAATTTTATGTTTTGAGTGTGAAATTTCGAATCAAAATAATATAGAAGATTTTATAAAATGTTTATGAATGAGTAAACATGCATCAAACGATTATATCAAAGATGATATGATCTTTAGAAAATGTGAAAGGGCAAATTTTTTTTTGTATATAACCTTTTAATTCTTCAAGAGTCGGACGAAAGAAACAAATACACCAATATTAAGTTTTTTCATTGATATGAGGTGTATATCAAAGAGATTTGCTCTCATTTAATTCCTTATTTAACTCTAGCCACTAAAAACTTTACGAACCAATATCTATATTTTGTCCTGTTTCTCATACTTTCTCACATTGAATATATATGTGATATTTAGGAGAAAAAAACAGAGAAAAAGACAAGCAGTATCCGACGACGATCCGTATGGTAAAAGAAGATTCGTACGTATACATATTTTGGTTTGCATAATTATTATATCTTCTATATGAACTCATCAAGCCACAAGTTTTATGTTTTGCAATCTCATCTTCAGTAGTAGCATCATAGTATTTAGCCAGCTGATCTGTTATTACAGTTAAGATATATTATAGTTTTATGAAATTGCTCTACTTTGAATAAAAGCATAACTAATTCGAGCTCTTTATGAACTTGATCACTCGAATAAGATATATTTGCTCTCCATCGGGAAAACACATTTTAATCAATGTGCATACATGGTTGATTATTGCCATGAGTGATATTACATTTTCTCCAAACAAGTTAAGTCCGGTGCGGAAATGGACATTCGTAACTTATGTGATGGGTGATGTTTGATATTAATGGTATATGATTGAGTTATATAGAAAAGAAACAATAAAAGCATAACTTTAGATCTGAAAATGAAATTTGAGATAGTGGTGGCTAGTGGGAATATATTCTAACTGTTCTACGGATATTCTTCGGATATTTATATGCAAATATAAACTTGTGCATGCTAAAATTACCCTGTATATAGTATATGATCAAGATTTGCATCGTCTCAGACAAAAATGCATAACAGTAACACTATAGTAATACAGTAATTTACGCACACGAGTTAGCATTTAGTTAACTATTATGTAGTTGTATATGATGTATTAGAGACTAGAATGATGATTCAGTATTCACTTATTATTACACACATGCACAATGACCCCAAATAAAAAGGTGTGACTAAAGTGATATATTTTTGTTTAGAGATTACGAGTGTACCGACCAAATAAAACGACCTATGACAAACCCAAAAGGTCAAACCAAACGTTATCCGTGCTTCAAAACTCAATTTCGAGTGGTCCAAGTTACCGAGAGAGAGAGAGAGATACGTCGAGGTCTATATATGTCTATGCAGAGATCATAATATATTTCAATAAATAAATAGTCATAGAAAATGAAACTGAAAGTGAAACGGAGCGTTTTAAGGTGGGGGAAGGGGGTCGAATACGAGAACTTGAAAAGTCAAACACAATAAATCCTGAGCGAGATAGTCCTGGGCTCATATCATATTAGCCCATATAAATGTGACGCAATCACAGCCCAATATCAAAATCTGATTTGGGTTAGTAAATCAGTGGGATCGGATGTAAGTAAGGTCCGAATATGGCAGATAAGATATTGACATCAGTTTTAAATTCTTTTAGTTTTGTTACAATCCATCAGTTTCAGTATGTACTGTGTACGCCATATACCAAAAATTGTTAATGATCGACAGTCGTTTACTTCACCATCAAATTCCACTATACACCAATAATCATTTTTTGAAACTTCTCAAATAAAAAAATCCGGCAAAATATGAAAACATATTCAATCTTTTACAGAATTCGCGACAGTTTATCCGGTAAAATTTAACTCAACGAAGTATATATATAGGGATGAAAAAGTCCAGCCAAGTTCTCAAAAGGTATAATAAAACTACCATCATATTCCTAATTGTACTTTTAAATTGTCAAAGTTTTTCATGTATATATAATCAGCAACCATTTTTGAATTCATTGAAACGAATTCACTTGTGAATAGTTATGTTATGACTTATGTGTCAAAAAGATAGATTGTTCAGAACTTGTAAGAAAATTGTAAAGTTAGTGAATGGTACGATAAATAAAGAAAATACATGAATACTTTTTTTCCTTTCCGAATCTTCTTCCAAATCTTTAGTATTTTAATCTTTGTCAGACTTGTCGATATATCTACTCGAATAAAGAAAGTTTTAGGTCACAATTTAATTATTATTGATTATTTTATTTTTTTCCATTACCTTAGCAATCCCCATTTTATATGTACTGTATACAGACCGATGCAATGCTTTATAATCTGTTGAAATTCAATTATTTGTTATCGTTGTCTCAATCGACCGACGCAAATTAAACTGTTATAAAACCGGTTCATGACTTCATAACCGAATCTAAAACCAAATTAGATTGAGTCCGGTTAAAATGATGAATTGACAAAAAGGGAAAGAAACAATAATGAAGAAAAATGAGGGTGGGTGGGAAGACAGATGAATCACTATCAACAAAAAGAGAAGCAAAGAAAAGATTTGTGGGGGCAAAAGACTAATGCATAAGAGTGCCTTTGAGACTGTGACATTTTTGGCAACTCATGCGTGAAGATGTTTCTTGCCCATTGTTTCTTCATTCAACATGATTTTAGATATGTATCATATCTATTTCTAGGGTTCTTTTCTTTTCTTTTTTTCTTTTTTTGCGGGTACCAACGTAACTTTCCAACCAAGTGGTGCTCCACATATGGTAAGATAGGTTGTCCTATTGATCGAAGACAAAATTTGAGACAGTACTGACTAGAACATATGGCTAATCACTTTATATGTGATTTTTCAGATACATTAGTACCAGACCTATTACAGACCCTATTACAACATGTTAGTAGCGCTCTATCAATCATACATGATACATCACACACCATGAGAGATGAGTTCGAAAACTAAGATAAAATTAAGTAACTTAGACATTCGTTTTATTTCGTTCTTTTGAGATTTTAACCTTCGCTATGTACTGCACATAAAATAAGATGCAATTGGGGATAATGAGTTCTAACGAGTCCAAAACCTTATGTGAGTTTACAAGAAACATCATTCTCATCTCTATAGTCCAAAGATAAACACACCGTACAAATGGTAATAGTGGCCATGCATGTATAAAGATTCTTAATCCTAACAAGGTGTAAGATAAAGACGAACCAGACGTTTAAAGCAACCTCTAAACGAACCGTACACTGCCACTTGATACAACCAATTTTTATTTAATTAAAAGTGATAAAACCCTAGATAACGTCTGACAATGTCGATGCCCACTTAATTTCTTACAGATTTTTTTTGAAAAAGGTAATAGAATCTTTAAACAGTAATCAATATGTGTATGTGTGTATAACTACTATAGATGCACAGTATATATACCTTTACATGATCTACTTTAAAAACTGTGAAGTTAGATCCACAACAAAAAAATCTGGCAGGCCTTGCATCTTTGACCCATTTCTAGTATGTTACACCTGCATATATACATACATATATATTTCCCAAGTTAATTTTTAGGATATATACCCATATATATATAGTTATTGTTGTTTCTTTGGTAAACTATACACCCATTTCTGTTTACTGTTTAATTGCATGTTATAGAGGGTGAGCCTTAAATATGTTTTTATTAAAGCCCAAAACATGCTAACGTTGGAGATTAAGGAAACAGAATTGAACCAATAATAGAGTTAAACCAGGTGTTATTCCATTTCCATGAGAACTTAATTAGCAGGTTGAAGAGAATTGAAGGCCGTACCAACTGCTTGCAATAATGACGAGGTAGTTGAAGCGATTTGGGGTACGTACTCGATTTCTATTCGTGATCGAAAGCGAACCCTAAAGAATGAAGAGTTGAAACCTATAGTACAAGCAGAAGTTGAACATCCTCTGAACGGTTCGTCTCCATTTGAGAAACTTTCGATATATGTCACCTACACTCACAACAAGTTCTTAGGAAAAAAAACTTATCTCAATGCAACAACAGCACAAACGATTTTAACAAAAAACAAAATTTGTATGGTTTATTTTAGGTAGTTTATTTGTGTGTAAACTCGTAATTTGGACCGGAATTAGTTCTGGACACTTTTACATTCTTTGTTATCTCTCTTGTAATGAACAAAGACACCGACACCGCTTTTCTTTCTTTAAGAAGTAAGAAAAATCACCGAAGCAGTTTCGTTGTTTTATATACTGAACAAATCATATCATACATTATATATAATCTCATATTAAAAGAATACATACATGTACATAAACAAGAAATTTGATAACAAATTAAATCTTCCACACGCACAAAAAACAATTTAAATTCATAATGAGACCGTTTCATGATAAACTGAAATAATTGAACATTTCGTGAAACTTGTATTTTTAATAATTTAATACATTAAATATTTAAATAAAATGTTTTAAAAATTATAGCATATTTAAAGAAAAAATTATAGTTTATTTTCTGTGACGTTATTATCACCATGAACTTAGTTATTTTTTGTTTTGAATAATACTTCTGCATTCATTGTGATCGATATCACTAAAAAAAATACATCATGTAGCGTCAATTGTGTATATCGTTTAAGTCAGTTTTCAGTGATTAAAAAAATTACGTTAAGTCGTTTGCCAAAAAAAAGAAAAAAAAAAACTTACGTTAACTCTAAGTAACTGTTGTTAATATCCTTTTCATTTTTCAATTTTAAATCCTTTACACAAGTGATGTTGAATAAATGATGTGTTCAAGCGTTTTTTCGTAATGTGATAATAATAGCCATATAAAACCAACGCATTATTAATCGTGTGGGTTCATAAACTTTAAGAATGCCATTCATATTCAAACGAATAAAACCTAAGTATATAGAGACAACTTTGTAAACATTTAAAAAGTTATAGAAAAATAATGGCAAAAGGGAAAAAAAATATTAAATATCATATCCTAAACAGTCAAATTTGACAGGTTGGAAAATAATATGCCTACGCACGTGTCGTAACACATCACATGCCCTCTCTTTTGTTCTTTTCTCGTTTCTCTTCAACTTCAGTAGTTCACATGGTAGTTAACCATTTTTAGTTTCCTCTAGTTCTCTAAAGTTAAAGAACAAGACATGAATTAAAGAATTTTTGATGAAATCTTAAATTGCTTTGACTACATACTCTCTTTTTTTTTTTTGGTCAAGCTGACTCTATATACCTTAAGAAAATATGACTTCACTGTCGCTAGACGTCGTCAACAAACCAATGAGAATTATAGCCTAAATTCATTATGTGCTAACATTTCATATATGCTACTGTTTGCAATTTTTCATAGCTATAACGGTGACAAATCCATCTTAAATTGCAAGGGATCGAATACACGGAAGCAATTTGGTTAGAAACGGCCATAAAATGACGATCATCATCTATTACTAACTTTCTATGCTTTACATGATATATTTCCATATTCAAACGAGTTCTTTTGGCTATTATGTAAATTAATAATATGTTGAAATATAAATTAACAGGTGTTACTTTCTTCTCCTCAACATGACGTAAATATCAGGTTTTCTTACTTCCAAATCATTACAACTTAGAATTTCAAAACCATCTTTCCCATCAAAAAGAAATTACAAAAAAGACAAATTTTCAAGATGCAAGTTACTCCGAATTGGAATGGGTTCAACCATATTAAACCAAATCAAAATATGGTATGATTTATTCTAGTTCAATTATACTATATTATTAAATTCTGAATGTTGATATGTATAGCGACATATATGTAAGTATCCTATTAAAGATAAGCGATTAATTCTGATGGAACATGATAAAAGAAACCATATGTAACATAGGTAGAATATATAGTGGTTAGTGAGTCATAACCTATTACCTAGTTTTCATGAACCAATCAGGGACATAGATGCTCACTCTACTTTGCATCTCGCTCAATTATTATTTTCATTATAATATTATTATATTGCATTTCATTGAAAAAAGGAAAAAAAGAAAGGACTAAATCTATCGTTAAATTAGGCTTTAATTAGATTTTATAAAAACATCATGTGCAATGTATTTCGGAGAAAAAAACAAGATCCCTAATTAGAATTTGTTGAAGCATTTAATGAAAAATTGACAATGATTTTGACTGGTACTTAACGCCTTCCTTTTTAGTGTCGCTGAACTCCTTCCATTTGATAAAATGAAATGTTTCGTAAGAAATTTCACTCGTACAAGTAGTAATAAACTATTTGAATTACCAAATATATATTTGGAGATTTTTTTATCTTAACTTGCAATTCATTTATTGTTTCAAATAAATAAATTTTATCATTAGTCAATTATAACGGATGGAAACATGTAATATACTGGTTTGCATTGTATCATAATTGATATGAATTTCGAAAATGTATGCGTATATAAATTATAGATGACACAAAACAACCAACAAAATCTATAATGTATTTGAAGTTATCAAGTACATGAAAAATGCAAAGCATCCATATTTACGAAACAAAAATCTAGAGTTAAAAAACAATTGAAATCTGATGGGGACAAGAAGTGAACCCTACAACGAATTTTAGATAAACAGCATCACTCTATATCAACAAAAATTGATTGAAATTAAAGTTGCAAATCTGTTTATAGAAAGAAAAAAACAAATTGATATATCAATGATATGAACAACTCATCTATACTGAAAAGAACTATCATTTTTCCTTTTCGTTGATATCGTAAAATACGAGAAATGAAAACGATCATATATCAAACTGTTATAATTGGTACGCCGAATATATTCCGCCTGTCCGGAAAATTGGATGGACTATAAGTAGCTAGGCGTGTCAACATAGAAATTGGTATCAACGATTCTAGTATTATTTGTATATCATTAATATTTATTAAAATATAGTCTAAAAGTGATCCACTCTAATCTGATTCGCTGACAAACCAATCTGTATTTTCAACCTGGCCGTTTTTCATCCTACGGCGTGTTAAACCCTCGTAGACAAATCCACAACGTTTTTTCACATCCTTATATATATGTGTGTGTGTAAATATTGCTTCGTCCAACAAGAAGAGTATTGTTTGTAGTTTTTTAATCAATAGAAAATGTTATCATACAACCCACAATGAGCTAACTAACACATTTCCCAAGTATAAAATCCCTTTAGAAAACTATATATGATCTTGAGCTGAAGTCCAAATAGTCTCTGACTCTCTGAAATCGATGTAAGCATTGAATCTTCTAACCATTATAAAGACATATACAGTATCCAATTTTGAAATCGTGGTGGAGAACTCAAACTTGGTGATCTTTCAACAAAAACTATGTAAATCTTTTTAGCCAATGAATTTGATTAATAAATACTGATACGTAATTAGTTAAGAGAGAGAGAGGAAGAAAGAAAACAAAATTTTGAAAGGGCCCATAACATGTCCTCTCTAACGTCAACATCATCTGCTACTATTACTTTCACCCTCTCATCAAACTCACTCAACCTTTCATCTTTCTTTCTTATTACATAATTCTTCAGATCCATAAAACAAATTGATCCCTTAACCTTCTTCACCAACATCTCTCTTACACTCAACAAGAGATCATATCATGTCCTCTCCAAGAGAAAGAGGAAAGAGTTTGATGGAATCATCAGGATCAGAGCCACCGGTGACACCAAGCCGTTACGAGTCGCAGAAGAGACGTGACTGGAACACTTTCGGACAGTACTTGAAGAATCAGAGACCGCCTGTGCCGATGTCTCACTGCAGCTGTAACCACGTGCTTGATTTCCTCAGGTACTTAGACCAGTTCGGTAAGACAAAGGTGCACGTGCCTGGCTGTATGTTCTACGGCCAGCCTGAGCCACCAGCTCCTTGCACGTGCCCTCTCAGACAAGCTTGGGGAAGTCTTGACGCTTTGATCGGACGGCTGAGAGCGGCTTACGAGGAGAACGGTGGACCTCCGGAGACTAACCCTTTCGCTAGCGGAGCGATAAGGGTTTATCTGAGGGAGGTTAGGGAGTGTCAGGCTAAGGCTAGAGGGATTCCTTACAAGAAGAAGAAGAAGAAGAAGCCAACGCCGGAGATGGGAGGTGGGAGAGAGGACTCTTCTTCCTCCTCCTCTTCCTTCAGCTTCTCTTAAGAGATTCTCCATCGTCGTGAAAGACTTTGTGGTAATATATGTTTCCAATATGTGACTTTGCATAATTTACATATAAAGCAAGCATATCTGCATCATTTATATATAACATATAGATTTTGATTGATATAATATATATTATACTATGTATCAAAAACCCTAATTGGAGATACAATTAGGCTTTTGATTTCTGTGAATGATCAGCTAAATTTTTTTCTTGATATTGGGTTCGGAATTAAGGGACCGGTTTGTGATTAGATCTTAGGTTTCAGTGGAAGTAGATGTGTTTTGGAATGATTTCTTTTAAATCATTTTAGCTCTTCGAATGCAAGTTGATTTTAGTTTTGAAATAATATAAAGGAAGATGTGTTTTCTAGTTTCTAGCATGTAAAATCAATTCTTGAATAGATGATTCATTAAATCTCTAACATTAAAGTAAACTAAAAACAGATTTATTCAAAACCTTAATTTGAAAATGCATCAGACTTTCTAAGCTATGTATATGTGAAATTATAGACTATTCAAGTTTATCCTAGTGAACAACTCATTCAAGATTTGGAAAACGTACATTTGATTCTCAAAAGTTGAATCCTTTCTTTATCAACCATGTATGTATAGTTGAATATTGGTATATATGGGCCGTGTGTACACATTGTACCACTGTTATTTATATAAATAGTACGTAGTTCAATGAAGTAATGATTGGCTCTTGGAAGGCTTCTCTTTAAAGATTTTTGTAGATTTTGTTCCCCATTGGTGATCAAGGGAGGAGTTGATTGAACCTTTTACCCCCATTTTTATAACCTAAAGAAATATTGAGATTCCATGATTGTTATCAAAGGCTAAGAAGGTTATCTCAGAATAGAAATTACCTCACACATAATACTTTAACGTTTTTAATTCATACTTTTTAAACTATTGCAATGTGGGTCTTAGTAGAATGATCTCAATATGAACAATTCAACCAAATCTTTATCATATACAATCATATTAATTAGGATCTCAGATTTTAGAGCTTGGATTGTGACATGTAATTTTAGCTTTTATAAAGGCTGTTTACTGCATGATCATTGGGAATAGTTATGCATTGGCATTTTCTGAGATTATACAATTAGATTTTGTGGAAATTAAGTTTGTCTCTTTGAATTCAACTAATTAAATCATTTTTATTTTCTTTGATCTCAATTATAATTTCAGTCTTAAGTTTATATATAATTTGCTCAAATCATCTTTATGCGTCTCCTTTAGGATCTTTGTCACCACTAACTTTGGAAAAGCTTGAAAGTTGGTTTTGTCCCCCGCATAGCTTTGTAGATTTTGTTCGATTATACAAATGTGACATATGCCACAAGAAACATAATTTAAGAATATATTTTTGATGAATTCCATAGAAGTATGGGTTAAAATTAAGTCTCTCGGACATGCATGCATGCATCTCGCATAGTTATGGCTTAAACTTGAATTTATATACGTTATCCTATTTGCATCTGTGAATCTAGGTAAGCGCATATTACATGTATTTCTGGCAATGAATTAGTGAACTAATCTTGATACAATAGAACTTGGCAGGATCAGTAAGTCTCAAAGAGGGATCAAATGTAAAAGAGACCTCAAATCTATCTACTGGTATCTTCAACATATCTTTCGGGACCATTTTTGCAGCTCTTCGTCCCCTCCTCTTCATTTCCGCAGATCTCCGTCGTCATAAATATCTTCATCTATTCTCTTATTAAGCTCTATTCATATTTATTCTCTTATTAAGCACTTTTCTTTTGAATAAAGTAAGTGTAAAGAGTTTATATATTGAATTCAGGTGTGTTTTGTACTTCTTATGTGGATCAGCGTACTTCTATGTCTTATATAAGTCCAACATATTGGATTTAAATGAAAATTACAATGGACTATATATGGTGGAATAGCAGAGTCCGATGACCAATTATAATTTTTGTTTTTGGAGTATTCTAAAATTGATGGATCGACGTAATTATAACTTAGAGAAGAAAGTGATCAATGGATTAGCTTCAAAACAATCTGTTTGAAAATAGTATAAAAAGTTGTTTCCTGACTGATGTTCCCAACAAATAAGAGAAAACCTTGAAATTTAAACTTGTAAAAAACAATGTTTGTAAATGTTAAGTCTAGATGAAAAAGACAAAAACAAGTTGGAGGAAAATAAATCTAGTTAAACAGAAATACCATTACATTTTATTAATTTTCCCCCAAAACGACGAGTACATGGTGTTATAATATGATAGGAAAAGTCGTTTACAAAACAATCTTGGTAGGGCAAGTTCATATTTGTCTTCATCGGAATTGGCTTTATTGTTTTCTAATTATCAAGCATATTGTGTAAATCCAGCGATGATATACCTATAGCTCAGCTGGTGTATTAATTTATGTTTTTCTAATAGATCAAAGTTATGAGTCTGAGTCTCAACAATAGTGAAGAGATTATTTTGTAAGAGTAACAGTTTTCATCTTCTCTCTAAGGAAAGTATGGTCTTCATGAATTTTGAATAACACTTTGAGAATCTTGTAAGTTGAATAACAAGAGCAATGATACTCCACAAAAATAATGATTTGTATGTTCCCGTATAGAAATGATAATTGAGCATATTTTTCAATTCTTCATGCCTAATTAACTAGATTTTAACATGGCTTTGGCCTTTTGTGTGTCGCCCGTTAACTAACCTCATTTTTTTTTACATTTACAATTTCATGTAAAATATTGATTATAGTTTTATGTTACATTTTTGTTTTAAACTCCTCTTCTCTAAAAATAATGTATGTCTTCATCTCCGCTATCATCAACAAGCTTCGTCGGATTCCTTCAATAGCTTCGGTCTCCTTCATCTTAAAGCAACACAACTCTCATCGTGAGACTAGTATAAGCACAAACCTCGATCACTTTATTTCATATGGAAGCAAAGGAATGTTCGTCTCCAAACCTAAAATCGCGGCCTCTGGCTTCGCTCATTGAAGAAATCACTCGTATCATCTGAGTACGTGTAGGACCCCTCTTCGAGCTCAATCTCTTCACACCAATAGAGAAACGTATTGTCCACTTGTTTTCTCGCCTCTTTCTCCATCGCACGTCACCGACACTTGTGACTCCTATTTAAAGTCTCAACTATCTCTTTTCTAAACATGCATATGTTCTATGCTGTGTTTAATCTTTTGCTCCTTTCCCAATAACAATTACTCCCTCTGTACAGTTTGTAGAAAGAACAACAAAAAGCTCGAAAAGCAAATTTTAATAAATTTTGTTGACATATAATCTAAATGGGCCACATAAGATAACTTAAATAAGCCCAATTTTGTAGTAACATAACCCAATATGCTAGGCCCATAGCCTCTCGACTGTTTCCCAGTTCTCTCTTCTCAGCTCCTTATCACAAGTCAACAACTATCATGTCATTACCTAACCTAGTGAGCTACGATTTATTATATCTAATTCTTAAAAAGTAATTGTTCCTTCAAATGGTATGTTGCTTCTGACAAATCAAAACATCCACCAATTTTGCTGTACCCAAAATAAAATCTATAAACTATCCGGAATAAACTATATCTATCAAACTAAACTAAAAAATTATCAGCTCAAGAATTAAATCTGATCTCGATTTCAAAAACATAATTACACATTGAAAATTTCAACCACAACATCGTCGTTACACAAAACCGTTGGAACGAACGTGGAGATCGGACGAAAGACATTAAATGATAAACCCGAGATGTCGAACCCACATGTGACACGTGGAATTCTAGAAACTGCTTTGTTACTAGACGTCCACGTCATCAATCTTTGAAAGAAAAAAAAGAGAAAAACGACAAGCAAGGCAACGTCGTGAGAGTGAGACAGCATGGTGTACTTTGAAGGATTAGATTTTTAAGTTACGGAACACAAACATTTACTTCACGTCACCACTTATCTACTTCCACGTCACTCTCTTTTCCCACCACTTCTTTTTTGGCCATTCTCATTACTCTTATAACTAATTTTCTTTCGGTCATTAAATTCAAAACCCGGGCCCAGGCCCACCAAAGCTTCCAGTAATTGGTCTATTTTTTCACAACTACAAATTAATTTTATACGATTTTTTTTCCTTTTTGTATCGTTTGCGTATAACTTTTTAGGTTAGGACGATTTTAATAACATATCATCAGTTTGAGAAAAGTAACACTAGCTAGCACATAAGAGCAACTCCATTGCACATCAATGAGAGGGTCTTTCTATAACTATAATATAATATATGTAAAGAAAATATATTACTTTAATGTTTGAGTATCTTTAAACTAAAGACATTTTATGGTAAATGTCTTGTTAGAGACATTTTTGAGAGTGTGTCTCAAATTTAAAGACCCATCACATTTTATTATTAGTATTTTATAACTTCAAATTTTTTTAATATTTATGAAAGACACTCTCCATAATGTGCCATGGAAGTGCTCTAATATTTCAACAGAAGTGAAGATCGGATTCAAGAAATTTTAGTGGCCATAACATATGAAAAATTGAATGACATGTAAGATTTAAGAAGTTAAATCTTTTTGGAGCCCACTTGTTCAAGATCCACCTTACTACACCCAATCGAATTAGATTTTTTTTTCCTTTTCTTTTGGGTTATAGAGGAGTTCCAATTTTAGTTTCATTGTTTTGGTTGTAATTTCTTCATAAAACCATTCAAGTTCTAATTGTTGTTGTCCAACAAAAAAAATAAAAAAATCAAGTTCTAACGAAATAGTAATATTATGATTCTTGAGTAGCAAGAACGATCAAAAACTCAATTTTAAAATGTTTTTGTACGTGAGATGAAAGAATATTTGAACTTTTGGAGATCTAAGTTGATTCGTTATGTGTTTTGATGTCCGTCAGTTATATAATATGTGGGTATTATGAGCTATGAAGTGCGTTTGATGTCCAAAGTCTAAAAGAAAAGGTGAGCAAAAATAAGACATTCTTACTTTATAATCTGATAATATATATATAATGTAGTCACTTATCCATACATTATATATAGGATTAGTACCCCCTCATCATGCTTCAACGTGTGATCTCTTTCTCCACAAACTATTTTTTAAGGGACCGTGTCTTCGTATGTGGTTTTTCTGCTCGTCTAAAAAGTCAAAATTTCTGATGGATTTATTTTACCATCCATTGTTTCACGTTTTCCATTTCATGATTTCATGCGTGCTAAGTAAAAGGTAACTTAAAGTATGCTATATAAATAATTACATATTATTATAATGATCATTCTAGGGATTTATCTAACCAAGCATGAATTCTGATAAAGTCAATTACCTTTTCTGTGAAGAAAAAAATTACTCAACTACAAGTGCTTATAGTTCATGGTTTCTCGATGGTGCAAGTGTCACTCAAGACATCTTCCTTCACAATTCCCTACTCACAACTAAGTGCCTTTGATCCAGGACCATGAGACGTCTTTTAGTTTAGCAAGTACAAATTGTACAACTTATTCCTTTTTTCTAATAATTTAAAATCATTCTTTATGGATGTTTTTGAATATTTATATCAACTAGAAATTAATCTGTAAAATTTTTAGAAAATATTTTAATGCATTTGACATGACCTCTAAATAGTTTGAAACGGTTGAATTGTATACATGGTTCATTGAATTATATTCACTTTGATAAGATAATATTGTATTACATTAACCAAATATATGCCCAAGTTAATTCAGCCAGTCTATAAGCATGGGCACAAAAACATGGTATAGGTCAGTGGATTTGAATATATTTAGTACATAGTCGCGTTTATATGTTGACGCATGTGTAATCACATGTATATGTATGCGTGTATGTGTTTTTGTGACCGGCAAGATGAGTAGGCAAGAGATAATGCATGCCCTACAAATCTTAAATTTCTCACTTTGTAAGGAAAAAGAGAAAAACGAAAAATAAAATTTAGTTGCAAATTTCTCACTATTGCTTTCGTGATTATGCTCACTGAGTTATCCATTAAGCTTTTTAAAAGTTAAACACTATTTTGAAAATATAAATTGTATTTACGTTGGAGAAATAATCAAAACCTATATTTTATTTAATTTGTAACATGACTGAGCGCCGCTTATTAAGCGGGAAACGTATCTAATTAAATACTCTTTGAACTGAATCGATTCACTGTATTGGATCTATATTTCTCTTAAAATGGAAATGAAGTTCAGCTTATCTTTTAGTTGTTGCATGCATTCTTACGTGATTCCAATTATGAATTTGGAAAAGACTCGATATTCTTACATATATGTTATGGGTTTGGGATTTATCTAGATCCTGATCTTATAGTAAAATTATCTGCAGTTTAAATACATTTCTGTACATGACACAAATCAGTGTTTTTGATGCTGTTTTATTCCGACTTCATCTCTTGTTGCAGTCAGTAACTTAATATTGGGGGTTTTCTTAATATTTTAAGGTTATTGAATTCTAAATCTTGCAAAATAGTTGTGTTTAGTTTTAGTTATTTTCCTATTAAAGCTCATGTCTATCAACAAAGAAGGTTGGTATTATTCTTGAGGGACATAAACAAATGTTAGATGCATGCACGGGAAAAAGGTGGATTGTTCTTTACAGGAAAAATATGCAATTCAAGTGGGAACATAAGGGAGAGAGAGGGATAGGTTGATTTTGACTCTTGCAATTTGATTATATAATATCAAATATGTATATTTGTTTAATGATTAAGAACAATTGTCAAGTTACGGCGATTCCATAATAATACGAATGATCTCACAAACAAAATTTGCTGTGCCTCTACCAAATGAAGTATTGGTCAACTTGTGACAATGGCGATGATTCAAATCTATTATCTCATACAATTTTTTTAAAGATAAGGTATTTTTTGTAAAACATTTGAAAGGAGCTTAAGTAACTATGACACATACTGCATGTACAGTAAAGCATACATGTACCCGTAATTACCAAATTCGAAGATCAAAGTTTCGAAATCTTTTGAGTCGGTTAATGTGTAAATCTCTCTTTATCATACCAAAGTACATGCATAGATTACAACTAAAAGCTGATGAGAACACACGAACGAAATGAAATAGTCAGGACATTACATGCAAGCATGCAACTTCGTATATCCTAAACCTTTCATTTTGATTAGTGATATAATGATATTTACATTCATAGAGAAAAAAGGGTATGCAACTATGATTTTGGTTTCTCCAAAATAGTATATCATCGTATAAGTACGCATAACAATCTTTTTGACCAATGACAACACAATCCCATTATCTATTGGTTATGAGTATTTTGATAAAGTAAGGATTTATAAAGTACAATTTGAGGATGAATATTTTGTAGGCTTAATTAAAGAATGTATGTTCTATTTTTTTTTTTTTTTTTTTT